>Ga0307511_10008361_pt1 | contig 10356 bp, 8 predicted proteins | sample 13_EM_MG_FD_200266 | JGI IMG/M metagenome (GOLD analysis project Ga0307511, IMG submission 200266) | Populus trichocarpa ectomycorrhiza microbial communities from riparian zone in the Pacific Northwest, United States - 13_EM | ecosystem: Host-associated > Plants > Roots > Unclassified | place... | reverse complement strand
GACGACCACGAAGCCCTCCTGCGGGTTCGGCGCCCGGTTCCAGGAGCCGTGGAAGGCGATGAACGCGCCGCCCTGGTAGCCCGTGGGGAAGGCCCTGGCGGTGTAGATCTTCAGGTCGTTGGGGCCCCAGTGCGCCGGGAACGCCGCGGTCGGCGGGGTCTTGCTGGCGCACACGCCGACCGCCTTGCCGCCGTCGCCGGCGTACTCGGGCGCCAGCACCAGCTTCTTCTGGACGCCGTCGTAGTAGCAGAAGGGCCAGCCGTAATCGCCGCCCTGCTTCACCAGCATCAGCTCCTCGGACGGCAGCTCGGCGCCGGCCTTACCGTCGGGGTAGAGCTTGGCCCAGTTCTGGGGCAGCTGGTCGCGGCCGTGCTGGGTGGCGTAGAGGCGGCCGGCCGTATCGAACGACAGGCCCATGCCGTTGCGGATGCCGGTGGCGTAGCGCTCGGCCGGCGAGACCTTCTGGTCCAGCTTGTCGGCGGAATAGAGCCAGGTCCCGCCGCGGGTCTCGAGCTCGGTGCAGGGCTCGGCGCCCGGCACGCCGGAGCGCCGGTTCTGCGGCTGGCAGGAGTTGGACGCCGAGCCCAGGTCGACGAACAGCTGGCCCTTGGCGTTGATCGCGAAGGGATGCATCGGGTGGTCGCCGCCCAGCGGCAGGCCGGTCACCACGACCTGCGGCTTGCCGGTGGGGATGCCGCCCGCGCCCAGGCCGTAGCGGACGATCTGGTCGTTCATCTCGGCATAGACGGCGTTCTTGTAGAGCCCGATCCCGGTGCCGCCCTTGGAGCCCTCGGCGGGCGTCACGCCGAAACGGACGACCTTGTCGGCCTTGCCGTCCTTGTTGGCGTCGGGCAGCGCGATCAGGACGCCCTCCGGCGGCGGCACGCCGCCGCGGAAGTAGGTCGAGCCGTTCCAGCTGTTGGCGTAGAGCGTCCCGTCGGCGCCCACCGCGATATGGCGCACATTGCCCAGGTTGTCGGCGAAGACGGTGGCGCAGAAGCCCGGCGGCAGGCTGAGGCCGCCGGTGTCGCAGGCCGCGGCCTTGGGTTGCGCCTGCACGGCGGACGGCGCGGCAGACAGCGCCAGGACGCCCAGACCGAGCACCGAGGCTCCAACCGTCAACATCTTCGTCCGCATGCGCGTTCCTCGTCGTTATGTAGTCCGACTACCTAACGACAATACGCGGGTCGGACTACCTCGAACGAGGGTACGCCGGACAGGCGGCGCGGGGGAAGCGGCGCGCTCAGGCGACGGCCATCGCCGCGGCGATGAAACCGGGCGTCAGGGCAAAGGTGGTGATCGCGAGGAGGAACCACGCGAGGGGAATCGGGTGACGCATGACGGGTCTCCGGGCTGGTGGCGATCACACGCCGAGCGGTGTGATCAGGACTATGCCGGAGGGCAGCTGACAGCATCATGTCAGCAGGATTCAGGGCCTTTCAGAAAGGCGGATCAGCCTCGTAAAGCAGGTCCTCGTAGAAGGCCCCGATCGGCCGCGTCGGATGGGCGATCTGGATCTCAAGGATCCACAGGCCAGGGGCCGGCGTCGCGCCGAAATCGCCGAGCTTGCCGCCCTTGTGGATGGCGTGCGGGAAGTCGGAGACGCGGTGGCCCTTCACCTCCCAGTTCAGCCGCCAACCCATCGCCTCGGTCCGCTCGCGGGCGAAGTCGTAGAGCGCCGGACCGCTCAGCCCCTCGTCGCGCCAGCGGGCCGCCACCTCATGCCAGATGGTCCGCGCCGCCTGGGCGCAGGCGTGCATCTCGGCGTCGTCGCCGACCACGAAGGTGTCGCCGGCGTCGCCCTCGTGGCCGTCCCAGACCACGCCCAGGTCGACGTAAAAGATGTCGTTGGGCTGCAGCACATAGTCCGGCTGGAAGTCGCCGAAGAAGGTCTCCAGCGTGCTGGGGCCGAAGCGGATGACGTTCTTGTGCCAGAGCCGCTCCATGCCCATGGCCGCAAGCACCTCATCGGCGACCTCGTGGCTGCGGCCTTCGGTCATGCCCGGCGTCACCGCCGCCGCGATCCGGCGCACGGCCTCGAACGTCAGGTCGCGGGCCTTGACCATCGCGGGCAGGAAGAAGGCCTCACCCACGGCTTCGCGGCGCGGATTGACGTCGTTCATCGGCGGCTCCTGTCGATCGACCATAGCCGAAGCCGCCGCGTCGGCCAAGAATGATATAAAGGTATCCTTATATCATTTCGACAGTGGCGGGCGGCCCGCTAGTCGACGCGCGCTTCGGCGTAGCCGGAGAGCACCTCGACGCCGTTCTGGTTGACGGTCTTGACGTCGAACTTCGCCAGCCCGCCGCCGACCTCGGTCACCGTGGCCGTGGCCTCCAGGGTGTCGCCCGGCCAGACCTGGCTGGTGAAGCGCACGCCGTACTTGGTCAGCCGCGCGTCGCCGACATAGTCGGTCAGCATCTTGCCGGTCATGCCCATGGTCAGCATGCCGTGGGCGAAGACCGACGGATATCCGGCCACCTGGGTGGTGAAGATCTCGTCGGTGTGCAGCGGGTTGTAGTCGCCGGACGCGCCCGCGTACTGGACGATCTGGGTGCGCTTCAGGTCCTCGACCAGCTTGGCGGTGTGGACGTCGCCGACCTTCAGGTTGTTCGCTTTCAAGGGCATCGCGGTCTCCTCAGGCCTTGGCGGGGGCGGGTTGTTCGACGGGGCGCTCGGTGCGCACGCCGACGCCGCGGGCGGTGACGACGAGCTCGCCCTTCTGGTCGCGGTATTCGGTGACGCTCTCGGAGAACACCAGCTTGCCCGAGCGCTTGCCCTCCTTCTCCCAGGTCTTGCCCGGGAAGGTGGTCGACGTCAGCACGTCGCCGGCGCGCAAGGGCCGGTGGTACTCATAGTGCTGCTCGGCGTGCAGGCCGCCGCCCCCGCCACCGCCGCCTCCCCCGCCGCCGGGCGCGCGGGTGATGCCGGTGGGGTTCTTGCCGGAACCGAACCAGGGCTGGCCCACCTTGGGGCGCAGGAAATAGTCGGGGTCGAACTGGGCCGACGACTGCACGAACGTCGGCGGGGCGATGATGCCGCCGGCCTCGGTCTTCTTGGCGGCCTCTTCGTCCGTGTAGACCGGGTTCTCGTCGCCGATCGAGCGGGCGAACATCAGGATGTGGCTGGCTTCGACCGGGAATCTCTTGGCGGCCATGGCGTTCCCTCTTCTTCCGCGCGGCCCCCTGCCGGGGCGTTGCGCTAACTGAGCGGGTTTACGCCGGGCGCGTCAACGGGGGCGGCGCCATTTCGAAGAGCCGGTCTGGGCGCCAAAGAAAAGGCCCGCGCAGTCGCCTGCGCGGGCCCTTCAAAGCCGTGGTAGCCGGGATCAGCCGATCTTGGCCGCCGCGAAGCGCCGGCGGCGCATCATGGCGCCGGCGAAGCCGAAGCCCATGATCGTCATCGCCCAGGTCGAGGGCTCCGGCAGATCCAGGTAGTCGTGCAGGATGTTCGCGGTCGAATGGTTCTCGTAGTTGAACGCATCGACATTAAGGTTCCAGCCCATGGCGTCGAACGCCGCCAGGTCGAGGCGGGTCACCACGCCCTTCTGACCGAAGCAGAAGGTGGGATCCATGATGCCGTTGCCGACCTTGCACCCGGGGGTGTCCTTCCAGTGCGAGGCCTGGCGGCCGTCACCGTTGAACTGGCCCGTGGCGAAGGTGTTGCCAAACAGGGCCGTCGCGCCGCCGTCGATCGAGAAGTACTTCTTGCCGCCGGTGCGGAAGTCCAGCGTGCCCGGCGCGCTGTAGCGGAACATGTCCAGCGCGCTGAAGATCGAGGTGTCGTTCAGGTCGTAGCCCAGGGCGCCGCGGCCGGGGCCGTTCGGGTAGCCGTAGTAGTCGAAGAAGTCGACGCCGGAGACGAAGCCCAGGGCGTGGCCGATCTCGTGGATGGCGACGCCGATGAAGTCGAAGGTGCCGGCGGTGACGCCGTCCAGCGGGTTGAAGTCGAAGGCGAAGGTGCTCGAGAAGGTCACTTGGCCGTCGAGCTGGTTCGGAGCGGCCAGCGGGCCGCCGATCGCCTTGATGACCGAGGAGTTCGCGTAAAGAATCTGGCTGGCGCGCTGCGAGCCGTCCAGCATGGCCGTGACGGCGGTGTCGTTGTTGCCCGAGCCGTCGACGCCGACCGTCAGGCCGGTGATGCCGCCCGCGGACAGATCGGGCAGGACGATGCCGCTGTCGATCGCCGAGCTGCTCTTGGTCGCGTTGATCCGGTTCTCATAGGTCGCGACCGAGATGTCGGCGCGACGGCTGCCGGTGGAGCCGATCACGTTCGGCGGCAGCGCCGCGAACTTCACGCCCAGGTTGATCGTGGCCGTGTTGGTGAAGAGGCTGCCCCAGAAATTGGCCGCCACCTTGAAGCCCTGCTCCGCCTGCGAGCCGGTCACGCCGCCCAGATCAATCAGGTTGATCGTCGCCGCATTGGCCGAGCCGGCGGCAAGAGAAGCAGCTGCAACGCCCACACAGAGCACATGCTTAAAAGTCATTTTTAACCCCCACTCCCACTAAACCCAGGGCTTGATATCAGCGTCCACGCTGGCCCAACGGAACGAGCCCGTCAATCACCCGGTAACACTTGGGTAACACTTTCCTTTAGTGCGCAAGTTGAGTCGCCTGTCGCGCGAGTTGAAAACATTGTTCCAGGAACGCTGATGCCCAACCCGCCATGGATGCCGCTGGTCGAAGGCCTCAAGCAGGCGTTGGCCCGGCGCGATCGGGCCGCGGCGAACGCGGCGGTTGAGCAGCTGCTGGACAGCGGCGCCCGGATCGGGACGCACTGGCACTCGATCTCGCAGCTCATGCAGGTGAGCGGCGAACTCACCCTGGCCCGCCGGGCGATCGACGCCTTCGTCAAGGAACAGGGCCGCTCGCCGCAGGCGATGTACGCCAAGGTCGTGCTGCTGACCCAGTCCGGCCGGCTGGGCGAGGCCCACGACCTGCTGGCCAGCCTGCCCAAGCACGTGCCGGACCGGGCGGGCCACGCCTACGTCCTGGGCAACACCGCCATGACCCTGGGCCGGACCGACGAGGCGCGCGAGCAGCTGGGGATCGCGGTGAAGGAGCGGCCCGGCTGGGGCCCGGCCTGGCTGTCGATGGCGACCAGCACCAACCTGGCGAAGGACCCGGCGACCGCCGAGCGGCTGCTGGCCGACGGGGCGGCGGCCGAGCGGCAGCCGCCGGGCGACCTGGCCCGCTACTGCTATGCGCTGGGCAAGTTGCACGCCGACCGCGGCGAGGCCGAGGCGTCGTTCGCGGCGTTCGCGCGCGGCGCGAAACTGCTGCGCGGCCAGACGCCCTACAGCCTGAAGGGCAACACCGCCAACGCCGAGGCCGCGCGCACCGGCTATCCCGACGGCTTCATCGAGAAGCTGAACGCGCGGCAGACCATCGCCACCCGCCGCCCGATCTTCGTCACCGGCCTGCCGCGCTCCGGCACCACCCTGGTGGAGCAGATCCTGGCCAGCCACTCGACCGTGGCCGACGGCGGCGAGCTCAACGTCATCCAGCACGTGGCGGTGGCCGCCGGCGGCGTCTCCGGCGAGGCGATCGAGAAGTACCTGGCGGGCGGCGGCTCGGTGGAAGCGCTGGGCGGGCTCTACCTGCACCTGCTGGACGAGCGGTTCGGGCCCGAGGGGCGGATCGTCGACAAGACCATCGACGTCAGCCGCTGCCTGGGCCTGATCGCCACCGCCCTGCCGGAAGCGCCGCTGATCTGGATGCGGCGCGACCCGCTGGACAACGCCTGGTCCGCCTTCCGCACCTTCTTCATCCACGGCGTGGCGTGGAGCTACGATCTGGTCGACATCGCCCACCACTTCCGGCTCGAGGACGCGATGCTGGCCTTCTGGAAGCAGCGGTTGGGCGACCGGCTGCTGGTGGTGCCCTACGCCGACCTGGTCGACGCGCCGGAGGACTGGACGCGGCGGCTGATGAAGCACTGCGGCATGACCGAGGAGCCCGGCGTCTTCACCCCGCACATGACCGAACGCGCCGTGGCCACCGCCAGCGCCATGCAGGTGCGCCGGCCGATCAACAAGGACGGCCTGAACGTGGCCGGGCCCTATCGCGAACACCTGCAGCCGTTCGTCGACGCCTATTCCGGCTAGGGCGGCCTAGCGCGGCAGCGAAGTCAGGATCGCGCGGCCCACCGTGCCGTAGTCGCCGCCGTAGTGGTGGCCGCCGGGGACGCGGACGCTGCGGGCCAGGCCGAGCGGCAGAGCGGCGCAGGCGGCGTTCGGCTCCTGCGAGCCATAGATGCACACCATCGGCGTGCCCTTCATCTGCTCCATCCTCGGCAGGAGCGGGGCGGCGTCGGCGGCGGTGATGTTCAGCCAGTCGCCGGGCCAGATCTGCAGCTCGCCCGCCTTCTCCGGGTCGACCAGGGCCACCAGGCGGATGCGGCTGCGCAGATCGGCCGGCAGCTTCGGGATGATCAGGGGCAGGGCTCCGGCTCCGAACGAATAGCCGCCCAACATGATGCGGCTCTTGCCCCAGGCGGCCATGTAGTGGCGCAGCACCAGGGTCAGGTCGGCGGCCGCCTCATCCGGCGACTTGCGGACGATGAAGTAGGTCAGGGAATTGACGCCCACGACCGGGATGCCGGCGTGGACGAAGGGGTCGGTCATGCCCTGGTCGGCGGGCGCCCAGCCGCCATCGCCGGAATAGAAGACGCTGAGGGTGTCCCCGGCCCCCGGCGCGGGCAGCACGGTCAGCGGCAGTTGCGTCAGGCGCGACGGCGCCGCATGGCTGGGCGCCACGGGGGCCGACCAGGCCAGGGCCGCCGAACCGACGGCCGCCACGACGAACTTCCACATGCTCATGAAGCGTGCCGCTCCCGCCCCCCGAAACCGCGGGCCGCCCATACCCCGGTTCCGTCGGCGGAAATATGGCGCCGCTTCGGCGCTTCTATGCGCGCGCGAATTGGGGAACGGTGCGCGGGCGAGGCGTGGAGCGAGGGGACGGCATGGCGCGGCGGGGTTTGGGTTGGATCGTGGGCGCGGCGGCGATGCTGGGGGCGTGGTCGGCGGCGGCCGAACCGCCGGTCGTACCGCTCGGCGAGACGGAGCAGGCGCACCCGGCGATGCCGCCGATCCTGACCTTGCGGGACCGCGCGAAGGTAGTGAACGCCATCCTGGCCGACCGGCTGGAGAGCGTGATCCCGAAGATCATGCGCGACCAGAAGATCGACATGTGGGTGCTGGTGGCGCGCGAGTACCTGGAGGACCCGGTCGTCGCGACCATGCTGAACGCCGAGAGCCTGCGGGCGCGCCGGCGCACCATCCTGGTGTTCTACGACCCCGGCGCGGGCAAGCCGGTCGAACGGCTGACCGTCAGCCGCTACGGCCTGGGCGGTCTCTTCCAGCCCGCCTGGAACCCCGACCAGCAGCCGGACCAGTGGAAGGCGCTGGCCGACCTGATCGCCGCCCGGAACCCGGCGAAGATCGCGGTGAACGTCTCCTCGCTGACCGCCTTCGGCGACGGCCTGACCGCCAGCCAGCGCGACGATATGCTGGCCGCGCTGGCCCCGGCGCAGCGCCAGAAGATCATCTCCGGCGAGGGCCTGTCGGTCGCCTGGCTGGAAACCCGCACGCCGATGGAGATGAAGATCTATCCGGGCATCGTGCGCCTGGCCCATTCGCTTATCGGCGAGGCGCTCTCGCCGCAGGTCATCAAGCCCGGCGTCACCACCACCGACGACGTCGTCTGGTGGTACCGCGAGCGGATGGCGCGGCTGGGCCTCGACACCTGGTTCCACCCCTCGGTCGGGATCACCCGGCAGGGGACGAAGGCGCTGCTGGAAGGCGACACCGTGATCCAGCCGGGCGACCTCCTGTGGACCGACTTCGGCATCACCTACCTGCGGCTCAACACCGACACCCAGCACCTGGCCTATGTGCTGAAGCCCGGCGAGACCCAGGCGCCGGCCGGCCTGCGCACCGGCATGGCGGCGGCCAACCGCGTGCAGGACGCGCTCACCTCCTCCTATGCCGCCGGCCTGACCGGCAACGACGTGCTGACGAGGGCGCGGGCCAAGGCGATCGCGGCCGGCCTGAAGCCCTCGATCTACTCCCACCCGCTGGGCTACCACGGCCACGCCGCCGGCCCGGCGATCGGCTTCTGGGACAACCAGAACCCCGACGAACGTGGCTCGCTCGGCGTGCACCCGAACACCACCTGGTCGATTGAGCTCTCGGCCTTCGCGCCGGTGCCCGAGTGGGGCGGCCAGGAGGTGCAGTTCCGGCTGGAGGAGGACGCCTTCTTCGACGGCCAGACCGTGCGGTTCCTGGACGGCCGCGAGACGGCGCTGACCCTGATCCCGACGCGCTGACGCCTACTGCGGCGGGGCCGCGCCGGCCCCGCTCTGGAAGTCGAAGCCGGGGTCGCGCTGGCGGCCGCCGCCGAAGGTCCAGGACAGGCCCACATAGACCAGCTCGGTGTTCACCCCGCGGCGGATGGTGTCCTTCAGCGCCGGGGTGTCGACCACGACCCGGTCGCGGAAGGTGCCCAAGACGTCCTGCGCCGAGACCAGCAGCGACAGGCGGTCGTTGAACTTGTGGCGGTAGCCGAGGTTCAGCATGCCCGTAGGCGCCGTCGAGCCCTGCGGCGTCAGCCGCTTGCCGTTCAGGAAGCCGCTCAGCTGCACGAAGTCGTTCGGCGTCACCTGCCAGTTCACGCTGGCGCGGCCGAACGCCGTCACCGTCGATCGCTTCTCCGCGAAGCCCAGCCCCGTGGCGTCCAGTTCGCTCCAGAAGGCGTTGCCCGAGACGTTGTAGGTCAGGCCCTTCACGATCTGGCCGCTGGCGACCAGCTCGAGCCCGCCGTTGCGGGTCTTCGACACGTTCTCGCGGGTGATCAGGAACACGCCGCCGCCGACGTCGCGGGTGACGTCGGTGATCCCGTGCAGGTTCTCCCGGTAGTACAGCGTGGCCAGGTAGAAGACCGGCGCCTTGCGGTACTGGTAGCCCAGCTCGAACGAATTGGTGTCCTGTGGCCGGAGCGCGGTGTTGCCCGCCCGGAAGGTGATCGGGTCCAGGAAGAAGCGGAACGAATTGTAGTCCTCAGGCTGGGGCCGCTGGACCCGGTGGCTGTAGCTGGCGGTGAGCTGCTGGGTGTCCGACAACTTCCAGGCCAGGTGCAGGCTTGGATAGACGCGCAGGTAGTCGTTCTCGGCCTTCTGCCCGAGGGTCGCCTGGGTCAGGTCCAGCCGGGTGTCCTCCGCCCGCAGGCCGGCCAGGACGGTCACGTCGCCGATCGGCTTCTCGTAGGTGACGTAGGCCTGGCTCAGCAGCTGCTCGTAGAGGAAGCGGTTGGTCAGGGTCGGGTCGGGAACCGTCGCCGGCGGGCTGGCGCCGCGGAAGCCGGTGTTGGCGTAGCGGTTGTCGTCCCATTGGATGTCGAAGCCGGCCTTCAGCTTGGCCCCGCCGGCCATCGGCCGCTGGTAGTCGCCTTTGAAGTCCAGCTGGCGCAGGCGGTTGTCGATGCCCTGGCGGGTGAAGGCCTCGGGCGCGGCGGGAAACACTAGGCTCGTCGCCCCGTCGCGCGTGCGGTTGTCGTCGGTGAGCTCGTAGCTGAGGTTGAGCTTCAGGTCGTGGCCGTCGCCGAACTTGCGGGTGAGGCCCAGGGTGAGCTCCTCGTTGGCGCGGATCTGGTCGATGTTGACGGTGCGGTCGAAGACGTTGGTCAGGACGCCCGCGCCGTCGCGCCGCTCGGTATGGGTGAACAGGTCCAGACCGAAGTCGGTGTAGTTGCCGCGCAGTTCGGCCGATAGCCGCGTCTTCGGGCTCACGTCGTAGTCGACGCTGCCGCGGGCGCCGGCGATGTCGAGGGACAGGTGGCCGACCTGGTCCTGGTGGGTGGCGTCCAGCGTCCCGGTCGCCGGGTCGAGCCGGCCCCGGTCCTCGACCTGGGTCTGCTTCAGCGGGTCGTGCCGGTAGAAGGCGTCGCCGGACAGGCTGAGCTGCTTGGAATTGTAGCCGACGTTGCCGCCCATGTTGCGCCGGTCCTCGCTGCCGAGGTTGGCGCGCATGCCGCCGGTCAGCCCGGTCCCCTTCGCCTTCTTGGTCACCAGGTTGATGATCCCGGCCGTGCCGTCGGCGCGGAATTCGGCCGACGGGTTGGTGATCACCTCGACGCGTTCGATGCGGTCGGCGGGCAGCTGCTGCAGGGCCTGGCCCTTGGCGTCGCCCTGGAACTGCCCCGAGGGCTTGCCGTCGATCAGGATGGTGACGTTGGGATCGCCGCGCAGGCTGACGTTGCCCTGCACGTCCACCTCCACCGAGGGCACGTTGCGCAGGGCGTCGGAGATCGAACCGGTCTGAGCGCGCAGGTCGCTGGCGACGCTGTAGCTGCGGCGGT
>Ga0307511_10008360_pt1 | contig 10356 bp, 9 predicted proteins | sample 13_EM_MG_FD_200266 | JGI IMG/M metagenome (GOLD analysis project Ga0307511, IMG submission 200266) | Populus trichocarpa ectomycorrhiza microbial communities from riparian zone in the Pacific Northwest, United States - 13_EM | ecosystem: Host-associated > Plants > Roots > Unclassified | place... | reverse complement strand
TCCTAATTTCATTTGTTTTGAAAGGGGAAGGGCCGGAATGGGGCGTGGTGGTGGAAGTCGAGTATACATTTAGGGATTCCATTTGTTATTTCATAGGCTCGGGATGCTGGACCTACCCGTTACTCCGTAGGTGCCAAATCCTTCTGAGGAGGCGGCGACGGAGTCGCCGCATGACATTAAGTCGAAACGGCGTATAGACTTTTAAAAAAAAAAAAGTTAGTGACCGTAAAACGTACAAAGAGTCCATATGCAGAATAGCGTGCTTAATGCGTTCCAGACACTGTTTGACTACTTGGGAAAATTGGCCAGGCAGCACATGTGGAGGATGCAGACCTAAATTTGGCATAAAGTGATATCCCCTTAGTTATTCAAGGCCAATCCATACATGTGTTGAGAACATGTCATAACCCGTCGAAAGTGGTTGGCCAAGAATATAATAACCTTGGTGACGAAGTGATAGGAGCTGAAGGAAACGGGCATAGGGGCTGCTCTCGGAGGCCGATCTATCGAAGGGTGGTAGATAGGATTTCACGAGCCTCTGCAAGATCCCCAACTGCTCTCCACACCACTGATTTCTTACCCTTAGCCGTGTCCTCCCTAGAATAATAGCCATGCGTTCGCTCCAATGAGGGGCTGTCAGTAACAATCCACAGTCGCCAAGTTTGTGGCATAGTTTCTTTTAGTGTAATTTCAAGTTTCTGACAACCCCTTATTAACCGCCACCTATGGAGTATACGATTATCTCTATATCTTTTGGTTCACTTTCCGATATCGCAAGCTTGTTGCATTAACCCCGGTGCGACCAAACACCAAGTATATCAAACACATTGGGTTCTTCGTGCATCTTGCAACTTTGACCACCTCTGGTGTCTTTTACATTGAGACTGACACGTGACCACTAAAACCCTATTTCTAGTTCTGTGGAATATGTAAGAAACGGTAATATAAATACATCCAAGTTTAAACAAACACATGGTAACACTAGCAAAAGTTTAACACATGCCAATTCCTTCTGTCCTAATCTACATGAGAAGGAACCGGAGACCTGGAGTGGGCTGACAAGTGGTCACTGAAGGGTTGCCAACCAGACTAACTGGGGGGGCTTGCGATGTGGCGCTGGAGACCCCACCGATATCAGTTGGCGCTGGGTAGGGAGTCCCGATATCAGTTGGTGCTGGGTGGGGAGTCTCGATATCAGCTGGTGTTGGTTGGGGGGCTCCGATATCAGTTGGTGCTGGTTGGGGAGTCGGTATCCCTGATGCATATAGGCTTATTGGATTACCGCCTTCAGTTGTGATCTCGCTGATGAGAACTGGGCCATCAGGGCCAGGAAGCGTGGTCGCTCCAGGCAGAGGTGGCACGAGAAACTACCTCGGCACCGGCAGTCAATAGCGAATATAAAAGTATGCATTCTGGGGGTGCTCTCACCTTGTCTATGACCTGGATGACACCATTCCGAAGAATCTGATTCCTCGCAACAATTTTCGCGTCGTTGATGTAGATAGTGTTACCCTTGTAGGTAACAAGGAAGCTTAGTCCACTTTTTGTCTTGTATGTGGTAGCGTTTTTGAGGGCTGGCGTGTAGCCAATAAACCCAGAGTTAATGATGGTATGGTACTCAAACAGAGACCGGAGTTCTGTGTCTGAGAGCTTGTTGATTCCTGCAGCCTCAAATGCCTCCGGGGAAGGTGCCAAGAGCGTAACTTCCTTCGAATTTTGGAGTAGCGTAAGGATGTCGGGAATCCGGTTCAATGCGGCTTGTAGGGCGCAAAAACCTGACTCGAAGATTGATCTTTTAAAGCCCATCGCAAGCTGAAAGAAGCTAATATATGGGGGGTAAGTTAGCAAATACTTGGTGACGTAATTTCTCGTATGAGGATGATACGTACCTGTCCATGGTGTAGAAGACCCCTCCATCAAACAAGATTTTGTTCTCAGTGATATAAGACAAGTGAGCATTACCTGAGTAGATTTTTGCCAGCCAGGACATTGGTGGAGGACGCTCTTGCAACGCCCGCGCTTCCAAGGCCCGCTTCTTATCATCATAATTATCATCATCATTATTATTATCATCATCATCATTATGCTCAAGCACTTTGTTGTCCTTAGTTTCGTTCTCACCCGTTCCAAATATGCTAGCTCCCTGTGACATAAAGTCACCTTTCCCCTGACCCAGGTGGTTATTCGCGTCTGCATTGGCCTTTCCATCGTCCTTGTAATCGTCATCCTCACGCCGGAGAACGTTCTTCGGGATTTGTTTGCCCAATGTTATGCCATGGGCATCTAGGTACACTTGCATTGCACTGTTTGTTGATGCGTACACAATCAGGTCGGGGCGATTGAAAAGGAATGGATCTGGGGGGTACGCTATGAAAAAGTCCGCAAAGAGCGTTAGATTGTTGGCCCGCAATGCTTGATCAAGCGACTGCGCATATGCAAAGGAATAAAGGTTTGAGTAGAGGAAACCACTCAAAAGAGTGGCACGGGAACTGAAGACCCTCATGTTAATACTCGACGTGCGCTTGGAGAGTCGGAGTACTGGTCAGAGTATTGGTCAGAATATTGGTCAGAGTACTGGTCAGGGCACCGGAATTGTCTACGCGGGAACAACGCTAATATAGGTAGCTGGGTTTTTCAGTACTGTCCTGTGTTGTCAGTATATGTTGTTTGACAGTTTATAGCATGACAGCAGGCTGATCTGTGTGAGAGTGGGCTGAATGTGGCCTATTAGGCTACGATAACTATGTGCTGGAGCTTCACGATAGTGCTGACCGCAGCTACATACACTACACGGACGAAAGGGAAGGACAAAGCTGGGACTCGTCCCCCCAGCAGGTAACTTCCGATAAAGAAAATTATAGTGTGCTGGGACCATTGGCTGCAATTGAGCCTCCAACTGATGAATCGAGCATTGGGTTATTTCCACTGGAGCGGATTTTCATTTAAGCCGCTTTTCTTCTTTTGCACCCTTGTGATATGAAACTGACAGGCGGCAAGGCTTTGTGAAAATATCGATGTGTGGGGTCGCGATGCGGGGTCAATATGCATGGTAAATCAGAGATATTGATATAGAAGCGTCATGATCGATAAATATCCAGAGAATCTCTATCTTTAGATATGCCTGTGAGTCACGCCTCTCCACGTGCATGCTAGATTGGGCGACACACAATTTGACATCGATGCATGTGAGAATAAGAGTAATTGACACGGCAGCTGCATGTTCGGATTGAAAGTAACATCAGCCGGGGGCGTCCATTAGTAGTATATCCGGTTGTGTGCCTGCGAAATCCTGAAGGCCTTGAGTGGAGGGGACACCCCTCTTGTAGGTTAAAAGCCTGTTACCTGATGCGGGGCATGAGTAGGCTGCGATACCCGGACTCCCCTGATAACTCAAGTGTTCACGGACCTCGGTGGCCAGTTGGGCTAACGTTTCTGGAAAAGTTTGTGGATAGGTCCATGATAATTGAGTTGCATTTCCTTATTGCAGGATAGATACACAACACAAAGCTTACAATTTCAGAATGTATATCTGATTTTCTGCGCATGTCAATAATTGGTCGTTCGTTATACAACACTTGGTTAGCTCTTGTTTGCAAATCGTCACAGTTACTCCCCCTAGTGCATATAGATTTGAGGACGTGGTTCCATAGGAACTATTTAGGTTCGCAGATTCCTCTCAGCTGTAAAGTGTTATATACGGACCTCTCCGGTGCATATTGAAATAAACAATCATGCAAAATCCGCTATTCGGTTACGACAGCTTCTGCACTGGTATCCTTGCCAAACAAGGCAGCTATCGGGGGAGTGGCCACCCTCACCTATTCGAGGATAAACTTGTGGTTGTAGTTTAATAGTCGCGGTGGTGTCCTCATGTCCTTAGCCCGGGATTTCAAAATGTATATGTTCTGGCCCAGCCGGTTCATTCATGATTAGACCCGTTCGCTGATTGCCGGCCCTACCAATGGACTGGTCCGCCTAGTCAGCATCGCCCGGTCTATTCATGAATGAACGGGTCCAAAAGTGGGCGAATTATATTATGACCATTGCGCTCATCTTGATCCTCTGCATCTTGACACTCCGCTATTGCTTGGGTTGTTCTCCCACTCGTTTCATTGCACTACCAGTATCCCGTGGATGGCAGTGGGTCATGCAGCTGCAGGGCCGTGTATCGCAAGCAGTTTTGCAATTGCAATGGGCTCGAGCTGATCCAGTTGGTTGCGGGATATAGCTTCAGCTGCTGCAGGTAAGGTAATAACAGCGGGATTATCGGCAATTGATGGAAGAACACCAGTAGGAACCTTTTCTAGATGACCAGCTCTATAATGATGTTTTCATTGGTATATTCTGATAGTCGGACATATCGATCAAAGTTGCCTCGTACTTCAGCTGTGAATGGCGCTACGGCATCCTATGTAGAACCACTGTTCGTCATTTTCTATTATATTAGCTTTCCGCTGCATTAACACCACAAGTACCTACTGAATATCTGTGTCCGCAATCAATACACTAAGTTGTTGATGTAGTTGTGTAGGAAACCTCGCCTGCGCTGGTGAATTTGCCTCTGTTATATTCTTTGCTTGTTTGCTCTATTTTCTGTTTTTTTTTAGTACCCGCCTTTTAACCCCATCTCAAATTATGCCCCACCGAGTGGAGTTGTCGACTCCACTTCTTATTTTCCAGAATCATATTGACCCTCTCTAGCTAGCTTCACTTACCCGGCCTAGCTTCACTAGACCAGGCCTGTCATAAAAAGTTCTCTTTCGTGACTGGGCTGGAACATATATCTAATTCTGTGCACACATCAAGGATTGGCCATTCGTGGTGCAACACTCGCTAATAGTTACTCATCCTAGGCACATGAATTTTGAATATTTTGAGATAGGGGATGTGGTTCCATTGGAATGGCTTAGACTCACAGGTGCATCACAGCTGTAATGTGTTATCCTAGATACATGTAAGAATGGGGGCAGGAAATGGGAACAGATTTGGACCAATCCGGTTTGTTGCACGGGGTGGTGGGCAGATGGGGCAGATGGGGCAGCAGGGGGGCTAGGCCATTCATGTATATTAGCGGGGACAGGTAGGAGCGAGATTATCCATGTATATTAGTTGAGCGGCTGAGGCGGCCTCGGGGTTGGATCATCCAGCCGGGTCTCCATCCGGGGATGCGCTTCCTTGCCAGATACTAGATAGTATGAATATGAGTATTGAGTTAACAAAAAAAAAGATACATGTAAGAACATAGTTTAGGACAGCTTCTGCTTTAGTATTATTACCAACGAGGGACCTGTTGAGAACTACCGGTAATAGTTTAAAGATCGCGGTGGTGCCCTTTGGTAAGTCCATTGACCTTTCTCTGTGGTGTACATAGCTGTAGCCTACCAGCTACATGAACTCCGTTTTTGTGCTCTTCTAGCCTCACATACAACCATTACGATTTGTTTTATTCGCTTGAAGGTATGTCCCTCGGATCCTATGAATATGAGAGCTTCTCCTAGGGATTTGAACGGAAACTGGCAGCTGATTGAGATACAGACACCGCAAATACCACTAAAGCTCCTAGTAGTAGCTCTGCACTAGGAAGTTTTTGACGCAGCCTTGATCATAAGCTGGTTCGAAACTACGGGTCGGTCAGTCAGTCAAATCCTGTTACCAATATGCATCTAGTTCAAGCCCATGTTCTGTCGAGTAGCTCGTCATGACTTCATTACTGGGGCCCCACACGAGTAATGGGTATTATGTATTAAAAAAATACTATGTCGGACCGTGCTAACACATAGCCTCATATTAGTACAGACCCTTGACAGAGCCAGCTCCAGCCATGAATGTGTTTACCGACCCAAGACCGGAAACCTATCGTCTAAATGTCAGATTCACCCTCCCTGATGATGCTGGAGGTAGAACCGCCATTGCAGTGTCAACAGGGGCTGCAGCACGAATTGCAGTTTTGTACAGCTTCTTGATTACGGGGATCTTCATAATCATATGGAGCTCATTAACCATCCTTGCTCTGCATGTCTTTCCCATAGATGAGAAGTACGAAAGCCATCGGCAACTTAAGGAGGCATGCGAGGCGAGCGATCCACTTCACGCATTGATTATGATATCTCAGCACTCCTTCAATATTTTGAGGGGCAAGTGCAAGAAATCGAAGGCCAATGATGGCCATAGCTACCTGTTTTTGTACATCACCCTGCTAGTCATTGCTTCTGGTACCTTGGCTGGAAGTGTTGCTTTAGGGGCTATGTTCCCCAACATGCTCATCATCGGGGCCTCGGCTCCCGTCAATCCTAACCTAATGTATTATCCTGATCTCAAGCGTCAAATGAAGGGGTCCATCGTACCAGACGCAGAAAAGCTACACTACGCGGGCAAGGCCGCAGTGCGAGCATTTGGTGAAGGTACACAGGTTTCAATACGCAATAGGGTTAAGGTCGATAAGGGCGTGGATCAGAGCTGGGGGGATCAGGATGGACAACAGCTCGAGCGGTACAAAATCAATTATCAGTATCATGTTAACGGCACGGAAATGGGGTTGCAAAAGTTTGGAAAATTAGCCCTTGACGTTCAGGGTTCGTGTAGCTTCGCAGATGATTGGTGGGAATCGCAAGTGAAGACCTCGGATAGGAGGTTCGACAATTATACTCTCTGGAGGGGTAATGAGTCAGGTAATATGGAGCACAACTTGTGGGCCGAGATAAACTTCTTGTCACCACCACTTGCTTACTTCATTGGCACTGATGGTCGTAATATGACGGAAATGTATTACGCAATTGTCCCGCAACTTGCCGACAAATATTCGACTAGCCAAAGTCTCGATCCTTGGTACCAGACCGAGCAGGCAGATGAAGAGGGTCAAAAGAGTGGCTTCCCCGCACAAGTCAAATCTAGGCGACCTCCTCTCAAGTGTCATCAGGTTGATCGGTGGTCGTATGGTCGATGGAAGGGGAGTACGCGTGACCTTTTTCCAATCGATAGGACCGCCCCAGTCAAGTTTCCACCCGCCATCTGGCTTATACTGGAGAGCGAATTTTCTATCCCAATGATATTTAACCTCGGGAGGGCTCTTCAGGCCGGTATACTGGAATCCTCAACACGCATGCTGCCAGGTGGTAGCATGGGCATTGATGCTGCGGCGTCGTCGGCGATGAGGGACATGGAGCGTATCATCATTGCGGCATATCTGTCCACGAGAAACATTTTCAGCGATGCTGCCATGGCTGGACTAGACGTGGGTATATCGAATCGAGAGAATATATTGAAAGGCCCTGATGGCGAGATGAAATCAGGGGCTGGTGATGTTGTAATAGTGAGCAGTGTTGTATCCTCCCTTCAATTTGGATGCTTGGTAGCTATACCCTCTATCCTGGGGTTTCTGATTATTGCCCGTATTATATTCGAGTGGAGAATGTCTCGGGGTTATCAAAGTGTTACGGGGGAATCAGGGTAAACGTGTGGTTAGCGAGATTAGCTTGTCAGGTTAGTTAGTATAGATAGCTTAGTCAGGCTGCACAAGACCTCTTCCCCAGGCCCCTCCTTAGATATAACGGCAGTCACATCAAACGTACGCATCACCCGAGCGCGTAGCATCTCAAGCAGTCATTGAAGGAAAGTGATCTCCTTAGTATCGGTACCTGACCCTCGTACTGGATCTCCTCCCCCTTACTGTGCCCCAGGGCCTATCTCACCCATCTCAGTCTCGGAACTCATCTCCCTCCCTCTGCAGGTGTTCAAAATCCCCCCAAAGGCGCATCAACTCGGCACGCAGAATTTGTCGGCCGTGAACCAAGCTGCAGCCTCCCTCTCCCTCAACACAAACACCGGGTGGGCACTAGGTTGTGGATTTCCTGGTAGCTTCATGATAGAAAAGGGTTGATGGTAAGAAACTGTACAAGGAGCATGCTACAGCGGTATGTGCTTTTTGCCAGGGCCTTATCTAATAGAGCAAAGAAAATGGAGAGAGTAAGGCTATTGGGGCTCGCAGTGTTGGAAACGGGTTGGCCAGCTTGGCCAGTTAGGCTATCAGTGACGAAGTGTTGAACGGTTGAGTATGAGATCTTGAGTAGGTAGCTTGGTAGTAAGAAGGTACTCAATAATAAGACTGAACTCGGTTACATATGTCAAAGCCGTGTAAGTAAGAAAGGGACATAGCCCACCCGGCAAACAGACGATTTGAAACAACGTGGAAAAGGGAGGCATTTGCCTATATTGACGTAGGTTTATAACAAAGAAAAGGCTCGCATGACCGGGGCTATGTGGCCTGTGATACCTGTGAATAGCCACACAGAGCCCATAGCCACATGTATCTTCACATCTCATGTGTTAAACTCGTTAATAAGCACCCCCCTCGAGCCAGCTGCGTTGTGGGCTGCGGTCGGTCCGTAGCCTTGTGTAGGCCGAGAGCGCCTGTCTTCTCCACTCGGAACGTCTCTGGCCGAACCCCGGCTCGTGTCTCTCTGCTTTCCTGACTGCCCTGATGACGCCCTGACCCCCTCTCTCGTTGCCAACTCCATGGTCCTTGAGGTAACCCCCAGTAGTGATTCGAAGGTGGCTCGTTGGTCTGCCTTCTTGCTGCCCGGGATTCCTATGTGACCGCGGACCCATGATATGGCAGTGTCTGCGTTGCTCCGCCGTCTCAGCGTATCCTTTAGGGCTTTCTCGATTCCTGAGCTTTCTTATACTAAACAGCGAATCACTACCCAATGATTGTCAACCTCGGAAGGGCTCTTCAGGCCGGTATACTGGAATCCTCAACACGTATCTTGCTAGGCGGTAGCATGGGTATTGATGCTGAGACGTCGTCGGCGATAAGGAACATGAAGCGTATCGTCCTTGCGGCATACATACCTGTCCACGGGAAACATTTTCAGCGGTGTTGCCATGGCTGGACTATAGAGCATCGGAGGGATGCATTGATAGGCCCTGATGGCAAGATGGATGAAGGGACCGGTAATGTTATACTAGTGAGCAGTGTTGTATTCTCCCTTCGGTTTGGGTACTTGGTAGCTATACAGTAGAACTTCGATACAAGCATTTCCGTTACAAGAATATATTCGCTATAAGGCTGGATGCTGGCCACCCTCATACAAAATAAGAATAAAAACTCTATAAGCATATTCTTACATTTTCTGTGATATTCTTATAGAAAATGAGGGAACCTAAGCACTAGGCGAGGGTATTTGGCTACTAACAGGGGCCATAAGGCCTTTGCTACAACAATCTATTCTACAAAATTTACACAAACTTCAAGCCGTGACCATCGATTCAACGCAACAGCAGTCATTGGATAGAGAACGGCGCCGGATTGGGGGTGCACAAACAGAAAAAGGCCGACAAAGGCACAAGATATTGGAGGAGTGCATAGGGGGATGTTTAGGGGTATACGCATGTATTTTTGTTCATCTGAATACACTTGTTGTTATAAGCATGTATCCGCTATAAGAATGAGAGTCGGCCGCCCGAATGACATGCTTGTATCGAAGTTCTACTGTACCATCTACCCTGGGGTTTCTGGTTATTACCCGTATTATATTCGAGAATGAGAATGTCTCGGGGTTATCACAGAGGCTCCGGCTGAGGAATCCGACGCCATTTTGTGCTGCGATGGACATCTCGACCCTGCAGAGCCACTCACTGAAGGAAAGCGATCTCCTCCCATTTACAGTCGCCAGGATAGAGCCAAGTAGCATATCTCGCCCATCTCGGAACACATCTCCCTCCCTCGTAACCTCCCTCTTCCTCGACACAAATATCAGGCGCCCTAAGGGGGGTTTGAATCCCCTGGCAGCGTCATATAGAAAGAGATGACGGTAAGAAACTGTACCAGGAGCATGCTACAGCGGTGCGAGATTTTTGCCAGGATCTTATTAGGCGGATGGAGAACGGACAGAGTGAGGTGATTGGGAGTAAGACTGTAGATACACCGCTGACGAGGAAGGAGTTCAAAGAATGGTTTGCTAGCTACCGAGTAAAGAGGGCAGGAGAGGCTCTGGGGAGTGGGAAGGAAATTAGCTGGGAGAGATCCTATGATGTGCAGGCAAATTCATTAGGCGTCAAATTAGTAGAGTGTCAGAGCGACATTGTGACAAGAACGGATGCCCAAGTCGAGTAGGCCTTGAGTATCAGGATCACATGGGTGAAGCTAGCAAGGGCAGGGAGAGGCCCTGGGGGTGGATAGCCATTCCAGTCGAGGCTCCACTCGAAAATCTATTCTCTTATCATAAGCTAGTGCATGCATATTGATTCTTGTCAGGTTAGAAGTAGTCGTCATGAAACCGTTGTTTTGTGTCTATGTGGTCCACCGAGTTCTAGCATTTATTACTAGTATTTTTTTTTTTTTTTCAAAAATAAATTAAA
>Ga0307511_10008359_pt1 | contig 10357 bp, 10 predicted proteins | sample 13_EM_MG_FD_200266 | JGI IMG/M metagenome (GOLD analysis project Ga0307511, IMG submission 200266) | Populus trichocarpa ectomycorrhiza microbial communities from riparian zone in the Pacific Northwest, United States - 13_EM | ecosystem: Host-associated > Plants > Roots > Unclassified | place... | reverse complement strand
ATGTACTGTGGATATGGCGGGACAGACTGTCAAAGTCCAGAGACAGGTGCTCGAGGCATGCATGACATGTCCTCTTTGTAACAAGCTCTTAAAAGAAGCTACTACGATTTCTTTGTGTCTCCATTCCTGTGAGTTTTTCTCTCTTTTTTTGCCCCTCTCTTGTGTAATTTGTCGTCTTCAATTTTTTTGATCTGGGGTTGTTGTGATTGTTGTGGAATTGGATGATAAAATTTGGGTTGTTTTTGGCTTTTTGTTTCTTGATCTGGGCTTGTTCTTGTTTTTCAATTTCTTGTTTAGCTTGCGTATCATGGCTTGTATGGATGTTGCAATTTGATGATTCAATGTCGTTGAATTCGTGATGGGGTTTGTCTTGATTTGTGTTAATCGATATGGAGTGCAATTCTAATAGTGTTCATTTTTGTTATATGGTGGATTATTGTAGTTTTCAAATTCTCTGTTACTCGTGTATTTTTGGTTTCATTTCTGGTTTTGGTTCATGCATGTTCTGTATGACCTTTGTCACGTAGTGTTGAATAGTGTTTTCTTGGTGATTTCAGTTTCAGCTTTGTACACTACCGGTATAGTATTATGATTAAATAAACATAGTCAATTGAGTAACGACGATATGCGTACTTGAATCTTGCGTCGGGTAGAATCTCCAAATACTCTCTGGAAGTTTGGTCGTTTAGGCTTCAGGTGGTACAGTTGTGCAATGCATGCTTTGCACCACATGGAAAGCTTTGCTTTTCTTCTTTTTGATCTCTGTTACTGATAAGAAAATTAAACTAAAACTTGCATTGTTGAAGTAATTTGTAGTTTTTGTTGTACCTTGTGACCAGTGTGTAATAATCAATCCGTATTGCCACTCACTATCCTCTGTCAATGACTCATGTAAACATACCTCCAACTTCATGACTATTCAATTTTCTTTAAAGAAAACAAAATATTAAAAGCTGTCAAAGTCCTTTGCCGGGCATGTATTATGCATGCTGGTTGCAAAGGAGTGGCAAAAATTCCACGAAATTGCTGAACTATGGCAATTTGCTCTGTTTAATCATATGAGGCACATTTTATCTTGAACTATTTTTGTTATTTGTTTTTAGTACGGTCACGTCCTTCTGATTCTTTTTCTTGTTGATTGTTTGATCTAAGGTGCTAGATCAAATCCTTTGGTCTTGAACAAGCAATACCCTCTAATTCCTTTTCCATCTAGAAATCTTTGATTGTTCAATGATCTGTTTCTGATGAGTTGGTTATGAATTCCAAACCAGTCTGCAGGAAGTGCATATATGAAAAGCTCTCAGATGAAGAGGTAGATTGTTGTCCTGTATGCAACATTGATCTGGGTTGTCTGCCAGTCGAGAAACTCAGGTTAGCCTTTCTGTGAAGCCATACACCCATAAACATGCACACAATCTTACTTGCATACTTACAAGAACTTGTTCTCTTTTCAAAGTGCCACAAATCACTATACTTCTATTCTAATGAATTGCTTCTCAATTGAGTTTGATATGGATTGGGGTATTGTTTTTGGAAACATAGACTAATTCTCTGCAAATCCATTCCCGTGATTTTATGTTCACTAACTGTAATACTGTTTACCTTAACCAACATAAATTGATTTGTTTTGGTCACTCTTCCTTAAAAGTGAAGCAAGACTTCTTAATCCAAGAAATCCTGAATTTGCAAAATTCAAGATGATATTTTAGTTAAATAACTGTTCATGCCCATGACATGCATTTTGACAAACTTCCAAGAAAACATTTAGATCAGAACACATGGAATGAAGTTTTCTCATGTTTATAGAAAAATAACATGCATTGGGATTTTCATGTTTGTATGCAGGCCAGACCATAATTTGCAAGATATAAGGGCCAAAGTATTTCCTTTTAAGAGAAGAAAAGTTAATGCCCCTGAAATTATGCCTTCGATTGCATTGCCAGCAAAAAGAAAGGAGAGATCATTATCATCATTGGTGGTCAGCACTCCCAAAGTGCCAATTCAAAATGGCTTGACAGGAAGGAGATCCAAAGCTGGTGCCAGAAAGGCCGCTGCATTACGAGGATGCAATTTTACTGTTGAGGAATCCAAGAAAGAAGATTCTGCTGAAGATAATCCGATGAGCCCAAGCTCACCAGGGTCTCCTGTCAAAAGTATTCAAAAGAGAAGGCTGGTAAAGGAGACATTAGTTTCATTCTTGTGCTTGGATGAGTTGAAATTCCACCTTGATGTTGTGTAAGCTAGTTGCAGCCAAAAACATTTTTACTATATTAATGGTGTTTTTTTCCTTGGTAAATTCATGCAGGATTCCTCTGTGGCTGATCCTTCTACTGAGCAAAGACGTAATGATGATGACGAGGATGATGATGTTGAAATAATTGAAGGGAAGGCTGATCTATGGACCCCCTTGAATTGTCTTGTTGAAGCTGCGAACAGAACCAAGTCCTCCAAATCGCATTCACAAGGGCTGTCTTTAGTCAAATCTGGCATGCTTGATGATCCTGATTGTGAACCTCATCTGTATGAAACAAAATCCCGAGCAGAATCACCCGGTGGTCATCACAATGAAGTATATATGTCTAAAACAAAAAATAAGGAGCATGGACAGGGAATAGGAGTCCAAGATGACAAGAATGGGAAAAATTCACTTCCCATATCAGTGAAGCGGAGAAGGTTAACTGCAGCACGAAAAAGGGCAGCTCTGTCTGAGGGGTTGAGTGCCTCAGCTCAAGCAATGATAGATGCTGCAGGAGCTAAGAGCAATAGAAGAAATGGTCCAATATGGTTCTCATTGGTTGCCTCTGAAGACCAGTAAGATGCTTCCCAGGCTGTCTCTATTTTATATTACTTTGTCTACTTTACTTCAATATTTGTTGCTAATGTTGTGGAAATTGTCTCCAGGAAAGAAGATGCTTCCTTGCCGCAGATATCCACATGCTACTTGAGGATTAAGTGAGTTTCTTTAGTCTTATTACCCTCAAAACTATGTTCCATTTTGTTTTTTTCTTCTGAATATGTATATATTATTTTTCTCTGCATTTGTGTATTTGAAAACTACTTCAGTTTTTGAAAGGGTAAATTTGAAGTGGGCCACCATGCTTTCTCATAATCTCTTTTGACAGGTTAAGAAAATGGGTCTTTGTTTTTTGTAAGAAGATGTCAAACAGAAACAAAGATTACGGTTTTTACATAAGATGATATAATATTATGGTCCAAGCATTTGTTCCCCAAAATGTGGATAAACGTTTTACATATTATATCCATCTGCTATAATAGAGAAATGTTAGGCTTTTCATGTGTTGGTTATTTCAGTAAATGTGCGGATTTTATTGTTTTGTACTCTAGAATCTGTTTGGTCTTACTTTGCTTTTAGTAATTGAAAATCAAATTGTTGCTCTCATTGATCGACTTAGTTTTGGTGTATTCACTTGATGGTTATACCTATGAGTTTGCTCAAATCATGGTCTTTTATGATGAAGCCATCAATTAACTTGGAACTCATCCTCATTTACCCCTTGCTTTATTGTTCTTGATTTTCTCATCACAGGGATGGCAAAATGCCTGTGTCTTTCATTCAGAAGTACCTTGTAAAGAAACTTGATCTCGATAGTGAGACTGAGGTGTGTTCATCTCTCTTGCCTTCCACAAAATATAATTTCCTTGTTGGTTTACTCGTTAAATTGCTGTGATTTTCATTTGTCAGCTCTATTGTCGTTTGCTGGCTCTTTATTATTGCTTGTAAAAGGTCAGGAACAGATATCGAGCTTGTAACTACTGTTGGTTGTAACTTGAAATTAATTTTTTTATGGAAAGATCCCGAGGGGGGCATGTTTCCTTACTTCTTTTGTGCCTGAGGATACCAACTCATTTAACCCTAGGAAGTTTAGTTGGAATGATTTGAATAATTCCTAAAACTTCAAGAATCAAAATGACAGCACCTTTTGTCAAGTGTCAATAAGGCTTCATATTGTCATACCAAGATCTGCCAGGGAATCTTAAATCATATGAGAAAATGTACTCTATCTTCAATCAATGTACATTCAACTCAATCTTTTGAGTAACATGTAGTTGTACTGGAATGAAGGGAGATACATGTACCGATGAGTGATAAACAATGATATCAAGTATCCAGGGCTATGGATGTCAAACAGCATTATATTTTTCTTTGAGCATAGATGTTCTTAGCCAGATGCAAAACAAGTAGTTTTAAATTTTTAGATAATTTCCGGCTAACAAGATGGAGTGTTGTAGTGCATTCTATATCAACTTAGTCAATGCTTTCATATTTCATATTTTCTTGTATCACTTCTGTTTTCTCGTGACACTATGAAAGCACTTACTCTGCTTGTTGAATAAAAATCAAATCTACATAACTTTTAATAAATACTGGCATAGTTGCTTGATGTTCTTGTGGGGAAAAAAAATCTGAACTATGTAAGGGGCTTTGCTAGGAAGCTTGGATATGTGGTCCCCACTTTTTCTTGACAGTTCATTGTTTCCTAAAATTGTTGTTGCATATTTGATAAAATTGTTCGTGAACATTCCTAATACTTCAAGTCATGATTTTTAGAAATGGCATCAGAACTTTTAATTTGTGTGCTTATAATGGAATGAACACTAGCTGCTGCTGCTGCTGCTTCTTTCTTCTTCTTCTTTTTAATTTTGTAGGTGGAAATACTTTGCCGGGGTCAGCCTGTCGGGCCAACTTTGCAATTACAGAACTTAGTAGACTTGTGGTTTCGAACCGGTTCGACATCAAAAAAAGTACCAGCCTCTGTGGGTTCGTCAGCTAAGGACTTCGTGATGGTATTGTCATATTGTCGGAAAGTCCAAGAGTCTTAAAATATACCTTTAACCTGCCTTTCATCTCGATGATTATTTACATCTTCAGTTATGAAATATTTATGTTGTTGGATTTTCAACATCTGTAACCTTTCTGTGATCTTTAAATCAAATCATCACATGCATGCTGCTTTGTTTCATGCAGGTGATTACATGTATGAATATATTTATATTTCATTTATTATAATAGAGAGCCACATCACTTACGTTTGTATTCTCTGTCAACACTGTCTCCTATTTATCCAGAATTTAAGTTTCTAATGATCATATCGCTATTTGAATTTACCAAGTTACTAATTTGCTGTTGAAAGCTTCAAATTGAGAGGAGAATGCATGTTTGTGAGAGTGAGAAGTTGCTGAAGCTGTTAGGAGACTTGTAAAACGTTTCCTCTTTCCGAACTGGCCAATGTCATATTAACTCCTGAACACTGTCTGCTAAATGCAGGCTTGCTCATGGCGGCACTATCTCTTGAACAGACATGAAATGATGATTTCTTATTTCACTCTTCAAATTGAAGCCGGCCATATAAAATCGAAGCTTAATCTAGCTCCATATGCTGGAGTTACAAGATCGTGGACTGGTTCAGACCTCTGGATTGAAGATCCTCAATCACAGGAAAAATCTTTAATGAATTTCGGACTTGCAACTCCTGTCGTTAAATCTCTTGTTCGTACCAAGTAGCATCATCTTAATCAAAAGCAGAGTGATTCTCTACCAAATTTAATTATGGATTTCGTCAAATAGTAGAGGATGAATAATGTATGTAAATCTTCATGCGAAAAGGACTTAATTTCAGTATACAAAAACCAACTAAAGAATTTCAAGAGAAAAGAAAAAATGAACTCAAAACAAGCCGATGAATTAAAAGTAAACTATCATACAATGTCCTTTTTTAGCAAAATAATTAGTAAATTCCTTTAATTTAAAACCCTAATCTTAAATTCCTATAATTTTATATTCATCTGCAACCTAATCCTTTCACTATCTTTCAACGATAAGTTAATTATTCTTCCCTAAAGTGTCCTCTATTTCCTTTGGAAATTATCCAATCTCCCAACTAAAAACAAGACAAAATCCCATTTAACAAGGGTAATTCAGACATTTAAAGAAGAATTGAATGTAAGACTGTGGTCAAGGGACTAACTCGTTATTTGCAAAACTAAAAGTACTAGATTGTAACTTTTGTAAACATAAAGAGACTAATTATAATCTACTCAAGAACCATTAATGATAGACAATCTTTAATGCTGGAAACTCTTCAGCGTGTTGTTTGCAGTTGCTGAGAGATTGAAGTGAGCGCATCAAACCTTGGTCGCTCGGTCTGTCTGTCTGTCTGTCTGTCTGTCTGTCTGTCTACGTGGAAGTTTCTCAAAATCAAAACATGCAGCAGGTAATCAATGGAAAACCCTCCTACAAACAACTCCATTATTATTGTTGTTGTTATCTTTTTATGGTTTAATAATTAAGTAAATAACAATGAGGTGAATGGTGAAAGGGTGGTGGATCTGACAAGGAGGTGACTTGGGAGGATCAGCAGAACATCAACAATTTTGGCAGATTAAACAACAGATTGCACGAGCTTGAAGACGAAATTAAGATTGCCAAGGTACCATCTTTTTGTGTATTTATATGCCTTTGATTTCACTCTTATTAACGTTTTGCATTTATGTGGAGATGGGTTTTCTGAATTTGTAACAAGGGCAGCTTTGATTTTGTGTTTTATTTGATGGGTTTGTTCTATCATCTTTTTTGGGTTAGTTTTTTATGTTTTGAACAAGAGGTTAATATTTTTACTGAGTATTATTGGTAGATAAAAAAGAGAAAATAAAAAGATTGTTGCACTTGTTCATCAGAGTGTGCAGCAACTGGAGTTTGCGTTTAAAAGGCTAAATGTGATTGATTTGAATATGAACGGGAAGTTCAATTTTCTGTCTTAGTGTTTGTACGTTTAAGGGTATGTTGGTTTGGTACAGTAGGAGGGCTTATGCAAATGTAGGGTAAAAAAAGTCCATTGGTTGCAAGCTAAAGTGAGCTAATTGAGCTTATGTTGAATGTTAAAGATTGTTGAGGTTGCCTCATTTATCTTGAAATGGATGATCTTGAATATGTTAATTTGAGTGAAGATTGCATTAAGGTACTGGGTTTGTTTTTTCCTATGCTTTCAATGGGAACTGAAGTTAAGACTAAGCCTGTGAAAGATTTTGAGGAATTACATCATCTTGCTGATCTGGAGCAAAGCTTGAGTGGATCGGTTCGTCATAGGGTCCAAATATTTTGGTCACGGGCAAGTTGTTGGGCATGTCAATGGACCATGTTCATAGAAAAGTAAGATAGTGCAGGCACACTCTTGGTCTCCCATGCCAAAACTAAGTTAGTGAAACTCCGAAGTGAAGTTCTAATTTCACTCTCTGTTTCCTAGTTTGATTTAGAATTGAGAATGGAAAGGAAGGAGACATGAAATAATTTTTTATTTTATTATTCTGACTGCAAAAGATTTCAATCCCAATTTTTTGCATATGGCAGCAAGTTATTCATATTGGCTTTGTGGGTTCCAGCTAGCCTAGATGGTAAATTCACTTAATAAAATTCAATATCCAAATTAAGAATGCATTTTCTATGTTAAGATCTTACTTTTACTTCTTCCACCTTTGTTACTGATTTCTTTCACGAAATTCTTGCTCCTCTCCCCTACATTTCTCTTTCTTATTTGCCCCTAGTTTCCTCCATCAGAGTTAAAGATAACATGCTGTTATCATATTTAAGACTCAATGAACTCCACAAACTCTTTTTCAAATTTCCGTTTTGGTTGTTCAAATACTTTACCACCCAGGTCCATCCAGTCCGAGATGCTTTGTGCATAGTGTTCCCTTCACAGACATTTTTGTCCTAACCTGCCTCCTTGACTTAATTATACATAAACAAAGTGCAAGGATTACCATAATTTTATGTGGACAGTTTGTCACATTGCCAGTAGTAGTGCAACAGCACAGCATAATAGCCATCTTTTGCAAATGGCAGCAAGTTATTCATATTGGCCTTGTGTATTTCAGTAGCCTAGACGGTAAATTCACTTGACTTTGTCTTTGAAGACCTGAAATTGAATCCCATCCAAACTGGGATGGGAGGGATTAAAGGGAGGAAAGGATGCATCTTGTTGTGTAACCTAGCTCTTGGACCTAATATGCCCCACCCATTCTATAAATGCATATAGGGATGCGTAATTTTGTTTTTAATCCTGTTCTCTACCATGCTGAGTTTTTTTTACTTATGCAATAGCTCCTTTTCTTCAGGAAACCAATGATAATCTAGAGGATGCAAGCAACGAGTTAATTCTTACTGACGAGGAGGTGGTTCGGTTCCAAATTGGAGAAGTCTTTGCTCATGTTCCAAGGGATGAGGTTGAGACCAGGATAGAGCAGATGAAAGAGGTGACTAGTAAGAACATGGAAAAACTTGATGAAGAGAAAGAGTCCGTGGTTGCACAGATGGCTAAGTTAAAGAAGATTTTGTATGGAAAGTTTGGGGACTCCATTAACTTAGAGGAGAATTAGTGAGGTAGGTTTTTGTTTTATTCCACAGAAGCTGTCTTGCTGATTTGCCATGTTATTCATGGAAGGAGTCTCTTGTTTATCGTTGAAATATCAGGGAATCGACTTCTTCAAATGGTAATTGGATATTTTAGATTGTTGTCCAAGCTTCATGAATATAGATGGTGTATGTTTCTTACTCTCAGTTGTATCTGCTATGAAGTTCAAATTTTGATATTTTCTGTCTCATTTGTTATGAAATCTGGTTTGTCTTCTGCTAGTTGTCGAGTTGCTTAAACTTAGGGTTTTTTTTTATCTTTTAATGAATAAAAGTAGTAGAAGCCCCAACAAAATTAAAATTCAAGTTTCCGTCTAGCAACAAACTACCATTGGGGATCACTTGATACAACTCTGTAGCCTTCATTTGTGTATGGTTTACGAGCATCCACATCATCTTCATATGCCCTAAGGGCAAGATATTCACAACCATGGATGGGAGAGCATGTCACATGCTTTTAGCAAGGCACTTCCTATTTTCTCTATTTTCTGCCCCTGATTGTTTGTCACTCAGCCTTAACATAGTGTTCCAGAACAGAAGAAAAACTGTTTGTTACATAGCCTTAGCATGATGATGTTTCAGGTTACTTTTAATTAGCGTTCAGGATAGAAGAAGTAGATATGTAAGAGATATAATCATGTTTAGACATAGCTGACGAGATAGAGACAGAGATAAAAAAAAATGTTTTCTAAACAATTTTAAAGTGAATTTTTATACTTTTAAAACATAAAGTATAAATAGACATGTTTTCTCGTTCATCAATGTCTGTCTTATTGTAGAATCGGCAAAGCAGGAATTGGTTGCGACTATCATTGCCATAACATGAAAATAATTTGTTAAAGGTTAAGATTTGTTTTATGAACCCTATATTTGCAGTTATTCTTTGAAAATAAATATAATGAAGTTTGCCTCCTTAAAGATTTACAAGATCTTTAAATATGTTAGAAAACTCTACATCTACTAAAAAATAGCTTAAATTTGAAAAACAAGGGGAATTAAAACAAAATTCATAATAAAATAATAAATTAAAAAAACTAAAAAATAATAATAAAATTAGCCAAAACAACAACTTATATATCTAATTCAAATCCAATGGTCAAATCTCTCATTATCACAGTTTTAAAGTGTTAATCTAGTCTGGCAAAACCATACTTCCTCTTGAACCTAGATCTGTGCTGGTTCATAATAGCATTTGTTAAGCTATCCACATAGTCTGTTCGTGTTAGATCCCTACTTGAATCGTTAGAACCTTCAGTTTCTACAAGTCCAGCTACATCATTCTCCTTGAGTTAGAAAGAACTCTTCCTTAAATTCTGCTCTTTTTTTAAATAGGGTGTCAAATGTTGAACATTAAAGACATCAGAAGTCTTCAAATGGTTAGGAAGATGAAGCCTATAAGCATTGTCATTTACCTTCTATAACACCTCACAAGAGCTTGTATTCTTTCCTTTAGCTTGTTGTACTCGCCCACTGGAAACTGCCACTAGTGAGTGTTGCCTAGACTAGACATCAACCTTAAACACCACTCTTCTTGGAATCGGTGACTCCATGATTGTAGAAAACTTAGATTGATTAGTCTAAACACCATCAATATACACAATAAAACCTAGAAAAGTGACAATACTAATAAAGAACTTACACTTCTTGTGGTTCCCATATAACCGCTTATTCCTCGTAGCGTCAAAAATAGCTCGTAAATGCTTTAAATAAGATTTAAGAGTCCGACTATAAACTAAGATATTATCAAAATAAACTATAATAAATATGCCTAATAGTCTCAATATATGATACATGAACCTCATGAATACTGAAAGGATTGGACAGATCAAACAACATCATCATCCCCTCATATAACCCAAAATAATCATCATGCTTTCAAGCGATCAATTAGCCAAAGCACCAATTTGACCTATAAAAAGATTAAAGATT
>Ga0307511_10008358_pt1 | contig 10359 bp, 5 predicted proteins | sample 13_EM_MG_FD_200266 | JGI IMG/M metagenome (GOLD analysis project Ga0307511, IMG submission 200266) | Populus trichocarpa ectomycorrhiza microbial communities from riparian zone in the Pacific Northwest, United States - 13_EM | ecosystem: Host-associated > Plants > Roots > Unclassified | place... | reverse complement strand
GATTTTTAGCCCAAAAGTTGTCCGGGTAGCTACTTTTCAGGTGCATTTAATGCCTTATATGTTCATCAAATTTAACTACTCGTGAACCAAAATGATCACCTGACAACCCTCTATCCCCGGGTATGTTCGGTTCATTCTGAATGACAACATGGCGGCCCCGGTGGCCTAAAGTGGCCACCTCAGGTAGCCTTGAATTGTCAGATTTGATAATTCATGGTGCCTACTTTGAACTAACGGTTGGGATCCTTCCTAACCGAATCAATGGCTACAATTTTTCCCTTGTGTGGACAAAATTACCCTTTTCCACCTCCTATAAATAGAGGTGGATTTCATGGCTTGAGCATGAAGAAAATGGGGTCCAAAATCTACAAAAAAAACCAGTCATTCCCTGGTTCCTAGCCAACGTTTTCCTCTCTTTTTTCTCTCTTCACTGTGTCTTCAGCCCCTAAAGACTCCACATAAACCTTTCTCCTCCACCAACAGACGGCGACTCAGCCTCCCTACAAGCCTAAATCCTCACCAGCGGCACAATAGCCACCGAGAACTCCTCCCTCTCCCCTATGCAGATTTTCTTCTTCTCCTTCCTCTGCCACTGACCGCCAACTCTTCCACCGTTCCTCGCAGCGACGTCGCCCGAACCATAAGCTCAGCCTCCTGATCACGGTCGTGACCACTGCCTCTGGTAGTCTTCTTCTCCGCCCGTCTCCATCTTCTGCAACCATTTTGGTTACATGCAGAACGTGAATTGTTCACGTTCTACAAATAATTCACTTATATGGTGGGTCAGACCTAATTTGGCCCAACCCAAATGGCTAGGCCTGGTCCGGCCCAGCCCCAAAAAGAAAAAAATATTTGTTGGGCCGAGATCGGCCCAACCCAATAATTCTTGGGCTGAGTTCGACCCAATTAGCTGGGTTGCCCCAGCCCACATATTTATTATAATATTATATATTTATATTTATATATTTTAAAAAACAAAAAATCCCAAAAATTTCAAAAATTATTTCAAAAATAATTTGATTTTCTTAAATATTTTTCTACCAATTTTGCATAATATCGGGTTGTATTCTTACACTGTAAGGTACAAATACGGTATTAAAATACCTGGTTTCTTCCAAAACATTTTCTAAAAAATTTTCAAAAAATTCAAAAAAATTCCAAAAAAAATCTTAAATAATTTAAATTAATTTCCCATTTCAAAAAAAAAATGTTTTTTTTTCATACATATAGTCAAATCCTAAAATGTTTTCCTAGCATATTTTCATTAAAAAACATTACATCTTTTTTATGTTTTGAAAATCCAATAAAAATGGATATCATAACCAGTTTATGATAATTCATTAGGGTTTGACAAAAATATCAGAAACCTTTTTTCCAATCTTTTTTTTTAAGGTCTAGATATAGACTTTAATATCTATGGAGTGTAAAATTACACGATAAAGTACACCCTCAGGTATTAAAGATACAAGGTGTAAATAAATGCGATGTTAAAATTTTGACTTTAGAACGATTAAGACTTCATCTGATGAGGTAAAGACTCTCTCACGAAGAGAGATCTGCTTTAAATCTTTGAAAAGACCAATGAATAGAAACCCGACACAGAATAACAATCAAACAACAATGCAGCTTACCTTAGGTAGGGCGCACTGCGGGTGATGTGTCTTTCCCTTGCACAACCAGTCCCTTACCTAGACTCTCGCAGACCATAGGTTCCTAATAAACCATAATACTAGGTGGTGACTCTTGAATATTAATCATGATTTTATGATTAAACCTAAAACCTTTTCATTTACCAACACCACAATACCTCATCAAGAGGCACGATAAAAAGCATCTGTCGTCGCCAACAATATTAATTATTTTATTTGAGTAATGCCAATACTTACAAATGTTGTCAAGTATTCATGGTGCTAACTTGTATCAACAGCAAATTGAGATCTTTTCATAGCACAGGTGTTGGTTATCCCTATAATAGGCTATGAAAGAATCAAGTTTTTGTTGTGACAAAGATTGTATACCACAATTCTAGACTCACCACTTAACAAGTAAGGTATTAAAATTGTGTAAGATAACAATTATAAATCATGTTAATATTAAACTTTCTAGAATATAAATATTACCGTTCATGTTAAATTTGTACTATACTTATTCTTCATCAAAATAAACAAAAAAATGCAGAGAGATTGCTAGGTTTTCTTTGGAGGTGATATGTGAAAGCTTGTCGGCATCATCTCTAAGCACTGCAACAAGTTTGGAAAGCTAGTGACCCTGCAACAAAGGAACAATGAAAATGTGAGTAAGAGTTACGAAATGCATCTAATGAACAACTGATTAATATATGGAAAAATCCCTGCAAGCAAGGCGCTATAAAATCGCAAGGAGAGAAAAGCAAACATTGTAAGCAAAGAGTGACAATGCATAGACAATGCTTTTGTAAATGGAAAAACATCTCCTTTCTATAATTCTTTTAAATGGCAGGCTCCTTATAATCATATTATCTTGAATTTACGTATTTGAAACATTTCCACACCAATTTCCAAGTAGAAAAAAACATATATTCATTGACTTGAAATGAAAATAACAACTATAGGCAAAAGGTTGTAAGGTAGCAGCTAATGCAAAGAACAAAACCCCTCTGATATTTAATGGGCAAACCAACCAAAAGTTCCTGAACATTCAAGTCTAGCTATGTAATCTCTCATAGATGCTATATAAAAACACAGATATTGCAGTCAACTTATTGACTGGGAATCTAAACAGCGTGCAAACGTTTTCTTGACCGGATGGTTTGAAACAGTGGAAGTGAGTGAGAGTTTTAAGCAATCCATTAACTAAGTGGTTAGATTTGTAGACAAAAAACCAGCCTGTTAGACCTGTTACAAAGGCTGTTGGATGACCATTATAAAAAGACAAAGATAATCATATAATCTCATGATCAAAATCTAACAACACTGATGTGTGGATGTCCATTATTTGTTTGCTTAGGCAGCCTCAACACATTAACAGAAGTATTGAAAACCTAGGTGTTTTCTTAGGCAAGCCCAACAAACCAACCTCAACACTGAAAGCACAAACCCAAGTTCTAGTATCAATCGTTGTCTATGAATATAAGAATAGAAAAAGGCAGCCTTGCTATGGCACAAAACCATTTTGAAGGACTTAGCTTTGCAATGTATTTTATTAATTAAAAAATCCATAAAAACATAGCTAGTATGTGTCGGTGGTGATAGAAGACTCAATGGATGGAAAATGTTTGGATGCAGCGTAAGCTATCAAATAAAGCAGCCATAACAATAAGTTTTATGTTATGTGAGGGAATTCATGTCAAAAAGAAAGAATTAGTGGCAGTGGAAAGTGCTGAAAAAGTCACCAAACTACGCATGGATGTTGCATGTAGCATATTCGAAAAGTGAATTCCATTAGAGAGCGAGGAATCATTTTCAAATAATGGCTAGTTTTTTGGGAGACAATCCAAAAATCAGCAGCAAATTGATAAGGTTTGAAGTCCAGGTTGAATGAATGGTGGACTATTTATGTAAACTAGCAAAGAGAATCATAAAACATTAGAGGGTCGTAAAAGCCTCAGGAAACGCATACAAATATTGATCAATAAGCAATCTAAAAAGTTAATTGATTCGATCGGCAAGAGATTGCAAACCAAGCAAATTCGGTGTAGCAGTCGTGTTTATTTGATTATTGCAGCAGCCCAAGGAGCAGCTAGGAAAGAAAAAGGGCATTGAATCAAGGTAACAAACTTTTTTATAAGATAAAGGCATGCTTTTCTTTTTCTTTAGAGGTTCAGGTAATCCATCTAGTGAATGAGATGGAGAGATGTTGCTGGAGATATCTTGATCCTGTATTCAACTGCTTGAAACTTTTTCAATGCTGCAGAGGCAAGAAAGGAAACGAAATCAAAATAGCACTCAACCAAATAAGAGACAAAGCAAGCGAATTAAAAAGCAAACTAAGAAAGCATAAGTGATGGGCTATAAGAGAATAGAAACATGTCTTTGATGCGTGACATCTTCTTACAACATAGATATTAGTATATATGCCATGTAGCCAATAAGTTGGTAATTAAATATAGTGTTGATTTTGTTCATGTATATATATTTAATAGTAATAAAAGTTTATTTATCTGTAATATTCATCAAATATTTGATTAATAAACCTAGAGTAAAGATAAAGTTCATTGGACAAAAATATTTTGCAAAGAAAATTATAAAGTTGTTATAATTATGAGATTCTTATTGCAACAAACCATTGTTTCTAAATGTTCCTGGTCAATACTCTATTAAGTTTGCACATTATTGCAACAAACCATTGTTTCTAAATGTTCCTGGTCAATACTCTATTAAGTTTGCACATTAATTAGAGTTATTGAGAGTGATACATATTATATTATTTCCTTTATAAAAGGAAGTAATTGTTCTCATAAATTGAGATATGAGAGATATTTAGAACTAATATGTAGGTGCTTGTCAAATGACATACATATTGAACTGACCCGCATAAGAATTCTATATAGAGAGATCACTTGTGTCTATGGAAATGGTCACATGACGGTTGTGTAAGTGATCCTTAGACTTGAAATCACTAAGTTATCTTATACAAAGAGTGTTATGTTTTGATCCCGCTACACGTTGTCTTAATTAAGGGTAACAAACAGACAGATATTAGGTATAACATGAACTATATGAAGATATTTAAATAATCAATAGATGATTCATCACCCTAGGTGAATTAGAAAAAATTTCATCTATTCTCAAATAGTATTGATTGTAAATCCTTGCGCAATGTGCATTGAGATTTGTAAAGAGTTTCAAAACTTATTCAAATAATCAATGACTATGGTGTTAAGAACAAACATGATTTGACATAGTAGACATATTTCATGCTATAATGTTTAAATTGAAATATTGTTGATGAAAGGATAATAATTACACTAAGAAATTGGTCACTGAAAGGTTAAGTCAAACCACATATGACTTTTCTAATATTTAGAAGATCATGACAGGTTGTTAGACATTGTACTTGATTTTCAAATATAAATCAATCAATTGTTGAATTGATAATAAATTAGGTATAACAAACAAACAGATATTAGGTATAACATGAACTATATGAAGATATTTAAATAATCAATAGAGGATTCATCACACTAGGTGAATTAGAAAAAATATTTCATCTATTCTCAAATAGTATTGATTGTAAATCCTTGCGCAATGTGGAATGAGATTTGTAAAGAGTTTCAAAACTTATTCAAATAATCAATGACTATGATGTTAAGAACAAACATGATTTGACATAGTAGACATACTTCATGCTATAATGTTTAAATTGAAACATTGTTGATGAAAGGATAATAATTACACTAAGAAATTGGTCAGTGAAAGGTTAAGTCAAACCACATATGACTTTTCTAATATTTAGAAGATCATGACAGGATGTTAGACATTGTACTTGATCTTCAAATATAAATCAATCACTTGTTGAATTGATAATAAATTAATTAATTTAATGCTATTTTATTTAGAATTTTGATTTATATTTGGGCCAACTTATTAGGAAACCTAATGGGTCATACACATAAGAATCATTAGTCAGAAATTAAAATTGGATGATTAATCAAGTGTGACTTGATTATAAATAAGTTTTAAAAATTGAGGACTACAATATAATTTATACGAGGAGTTACAATTCTAGACCTAGAAAAATCAAATAGAGACTTGATTGAATAAATTTCTAAAATTAGCCTAAAATAATATATTTGATATTATTTAAAGGGCAAATTGATATTTTATCATTTATATGGTTTTTATGTTTCCCTATAATAGAAAGTTATGCTTTTATTTCCTATGGATGGTGAAAAAGGTGAGTAGAGTACAATACTTAAATACTTAAAACACAAAATAAAAAAGCTAGCACTCTAAGATATAACAATCACTCTCTCCTAAAAAGGTTTGGCAAATCTCTCACTGGTGGTTCATGTGGATTATCGTTAGAGACTGGATAATGAGAAGACTTGTGGTTTACGACAACCAAGCCTTTAAAGCAAATATTTAAAGCCAAAAACAACATTTGATCTTCAGGTAATCTTCACATAAAACCTTAAACAAACTCTAGATCTGTTTAACGAAATTCATGTGACTCCTGAAAAAAATTAAATTTACCATTTTCACTGCGTCTATATGTTTTGGGAAACCCCAACAAAGGATCCTTTAAAAAGCTTAGTTGGAATTTCTGGCGAAGTTATAGCTAATAGTCAATGGTGATGACATGAGTTAGAGTATTTATTGTTGGAGTTGGTGGGCTACATGGAGAATGCAACTAGGTACTCATTGCAGCAATGAAATGTTTAAGTTTTAAATATTTGTTTGGTGTGGAAGGTTGTTAGGGTTGCATGACAAGTCCTCATCGAAGACTTCATCAAAAAGACACAATGATGTCATCACGGTTCAAAGCATAACTGAATAATCCAAAGCATAGCTGGAAAATCTGTCTTGTTAAGTTTGTTCAGCATTGGAGGTGCAATAACATATGGATTATTGAACTTCTTGTCATAAACATAATGGTGTACGAATGCACCAAAGAAATTCTCAGTGGATTGGAGAACTATAATGAAGTTTGTAACTTCTTTTTCCATTATTAACAACATAATCAATGAAAAATTTGTGACTGATTAAACAAAAAATGAAAAAGGATTGGCATTAAAGTGAATAAACAATAAAACATTTAGGCTTAACAAGGTTAATTTATATGTCATCTTGGTCCTTGTATATCAGATCCTTCTTAGTTTCACCAAGCTTTTTATTGCATTTATAATAGTTCCAGTACCACCATCCACTGAACAAATTAAAATCAACAATGAATGCACGTCATGTAAGCTTAAGATGATGTGCTGGGAAACAAAAAGGCAATGATGGTCTAGTTATGTTATAAGGCAAGAGTAATTAAGTAAATCATAGTTCAAAAAAGAAAAAAAGACAACGATAAATTGGCAACAAACTAAACTTATGGTCATATGGGTTAATGTAGAGACTTTCTTTGATTATCCTTTTATTTTCATTAATTTAGTCTTTAAGTTATAAAATAGTGTTGTATAAGTGATGGGTTGTAAGAGAATAGAAGCATGCCTTCAATGTGTAACATCATCATCAAACAACAGTTAGCATTTTGTTCCAGTAGGGATCCTTTGAAGAATCTTAGCTAAAATTTCTAGTGGAGTTACTTCCAATGAGTTAGTGGCGATAACTGTTAGAAATATTTGAAAGAGAAATGGTGAAAGACAATCTCATTCGTATAAATATTACTCTCCTAAGAGAAAGTCCTAATGAACTTGGACTTACATTACAATACTTAACATAAGTATTTATATAGTGTAGGGATAACTCAAGAGAATTAAAGAGTAAATACATTATTAATACATTGCATAGAACAAATTAGAGGACTCTTTGATTGGACTTTGGAATTAATTCTAACACTCTTATTTAATTTTGAAGTCTAAAAAATTATGAAATTTGGATTCCAATGGTGAATCACCTTGTCATGATTATTGCACCATTCTTATCTATTGTTGATGATAAAAAATCTCAATATCTTCTCCCTAGCTTTCTCAACCTTTGGTTTGCGAAGGCTTTTCATTAGAACTTTATGAGATTATTAAGCTGCTGCTGCAGAGTTCACACAAGAAGAATTTATTACTACAGAACTTATCTTCTTACCTTAGCAATTGTATTTGCTTAAACATGACTTATCTAAGCCATTTTTCTTGTTTGATGGCTACTATCACATTCTTCATCATGGTTCTTTGGCTATTATCCATTTTCTCTTTAGGAAGATCTCTTTTTTCTTTTTTCATATGAGTGATCTCCTTAGTACTACACATCATCTCTTGTGCATTAAGTTGTCAACTTGCACTAAGCCTTTTTTGCATGTTTTTTTTAATCTCTTTTTTATGCAAGGTCTCAATTTTCTTATTGAGCTCCATCATCTTGCACCTTATTTTTTTTCTTCTTTGGATGTCACTTGTTCATCCACACTTTCATCTTTTTAAAATGCCTCTACTAAATTGAACTAGCTTTGATACCATGTTAGAAATATTTAAAAAAGAAAAGGGAAGCATGGTGGAAGACAATCTCATTCATATAAATAATACTCTCCCAAGAGAGGAATTCCTAATGAACTTGGACTTAAATTATAATACTCAACATAATTATATATAAAGTGTAGAGATAACTCAAAAGACTCAAAGAATAAATACCATCATCAACACATTGTATAAAAATAGCTTAAAAGACTCTTTGAATAGACCTCAAAATTTATTCTAATAATGACATGGGTCATAACATTTATTGCTGGAGTTGGTGGGCTAAATGGAGAAGGCATCCCAATACTCAATTTAGTGGTAGGGTGTTCAAGTTCTAGAGATGTGTTTGGCATGGAAGATTGTTAGAGTTACGTGGAAATATCCTCATTGGAGACTTCACCGAAGACATTTCCTATAATGATGTCATAGCGGTTCAAAGCACAACTGAATGATCCACAACATAGCTAGAAAATATTTATCTTGTTAAGTTTGTTCAACACTAGAGGTGAGATAACATATAGACTGATGAACTTCCTATTATAAACATAATGGTGTGCGAATGCACCAAAGAAAGTCTTAACAGACCAACCAACCATAATGAAATTAACTTCTTTTCCATTAGCAACAACACAATCAATGTAAAACCTATGACAACATGTCATTTATCAAATAAAAAATGAAAAAGGATTGGCATTGAAATGAATAAATAATAAAACATTTAGGTTTAACAAAGTAAATTAACCATGTCATATGCAAACCGGTGATGACATCTTGGTCCTTGCATATTAGCTCCCTCTCGGTTCCATCAAGCTTTTTATTGCATTCAGGACATCTCTAGTACCACCATTCACTAAACATATTAAAATCAACAATGGATGCACGACATGTGAACCTAAGATTTTGTGTTGGGAAACAAAAAGGCAACAATGGTCTAGTTATGTTATAAGGAGTAATGAAATAAATCATAGTTCAAAAAAGAAAAAAAGACAGTGATAAATTGGCATCAAAATAAACTTATGGTCATATGGGTCCATGTAAAGAATTTCTTTAATTGTCCCCTTGTTTTCATTAATTCGGTCTTCAAGTTATAAAACAACGTTGGAGGATGAGGGAAAATGATAAACGTCTAAATGTAATTGACCGAAGCTAAAATCATAAAGATGTTAGGCTCACATGAAGTGTAACACCCCCTACTTTGAGATAAAAACAACACTCTTATATCAACCGAAAACAGAGAATATATATATATGGTTTTCATATTAAAATTTACCGAAATTTCGACGGAGTCCCCCCTATACCGGAAGGTCCCAAGTCATCGATATATAGCCTGTTTACACTTCTAATAACTCGCATTTCATAACTTAATCCCGACCCAATCGTCTTAGGTTTCAATTTCCATAAGATTCTCACACCTATTACCTACGATATTCATGATATACATTATATAACAAAACATCATTATGGATGAAAATAAAAGTACTACTTAGACATGAAAGATGGTTACATGAACTACAGAGATTAAGTTCATTCAATCAAGTGTAAACATTAATTATACAAATTAAGTTATACAAACATTTTCATGTTTACAAAATATAAGGGTATACCCCCTATAACCTAAATTACAAGGGAAACATAAGCTAGGATCTACTCCTGTCGTGTATGTGATGTTCCTGAAACAAAATACATATTATTGAAAGGTGACTATTACATAAAAAGAAATAACAACATGAAATCAAGCAATTTTAAAAGGGTAACATGCATCCATATTTTGTTCCCTTCTCCTTTCAGGTTTCATTAGAATCTCTTCCTCATTCAAACTATTAATAGTCGTTCCCTCTTTCACTATTAACCTCCATTCCAGACTTTATAAGATCAAACATGTTTATCTTTGTTTAACCCATTTCCGATACCCCTTTCACTCGTATCATCATCATCATCATCCCCTTACCCGGGATCCTAACATACACTGAATGTATGCTAGTCCAAAACATGGCGATCCCCTTACCCGGGATCCTAACATACACTGAATGTATGCTAGCCGAAACATGGCGATCCCCTTTCCCGGGATCCTAACATACACTGAATGTATGCTAGCCCAAAACATGGCGATCCCCTTTCCCGGGATCCTAACATACACTGAATATATGTTAGTTTACGCCTCAAATCACACTTCTCATATTTCATTTGTCAGTGATAATTTCATCACTTAGCAATTCACATAACAACCTTTCCCCTTGAGTACACATACATTCGGTAATTCACATTTCACA
>Ga0307511_10008357_pt1 | contig 10361 bp, 10 predicted proteins | sample 13_EM_MG_FD_200266 | JGI IMG/M metagenome (GOLD analysis project Ga0307511, IMG submission 200266) | Populus trichocarpa ectomycorrhiza microbial communities from riparian zone in the Pacific Northwest, United States - 13_EM | ecosystem: Host-associated > Plants > Roots > Unclassified | place... | reverse complement strand
GCTCCTTGAGAAGTTTTGAGCAGTTAAGTTGATCCAACTTGCCCTGCTTATACTGCACAAGGTCATTTAAACCCTTATCTTATTCCTTTTTTACTTTGTTCATTGTAACTGATCAGAAAGGTATGAGAGCTTTTCTTGGGTGATCCGATGAAATATTGACTTCTCAACAGGATTTGGGCTATTATCCTATTATGCCACAAGGAAAAGGGTTTGAAGAAAGTTGAAAGCTGGAGTTCAATGCATGTACATTCAACAGTGCAGCAGTATGATACCACTAGTATATTAGATACTGGCAAGATCATCAAGGGAAAAGCATGGCTTCCTTTCACTTTCCGTGCAAAATATCTATGGAGCCCCTTTTTGGCAACATTTGCTGTGGTGTGTCTGAATAAATGATCTCAAGGACCAGAATTAATTGTAGTAGATTGGTCATGAGATCAGATAGCTTTGGAAGATGAATTTCCCTCCTATCTCTATGGTGTCTGGTTACTCTCCTACAATCATAAAGCTAGTGGTTGGGCGTGAATGAATATTCAGTTATCATGAATGCTCAGAAATTCGACCTGATTATCCACGCCTTCTTTTTTCATTGTTTTCGAGGAATGCATATCCATGCTTTCGTTTTGTACCGAAAATGCATATCCATGCTTTCGAGGAATGCTCAAACAAAATTCTCGAACTGGTGATGTTATTTGATCGATGTTCTTTTCCTTGACAAACAAGTGTTAAATGGGAAGCTTGTTCTAGATTGCATGCCTCCTAAAGATCTGTGAATTTTGGAAATTAGAATTTCTCAAAATAAATAAAAATGAAACAAATTCAGGCCCCATAATAGAATTCCTCTAGAACTGTGGTGAATTTCAATAGAAATTTAATGTTAGAACAGAAACTGCTCTAGTTGACAACACTAGTTTAAAGACGCCAATGTTTATGTTGCTTTTCTAATTTTATTTTTTGTCTGGTATTGGTTCGGTTCAAAAGGGGTCTCAAGGTTGGTGAAAGGAACGCAGAGATTGCTATAGTGAATGAATCTCATCGATACAAGGGCGGTGCTAGACAGGGCAATCCCCTAAAAGGCTGGTGCCCGCTGCCCAAACAACCAGCTTTCTTTCCCTGAAACCCCACCTCTAGGATACAGGAATCAACAGGAAAAAGAAGAAACCATTTATAGAAAGGACTAATTGCAGGTGATTCAGTAAGACCAAGTCCGGAGAAAGTGTTGCTGATTGAATTCTATCTAATTATCATATGCAAGAACCACAAGCATTCATCGCAGAAGATTGTCCCACTTCGTTTTTTGACAGTTATGATATTCCTGGAGTATATGATGATTTCCCTCCATTGTTAGAAGCCATATGCTATCCTCTGGTTTTCCTTACCAGGGTGATTCCTTCCACGATTTCAATTCCTCACCATATAGTGAAGAGGATGCAATGAACCCTTAGGAAGAAGGGCAGCTGCCATGCAACAATTGGAGGAATTGGGGAAGTGAATACGAATCTTGATTCACCTTTGGTGATTGTTGGGATGATGACCTCTCCTCCTATGGCAATATTACTGATAACAACGGGAATGGTAGTGGATTGCACAGCAGAGAAGAATGCTTTCAAGGTGAAGAACAGAGACATATTCTGGCCATTATGAAAGTGAAGAAACCCAGTTTTCGTATTATGATAATTGGTCTGGCTACGAGTCCTGGTTTGATGAGAGGAAGGAAGATACCAATTACGATGACAAGCATGAGCCCAGATATGCATATAGCTACAGCCAGGATGAGATGGGCAGCATCTGTGAAGGTTTCTTCGGTTACTTGCCTTGCTTGACTCAAACATTTAGCAGCTTCTGGTGAATAAAGATTCTCCAGCTTCTGCTACTATCATCAGTTTAGAGTTTCTTTTGTATTAAAGCAATGGTTAATAATAGTGATCTTTACTTGTATCAGAGAGGCAGGGTTCAACGGAACCTTCTCCTGAACAAATAATTACCACTCAGCAGCATGGATCAATGCTGCTGCAAAACCCAGAAAAATTCATCCGGTGTAAGCATGAAGATCTGGATTAGACTTCCTTTTGATCTGCCACAGATGTTTCTGTTCATTATCCTTGACCAGGAATGCAGCCCGAGCAATTCTTCATTCTTCACAAACCGGTTTTGGTAACTTCGGTTTGATTTGCACAATCGGTTCGGTTTGATTTGCACAATGGGTATGTTGTCTTGTTGTCTGACGACCTGTGGTGAGTACTGTCATCCATCCCTAATCTACTTGTTTGAATAGTCTCATTAGGGGAATAAAAAAAATAAAAAAAATTCTTCTAGGTTGGGAATTAAGACAATTAATCTTGTCTTCTTGACCGTCATTAAGACCTAAATTACATGTGCATCGCAAGTGTTAATGTCAACACGTCAACAATCACAGAGAAAGAGGAAGTTAAGAGTAAACTTCTTTCTTTTGACGGAGTAAATTATTATGTATGATCAGTGTGCTATACAGATGATGGTCAAGCTAATAAAATTTATCATAGTACAGTGCCAAGCCCCAATTCATCCTCTATATCATCCCCATCTTCAAACAGCTTCAGAAACCGAGCTTGATCTTGCTCCCTCTTCTTCTTTTGCCAGTACTTGTATGCTGCTACTACTCCAAGAACAAACACAGTTGAAACCAGAGCACTGATCAATATGACCACAGCAAGATGCGTTTCGTTCCCTTTTTTGTGGGGCTTTGAGGCAGAGTTGGAATCTATTGACAAATGGAAAACAGACTCATGAGTATACTTTTGAACAAAGAGCTGTTTGCACTGAAACATCAACAAGCAGAGGGACATGCAGATCACACACAGATGGATTAATAAAACATCCGCAAGGCATGTCCCTTGTTTACCCTATCAAAAGAATACCCTGAAGGTTGGATAACCTTAAAAACTTTTAGTCACAGGCCAACAAGCTAAGAAGTGTTATTGAAGTACCAGTAGCATCTAGAAGGCTGAAATGAACATGAATGCAATGTTATTGTTGCAGCAACATGCAAACCTTCCTCCTCTTTTTTCATTAGTTCAATTACCTATTCAATCAGCAGAAGAATTCACACACCAACTTGCCATAAGTATCATAAATTTATCTGTACAATCTAAATATCTGAAAAAATCATGAGTTCGCATAGCATCAACAATCAAAGTGGTCCAGCCAAACCAGAGTTGCACCTTCCCTACAGCTGCTTAAGTTCCTAAATTATCTAAAATAGCACTTCTTACTTCCTAGCCATCCATTAAAGCAATATTCTTTGATGCATAACATCTTCACCTCCATAATTACTTTGCTATAAGAAACAATTCAAACCACTTTCCACTAAACTATCATAGGCAAGAAGCTATTAAAAAACACTTGAAACATAGATACGCAGAAAATACATGATCATATAACACAGAAAACTAACATAACACGCACAAGGCAGGTCCCTTGTTTTTACAGTAGCCGGCAAGGTTGGTCACCTTAATAATTAGTTGGAAAATTCACACACAAACAAGCTATAAAGTATTATTGAAGTACCAACAGCATCTAAAAGTCTGAGATGACTACAAAAGCAGAATTAGTGAAGCAGCAACATGCAAGCTGAAACAAGTACACGATCACTCTTCCGACAGCAAAAATCCCACCTCAAGACTCTTGTTGTACAGCCAAACAGGAATCAAAGTCCCTTGATTATCTAAGCCCCCACCCCACCTTGTTTCTGACTAAAAGTTCATTTACCTATTGATGGCATAATTCACACTCCCACTTGCTAAAAGTATATCATACAGGTATAGTAGCATCTAAACTTCTGAAAATATAACGAGTTGGTCATCAACCACGGAGCCAAACCAGAGTTACACCTTCCCCAACATCACTAAGTTTGTTAATTTTCAAAAGCAACATTTCCTAGTCATCCATCGAAGCGACACATCTCCAAATTACTCACATTCTTTTTCTTTTTGACAGATGCACATACAAACACAATTCAATGACCTCACAAAATAGCATTCCAAATATTTTTTTAACCTTTGATGCAAAATGGCATCCTTTAGCTCTATATATACAGACACTCAAACTCCAAACTTCAACATTCCAGTAAAGAAACCAGTTATCCATCGTAGGCTAGAAGCTAACAACATCTTGAAACATTATGTACAAAATATAGTTACAAGTTTTGAACTAAGAAATACCAACAACACTCACCAGCTGCTAATGGCACACATTGTGGACACAAAAACGTAGCATCAAATTCCCCGTGAATAATTCGCTCATTTTTCCCATCGGAACCCGCAAAATCCGACGGACAAAACTCCCACTCATCAAAAACATCATCAGACTTGAAGTCATCCTTCTCATAAAATCCACATCTCTTGCATTTCAAGCTCGTAAACTCTGTCAAAGGCTACAAACAACACAAACACACACAAAGAATAAGATAATAATAATAATTAATTAAAAACTTAAAAAAAGAAAAATGCAAACCTTACCTGCCATGATTCTTCGCCTTTAAAAGTATACGAGACATTAACTTGTTTAACATCAGGCAATGCTGTTCGGTTCTCTCCTTTACAGCTGAAATATATTGTTGGTTCAACATTTAACCACTCGTGTGTTCGGTATATTTTCATCGAATCCAATGTTACGACAGCGGGTAATACAATTCCTGTCACCAAACACACACCAATCAATCTTAATGTAAGACTCCAGATTGACAAGATGGGATTTTTCTTCTTTTCGTACCTGGAAAGTAGATGAGGAAAATCAAAGAGACAAGAAAAGTAGCTGAAGAAACCCTAGAAATCTGAAGATGGCAACAAATCGACATGGCTTTTGATATTCGATTGAGTTATAAATTGATTGATTCAGGAGAGGAACGCACTTCTAAATATCCACAGGGTTTTTAGAAGATGGTATGAGTTTGTGAGAGTAATTAGTCATGGCGGTTTTTTTAGCTTCTGGTAGAAATGAAAAATAAGAGTACTTTGGTTCGTTTGCGTGAGCTGACCGCTTCGTGCTGCGCTATACTGTACGGGGGGCGGTGTCTAGATTACGCTGAGGTGCGCAGCATGGATCACGAGAGCCATCTCTCTCCTCTCTTACGTCAGCTGAAGGGCACTTTCGACATGCTGTGCTAGTGGTATGAGCCATGAGGGCGCGGCAGAAACTCTCTCTCTCTCTCGTTTTATTCAACAAAAAGGAGTGGTAAATTAGTCCATTGATTATGACAGAGTTGGGTATTAATCTCAGTCGGCTTTTCAAACTATACAAAAATTCTCGATGGCTGGAAGACATGGATAGGAGGACTACATTAAAATCTTCTAAGATTTAGGGACCTAATTGAGATAAATAAAATTCTTTAGAGACACCATAAGAAAATTCCCTATAATTAGAGGTCATGTTTGTAGTTTTCTCCTTCCCTTTTTTATTTATTTATTATTTTTATCACACTTCTCACATGTATTATTAATGAAGATAATTTTTAAAAATGCGATAATTTCTGATTTTAGATATATTTTACATGGAAAAACATAATATTAATGTTTTGTTATTTGATTATTTTCAACATCAATGTCAAAAACAAAAAACAAATGAATAACAAATATTTTAATATATTTTTTAAAAAATATTTTTGAAAATTATCTTGCCCATAATACCACACGTTAGCTCCCCTACCTTTGTTGTGGCCTCAATTGATCATGGACAACCACATTAAAAATATGTTTGTTTGAGAGATGTGCCACGTGGCGTATTTCTTACACAAAAACACCTTAAAACGATGACATTTCAATTACACTGAGAGTTTAATTTAATGAAAGTCTTGTAGCTTGTAATATGTGGTAAAAGCTTACAGCACAAGATGAAAGAATACGATCACGGTTGTATTAGTTTTCCGGTAAAAGCTTGTTATATGTGGAAATCGAATTGTATCACAGAACGAAGGCATGAAAATATGATCACGGTTGTATTAGTTTTCCGGTGGTGGTGCATGTTTGAGTCGGCGTGTAAAATCGGATGATATTTTGACAACATTAAAATGGTAGTACTATATTTAACCAGTCTAGTTACTTCGAACTTCATGGCAGAGGTTAAGCAGGAAATGGTCAAAATCAGATTCGGAAACAGTCAATTTGCTATTCTGAAAATCACACACTCCAAGATAAAAATCGAGTGGTTTACACAGACAATGCCTAATTATGGAATTGATGGCAGGAGAGAGCTGCAAGCAGCTAATTTAGACACCCATTCTTTCCCTCTCCTGCAGCTGCTCTCGCATTGCTGGGAGGGAATTTAGCCCATCGCCCTGCTTGAATCCATATTTCTAACTTCCTCTTCTCATAATTCTGAGGTATACAACACAACATCACGCAGGACCAATGTGGGGATTTGCAACTCTTGCAACCATTCTCCTTTTATCCCTTCCTGACCATGCTGACTCTACCAGGTTATCCGACTTGAGGGATTCAATCGGACGAAGACCATTGTCAAGGCCTACCGAATTCCTTGCTGCTCACAACAAGATCAGGGCAATGCACAACTTAACGTCCTTGTCCTGGAACAGAATGCTGGCTAGATATGCTCGCCGGTGGGCCAACACGCGCCTTGATGACTGCAAGAATCTGGAACACTCTCCCAATAGCCCTTTTGGGGAGAACTTGTTTTGGGGTCTAAGAGATCACTGGAATGCTTCCAAGGTAGTCAAATATTGGGGTGATGAAGTGCAGAATTACGATCCACTAACAAATGAGTGCCTCAACAACAGTGTCTGTGGGCATTATACACAGATTGTATGGAATACGACTCAGAGTGTAGGCTGCACCCATGCTTTATGCAATAATAATGAAGGTCACCTATTTGTTTGCTCCTATGATCCTCCGGGGAATATTTACTATCAGGGCCCATTTGGTGGTCGTTTCGGCAAATGTATTGTGTATCCTCCGTCGTCCGATCGATCAAGCTCAACACTTTCAGGAAGCCCACATGCCCCCACGGGGATCACCGCGATTACAGCTAATAACAGGGATTTCATCTCAGGCACCACTGGGCATCCAGCTAATTTGACCCCTCCTAAATTTAACCTTAACAATGTATGACACTGCCATGGCAATATTGAGAATATGCATTCTAACCATCTTCACAGGCACACTGCCTGGTTAGCTTGCGAGTTATATGTATTCCTCCATATAAGAGTATAAGATATACAGCATGTAATAAACATATAACCCATCGACAGCTTTTCTCCGTTGTGTTTTCCTTCTTTCTTTTTTGTGTTCTGACTTCTGATCTGCTGGCAATGAGAATTATAAATCGCGTCCTTTGACGGACAATTTTGCTTGATTTGGATACAAAATGAGATTTTACCAGGATTATAGTACAGGTTCTGTCAATCACCCTGGACTCGGAAAAACACCAATGGAAATCTCTTTGATTCTCAATGGGGATGCTTGAAAAGCGCGAATGGTTCAGTATTATGGTGAATCCGAGACTAGGCAGGCTGAACCGGTCCAGGCTAATTCTCTAATCACACATGGCTGGTTGGCCTACTTGCACAAGTTGCTCTTTATCACTTTGCTCTAAGTAGATTTAGCCAGGTCCCCCTCCCCTCATGCAGGTACATCTTATAGGTGATTGTGTTGGTTTTTAGGGTGGGAAAAGATGAGGAAAGGATGGAGAAAACTAGCATCACCATTAACCAGCCAACCTCATGCTTGCTTCATAACACCTCAGTCATGACACGGCCAAACGATTAAAAATAAATATAGAGCTATAGATATAATCCTAGCAAACAATTCAACTAAGGGTAAATGATTATTGGTGTTCTTCACTTTCTTGGCATTTCCATTGCTAACTAATGATTTCAGATAAAACTGTAGGCTAGAAGCTGTGGTGTAATTCAAATCATGCGATCCCATACCCATATAATGCAATAACGCTTCAAGTGCGCACCACAAGCATGCACTGTGTTATCATTTCATTTGCGCATTACGCATTGTACAATCAGAAACTATCACATAGTAGATTTTTCAGATATTGATACTGCTCCCTTGCCATTTCAAGTGTTACATATGCGGTAGGGTGTTTGCAACAGTATCAATAAACCTCAATCAGTAGAGAATACCTTGGTTTCTAATTGATAAGCTTTGGTGAAGAAAGCAGGCCAACAAAGATAAGTGGACATAATGCTACTAACAGTTGATGCACCAATGAGCATGTTCATCACCACAATTTGCAATTGAATAGCTTCTAGTGGAGAAGCCCCTCCCATGATAAGCCCAGTCATTGCTCCAGGAAGTGAAATGAGACCCACAGTTTTGGCATTGTCCAGTACAGGAGAAAGCGCAATAACAAGAGCCCTTTTCACTTGTTGAAGTGTGGCTTGACGTGGAGTTGCTCCAAGTGCCAATGCTGTCTCTACCTGCCACAGAAACCACCCAATTCGAATAAGCCATGGAAATTGTTAACAAACAACAAAAATGAATCAGAATTGGACTAGTTACTCTTAGCAATAAATGACATGTTGGGTTCACATAAAAGTTGTAAACATCCTACAACGAAAATGAATGGAGAAATTGAGGTATTTTTATCCAAGATTGACTCTCAACCCCTAACTCTAAGGCTTTTTGGGTCAGAGGTTGTATCCATCTTGCATATAAGAACCCGTGCGTGCAATCCTAACACGAAGACCGAGTCCCCTGCATCTCCTCTAAACAAATAGGTCCTAACATGGTGAAGTCTTGGTAATGAGTTGTCTTTAACATACCAGGTTCATTTGGACTTTGATATCATCGCGGAGTCTTTTCATTGTAACTCCAGTAACTGTCATTGCATTTCCAACCATCATGCCTGCAACGGGAATGATGTACCGTGGAGTGAAGGGGAAAACGTTCAATATAACGAGCAGGAACAGTGTCACTGCAGTACCAGCAAGGATAGAAGCACCAGCCACCAATTTTCCTCTAGGAACATGTTTGGCACGTTGTCCTGCTGTATATCCAGCGACAGAGACCTGCAGGGGGGTCAATAATAATGTCAAGAACTAGGAAAAATAATTTGAGAGAGAAGCCTAGTTGAAGTCTTGCATCAGTTGCCAAACTCCTATAATTATAATCTAGAAAAAAGAATCACGAGATTGAGACGGCTTGTTGGGATTTTCAGGGATAAAAAGCCCATTACAGATCAAGATTTTCTTGACACTTGCAAGTTGTGAAGTGCAGGCAGCCAAGTTTATCGACGGTAGAGTTGAAAACCAACATTAAACAGAGTAAATAAGAAAGCAGAAAGCCTGTGCTCTGTTGCTGTCAGCATGCAGACAATTCTAGGTATGTGGCGAGGATTGTTCGTTGAGAGAAAAATCAAGGCTTAACAAATATGGCTTAGAAATTCCATGTTTTTGTCTCCAATAATTCCTCTTTTCTTCTCTCTCTCTATGTTCTTCTGTATGAGATAAAATCACATGTCCGCTGTATTATGGAAAGGCCGCTCAAAAAGAAATCAAAACAAATCCGAGACATACAAATAATCAATTGATGCAGAAAAAATATATTCAAACTGAATTAAGCTCTGTTCGTTAATGAGAAAAGGAGTAAAAAATAAATAAATATTAAAACAGAAACGAGGAATTCACACAACCCTTTGGCTATTTCCTTCATGGTTGAACTTTCTTACCAAGCTAACATATACAAAACTTGCAAGTTAAAAATGTTAATCAAGAAAAGAAATAAAAATAAATTAATACGAACCATGAAAATGTAAGCAAGGATGATCCATACAGCGTGGTCCTGACTGAAAATGAACTGCAAAACAAACCCAATAACAGATAGCTGAAGAAAGGCTCTAACGATGGAGTACACCATCTCTCCCCCCAAACCAAGGTTTTGCATATAGGACAGAATCACCGCCACGAGCACCACTGCTGTAGCAGCCAGTGGCTTTATCATACCCTTTAGAAACGTCAACAACCATTCAAAATTATAACTACCAACACCAGAACTCAGCAATTCATCAAGGTCGAAATCCATTCCAATATTAATTTCTACCGCTCAAACTAAAATCAACTAACTAGTTTGAGCTAAAGTCCTCTGTTTGTAGAAAAGAAGAAGAAGTTGAAGGTTCTTTGTTGCATGTGGTGGTTATACATATGGTGGCAGAAACGACCTTCCCCTAATAAAAATGAGATATCTCGTGGAGTCCCTATTAGAGGAATATGTATACGTGGATCATTGAAACTACCTTCTCAAGTGGCAAGTTTCGTGCTTTTCTGAGTACGGCACAGGTACATCCCGTCCAAATATTTTTTTATTTTTTTATTCTTGAGAGAGCCCACAGTCATCGTTCCATCATCATTCGATTATATA
>Ga0307511_10008356_pt1 | contig 10361 bp, 8 predicted proteins | sample 13_EM_MG_FD_200266 | JGI IMG/M metagenome (GOLD analysis project Ga0307511, IMG submission 200266) | Populus trichocarpa ectomycorrhiza microbial communities from riparian zone in the Pacific Northwest, United States - 13_EM | ecosystem: Host-associated > Plants > Roots > Unclassified | place... | reverse complement strand
GAGTCCCTGGACGGCGCCCGTCCCGACGAAGCGATGAAGCCCCTCACCGAGGTCTTCCACCTCGCGTGATCCCCCACAGGAGCCGCTCATGAGAAGACGCGCCGTGCTCACCACCGCCATACTCGCTGCCGTGGCAACGCCGGGCATCGCACGGGCGGCCGACCCCGGCCCGTCCGTCACCAAGAAGAGCACCACCCAACTCGACGCCCAGGCCGTCTACTTCGTCTCCTACGACGGCCTGGTCAACAACAACTCGTTCCAGAAGAACGGCCTGTTGACCTACAAGGGCTACCAGTACGCGGCCTGGTACACGTCCACCAAGTACGCCGTCGTCGCCCGCCGTGTCCTCGGCGGCTCGACATGGTCCACCGTCACCCTCTCCCATCAACTCAAGAGCGACGACTCCCACAACGTCATCTCCATGGGTGTGTCACGGGTCGACGGCCGCCTTCACCTCAACATGGACTCCCACAGCGACGGCTTCTTCTACGTCAAGTCCGTCGCCGGTCTCCTCGACAACCCGGCGTCCACCGCCTGGACTTCGGCCGTCCTCGGCGCCGTGCAGACCTCGCTGGACGGTGTGGCGCTCACCTCGCAGTTCACCTACCCCCAGTTCATCGCCACCCCCGAGGGCAGGCTCCAGCTCAGCTACCGCGTCGGGATCTCCGGCAACGGCCGCAACGCCCTTGCGGAGTACGACGGTTCGGCCTGGACCGCGCTGGGTGAGTGGAGCGCCTCGACCGGCACCTACACCAGCACGCACGGCTCCAGCACCGCCCGCAACATGTACCTCCACGGCATCGACTACGACATCAACGGCCGACTGCACTCCTTCTTCACCTGGCGCGAGCAGTCCGCAGCCGTGATGTGCAACAGCGGCGGCATCACCAACCACGACACCGGCTACGTCTACTCGACCGACCGGGGCCGCAGTTGGCGCAACGACGCCGGAACTGTCGTAGGAACGACGGGCAGTTCGGACACTGTGGCGGTCACGGACGGCGGACTCGTCGTCGACTCCCTCAATCCCGACCACTCCCTGATGAACCAGGAGAGCCAGTCCACCGACTCCACCGGGCTCCCGCACGCGATCATCAGCTATGTCCCGGGGCGCTTCGGCCAGTGCACCACCAACTACGTCACCGATCGCACAGCGAACGGCCGCGCCTTCCACGTCCGCAAGAACGCGTCGGGCACCTGGCAGAAGACCGAGATCCCGATCGCCCTGAACTCCAGCCAGCGCACCAAGCTGGTCCTGGACAAGTACGACAACGCCTACGCGGTCCTGCCCTACGGCCGTATCGCGGGCGCCTCGAAGGCGTCCGGGTACTCCGACTGGGCGCTGCTGTACGACGCGAGCGACCTGAACGCGTTCGGGGAGGTCGTCGTCGACGAGCTGCGGGTGAAGGCGGACAACGTGCTGTCGTTCATGTACCAGGAGAAGTCGAGCGGTACGACCCCCTCGGCACTCCACGTCGTCGACTTCGCCCTGCCCGCGTGAGCGGGGCAGCCGCCGGAGTCGGCAAAGGTCATGACGGTAATGTGAAGGCCTTCCCGCCGTCCCACGTCACCCTGGAGGTCTTCGCCTGATGGCCCAGCCGGTGGGTATCAAGGACGTCGCCCGTGCCGCCGGAGTCTCCGTCGGCACGGTCTCGAACGTCATCAACCGCCCGGACACCGTCGCCACGGAGACCCGGGCCCGGGTGCTGTCCGCGATCGACCGGCTCGGCTATGTCCGCAGCGAGTCCGCGCGCCAGCTGCGCGCGGGGCGCAGCCGGATCATGGGCCTGCTCGTCCTCGACATGGGCAACCCGTTCTTCGTGGACGTGGCCCGCGGCGCCGAGCGGGCCGCACGCGAGGCGGGGCTCGGCGTGATGGTCTGCAACAGCGCGCAGAGCCCCGGCGAGGAGGCCGAGTACCTGTCGCTCTTCGCCGAACAGCGGGTGCGGGGCGTGCTGTTGACCCCGGCCGACGCGACCGGACGCAACATCGAGTCGTTCCGCCGGCACGGCATCCCCTTCGTGCTCGTCGACCGCGTCGCCGAGGGCACCACCGAGTGCTCGGTCTCCGTCGACGACGTCGCCGGCGGCGCGCTCGCAGTGCGGCACCTGGTCGACGCCGGGCACCGCTCCATCGCGTACGTCAGCGGCCCGCCCGGCTTCAACCAGGTGCGGGACCGCCGTACGGGTGCCAAGAACGCGCTCGCGGAGGCCGGTCTCGACCCCGGCACGCTGCGCGAGCTGCCCACCGACCGGCTCGACGTGGCCGCCGGGCGGGACGCCGGGGCCCGGCTGCTGGGCCTCGCCGACCGGCCCACCGCCGTTTTCTGCGCCAACGACCTCCTCGCCCTCGGCGTGCTCCAGGCCATGTTCGCGGCCGGGGTCGGCGTCCCGGACGACCTCGCGATCGTCGGCTACGACGACATCGAGTTCGCCGCGGCGGCGGCCGTCCCCCTCACCTCGGTCCGGCAGCCCGCCGTCACCATGGGCGCCCTTGCCGCCGAGCTGCTCCTGGAGGAGACCGAGGCGGAGACCGCCGCCCGCCCGCACGAGCACCGGCGGGTCGTGCTCCAGCCGGAACTGGTGGTGCGCCGCTCCAGCCTCGCCGCCCGCTGATCGGCCGGTCAGTAGGATTTCATGATCCAGGGGGTCGGATATCGGACGCACATGTGCTGGACTGTGACGCGGCCCGTCATTCGTCCGTACCAGGAGTCGCGTTGTCCGTCAGCTACCGCCAGCCCGGCGTCGTCCTCACCGACCGCCGCTTCACCGTGCCCCTCGACCACGAGGACCCCACGGGCGAGACCATCGAGCTCTACGCCCGTGAGGTCGTCGCGAGCGACAAGGCGGACCGGGAGGACCTGCCGTGGCTGCTCTACCTGCAGGGCGGACCCGGATTCGGGGCGAATCGTTTCGTCGGTAGACAGGCCTGGCTCGACCGCGCGCTCGACGAGTACCGCGTGCTCCTCCTCGACCAGCGCGGCACCGGTCACTCCACCCCGCTCAACCGCCAGACGCTCCCGCTGCGCGGCGGCCCCGCCGAGCAGGCCGACCACCTCACGCACTTCCGCGGCGACTCGATCGTCCGGGACTGCGAGGCCATCCGCCCGGCCCTCACCGGCGGCGCCCCCTGGACCGTCCTCGGCCAGAGCTTCGGCGGCTTCTGCACGGTGAACTACCTGTCCACCGCCCCCGAAGGCCTGCGCACGGCGCTCCTCACCGGCGGCCTGCCCTCCCTCGACGCCCACGTCGACGACGTCTACCGGGCGGCCTACCCGCGCATCGAACGCAAGGTCGCCGCCCACTACGACCGCTACCCGCAGGACGTGGAGCGCGCCCGCCGCATCGCCGAGTACCTGCTGCGCCACGAGCCGGTCCTCCCGAACGGCTACCGGCTCACCGCCGAGGCCTTCCAGTCCCTCGGCATCATGCTCGGCGGCAGCGAGGGCAGCCACCGCCTCCACTTCCTCCTGGAGAACGCCTTCGTCCGCACCGCGCAGGGCTTCGAGCTCTCCGACGCCTTCCAGGAAGACGTCCAGAACTCGCTGTCGTACGCCGGGCACCCCCTCTACGCCCTCGTCCACGAGGCGATCTACGCCCAGGACACCCGCCCCACCGCGTGGTCGGCCGAGCGCGTCCGCGGCGAGTTCCCGCAGTTCGACGCCGCCAAGACCCTCGCGGGCGACGGCCCCCTCTTCTTCACCGGCGAGACGATCCACCCCTGGATGTTCGAATGCGACCCCGCGCTGCGCCCGCTCCGCGAGACCGCCGAACTCCTCGCCGCCCGCACCGACTGGCAGCCGCTCTACGACCCGGCGCGCCTCGCAGCCAACGAGGTCCCGGTCGCCGCCGCCGTCTACCACGACGACATGTACGTCGACGCGACCCACTCGCTGCGGACCGCCCGCTCCATCCGGGGCCTGCGCACGTGGGTGACCGACGAGTTCGAGCACGACGGCGTACGGGCCGGTGGCACACGTGTCCTGGACCGGCTGCTGGCCCTCACGCGCGACGAGGTCTGAGTCCGCCGACGGGAGGTGGGTCCGGCGACGAGATGTGACTCGGTAATTTCCGGCATAAGGTTCATTTCGATGAATACCAAGTCACTCCGCCGGGCCCGCCCGGCCGCCCTGGTCCTCGCCGTCGTCGCGGCGAGCACGGTCGCGCTGGTCTCCTGCGGCGACGACAACAACAGCTCCGGCAGCAGCTCGGGGACCCCGACCCCGGACAAGGCATCCTTCTCCGGCATGACACCGTCGGCCCTGAAGTCGGCGGCCTCCTCGGCGGTCGCGTCGGCCCGCGCCCGGGCCTCCGCGGCGGCGTCCTCCGCCTCGGCCGCCGCGGCCTCCTTCGAGGCCTCCGTGTCGGCCGAGGTGGCCCGCGCGAGCAAGGACGCCCAGAACGAACTCAAGAACGTCACGGGCCAGGGCAACGCGATGTCGGACGTCGCCATGACCGGCAAACCGCGCGCCCAGACCGGCGGGCTCCTCGCCGTCCTCGTGACCATCACCAACAAGACCGACAAGAAGGCGTCCTATGCCGTCCAGGTCGACTTCCTCGACTCCTCGGGGAAGGTGGTGGAGACGCGTTACGTCGGCGCGGAGAACCTCGCACCCGGAGCGAAGGCCCAGCCGGTCGCCATCAGCACGAAGCCGCCGGAGCCGGTGCTGACCCCCAAGTTGGCCAAGGCGCAACGCTATTGAGCACGCCTTTTGACAACAGGCGGTTCAGCGCTCGGAGTTGAGCGATGCCACCGCTCCGCCCGCGTCCCCGATCGTCGCGTAGTCCACGGCGACGAAGTTCACCGGCCGACCGCGTTCCCGCTCGCAGCGGTGGACGCGGTCGAGCACGAACCGGCGGGCGTTGACCTCACCCGCGTCCAGTCGGCTGCCGCCGTCGACGGTGATGAAGTGGTTGAGCAGGAACAGGCGTTTGTCGCTGCCACCGCGATGCGCCACACAACTCATCGCGTCTGGCGTGCGGAACGCGAACGGGGTCTCCATGCCGTAGTCGTAGAAGTTGCGGTACCAGGGCGCCGGACCGTCCGCCTGCTCGGCGAAGACGACGAGCCGGCGCCCGCTGTCGATCAGGTTGCCCAAGGTCGGCCACGGCTTCGCGGGATCGGGGTCGGGGGTATGGACGAGGTCGCTCAACCCGGCCTGCGCGAAGGCCTGTTGGGTGTCCTCGCCGCTGATCGCGTCCTGCACGATCAGGGTGATCACCTCGGTCGGATGGGCGCGCATCCAGTCACCGATCTCGCGCAGCGCGGGCACCAGGGCGATGGCGCCGGCCCGGCACACCGAGTGGCACAGCCACAGTCCCTCGCGCGGCGGGTTGACCTTGTTGACGGCCGCGGCGATGAACTTCCGCTGTTCCGGGGTGAAGTCGGACTCGGCGAGCCGCGCGGTGACCTCGTCCGGGCGCTCCCACCGGTAGGTGTCGATCTGCAGGGCGCGCACCCCGTCGTCCAACTGGGCGGTGATTCCCGGGTCCTGGAGCGGGCCGATGAACCGGTCGACGGTGGTCGACATCGCGTTGTGCGAGGTGAGGTAGGCGACCTCGTCGTAGGACCGGTCGCAGAGGTCGGCGCTGCCCTCGCAGGTGCGGGAGGCGGTGGGCGTGACGGCGTACGGGATCAGCAGGACGCCGGCGACGGCGGCGCCGCCCGTGGCGAGGGCCAGCCAGCGGAGGCGGGGGAGGGCGGGGACGTGCGGCCGGACCTGGAGGGCCCAGCCCACGCCGGTCAGGAGGGCACCGGCCAGGACGGGGACCAGGGCGGTCGTCAGGGCGGTGGCCGTGAGCCGGTCCAGGGCGGTGCGCTGTATGTCGTCGACCAGCCGGGCCAGGCTCGGCGGCCACGAACCCGGCGGATCGATCACTCGTCCGCCGCTGACCAGCCGGAAGAGGACGGCGACGAGCCCGGCCAGCAGCCCACCGGCCGCGAGCGACCAGCCCACGGGGAGGAGGCGGCGGCCAGGAGTGGCCGAGCCGCCGCCGATCCACAGCACCGCCAGCGAGGCGACGAGGAGCGCCGAGGACAGGGCCTCGGTGAGGCCCAGGCCGACCGCCGTGTAGGTGCGGGTGCGGTGCAGCGGGGCCAGGTCGAGGGTGTCCGTGAAGTTCCAGGTGCCGCCACCTACGCTCGCCCGCAGCCGGTCGGCGGCCGTACGGGTGCGGTCCGACACGGCGGCGGGGGCCACGGTGGCGAGCGCGGTCGCGACATCGCCGTCCCGCAGCGCGGCCTCGACCGCCGGGCGCAGGGAGTCCCGGTCGGCGGCGGGCAGTCCGCTCACCAGCGTCCCGGCCGCCTCTTCCGCCTGTGCCTCGGTCAGCGGGAGGGCGGGCAGCCCCTTCGGGATGTGCCCCGCGGTCACGGCTCCCAGGGCGGTGGACAGGTCGGCCGAGAAGCGCTCGAAGTCGGGCTCGGGCCGGTTCTGCACGGAGGCGACGAGATCGCCGAAGTAGAGCTGCGCGAGGTCGTTGAGGTTGGCCAGCACCGGCCGCAGATCGACCTTGAGGACCAGCGAGTCGCGCTCGCCGCCCAGATAGCCCACCACGGCGTCGATCTGCTGCTGGGTGAGATCACGGACCGTCTCCGGCGGCAGCACCAGCTTGAGGTTGGAGGTGACCTGCGCCTCCGGCACGGGCAGCCGGGCCAGCAGCCCCCGGGTGACCGCGGCCGTCCGCGGGTCCACCAGCACCTGGCTGTAGAGCCGGTCGTAGGCCTTCTGCTCGTCCAGTGCGGACCGGTAGAAGCCGGGTGAGACCACGGTGGAGCGGGCTGTGGCCGCGAGGGTGAGGACCGCCGTCGCGAGGACGGCCAGGACCAGGGCCGCGACACGCGGCAGTCTGCGGGACGCGATGCCGACCGGGTCCATGATTCCCCATCGTCGTCCCGGCCCGACGGCCCCGCAATCGGACACGGGACGCCGGAAAATGGCATGCCCGTGGCGGGGTGGACGTGTTGGGTGGGTGGTATGAACGACACGGAACTCCTGGCGGACCGCTTCGAGGAACACCGGGGCCGGCTGCGCGCGGTGGCCTACCGCATGCTCGGCTCGCTGCCGGAGGCGGAGGACGCCGTCCAGGAGACCTGGCTGAAGCTGAGCCGCACCGGCGCGGACGAGATCAGGAACCTCGGCGGCTGGCTCACCACGGTCGTCGGCCGGGTCTGCCTCGACCTGCTGCGCACCCGCACCGCGCGCCGCGAGGACCCCATCGACGAGACCTTCGTCCCGGACCCGCTGCTCAGACCCCTGACGGACCTCGACCCCGAGGAGGAAGTGCTCCAGGCCGACTCGGTGGGCCTCGCCCTCCTCGTCGTCCTGGAGACCCTGGAGCCCGCCGAACGGCTCGCGTTCGTCCTGCACGACCTGTTCGCGGTGCCCTTCGACGACATCGCCCCGATCGTGGAACGCAGCTCCGCCGCGACCCGCCAACTGGCCAGCAGGGCCCGCCGCCGGGTCCAGGGCGCAAGCCCGTCGACCGACCCGGACCTGGGCCGGCAGCGTGAGATCGTCGAGGCGTTCCTCGCCGCCGCACGCGAGGGCGACTTCGACGCCCTCGTCGCACTGCTGCACCCGGACGTGGCACTGCGCGCCGACTCCGGGGCCCTGGTGCGGGGCGCGGCGGCCTCCAAGGCGATGCGCGGAGCGCGCGCGATCGCCGAACAGGCCCTGATGTTCGCTCCGTTCGCCCGCTTCGCCCGACTCGCCCTGGTCAACGGCTCGGTGGGCGTCGTGAATGCCCCCGAAGGGCAGATCGTCTCCGTCATGGGCGTCACGATCGCCGACGGCAGGATCACCGAGATGTACATCCTGTCCGACCCGGACCGGCTGGCCCGCCTCGATGCGAACGGGTCAGTACGCTGAACGGCATGGAAGATCACATAGTGGACCGGGCCGAGCTGCGCGGTGACTGCGAGCGGTGTTTCGGGCTGTGCTGTGTCGCGCTGCCCTTCGCCGCCGCGACGGACTTCGCGATCGACAAGGCCGCGGGGACACCGTGCCCGAACCTCCGGGGTGATCACCGGTGCGGAATCCACGCGAAGCTCCGGCAGACCGGCTTCACCGGTTGCACGGTCTACGACTGCTTCGGCGCCGGGCAGAAGGTCTCGCAGATCACTTTCGGCGGGCGGGACTGGCGCACGGTCCCGCAGGCGGAGTCCCGTCGGATGTTCGACGTGTTCCCCGTCGTGCGGCAGCTGCATGAGCTGCTCTGGTATCTCGCCGAGGCGCTCACCCTGCCGGCCGCGGCGCCGGTCCACCCCGCGTTGCGCGAGGCGCTGCGCGCGACCGACGCGCTCACGCGCGGCACGCCCGAAGAGCTCGGCGCGCTCGACGTGGCCGCCCACCGGCAGGAGGTCAATGTGCTGCTGCTGCGGACCAGTGAGCTCATGCGGGCCGGGGCGAAGGGCAAGAAGAAGGACCGGCGCGGTGCCGATCTCATGGGGGCCCGGCTCAAGGGCGCCGATCTCAGCCGGGCCAATCTGCGCGGTGCCTACCTCATCGCCGCCGATCTCACCGGGGCCGACCTGCGCGGCGCGGATCTGATCGGCGCCGACCTGCGGGACGCCGAACTCACGGACGCCGACCTGACCGGCGCGTTCTTCCTCACCCAGCCCCAGGTCAACGCGGCCCGGGGCAGTGAGGGCACCAGGCTGCCGGGGTCAGTCGTCCGCCCGGTGCACTGGGCAGCGGGCCTCTGAGGTGCCGTCGTCCGGGACCGCGACCGGTGTGGTCACCGGCCCGGACGGTGTGCGCCGGTCCAGGTGGAGCCGCAGACCCTCCGGCATCAGCGTCAGGCGTTCGGCCACGCGCAGCCGGTAGGCGGGGTCGGGGCGCAGTTCGTAGCGGCGCAGCAGCAGGCCCAGGACGAGCGTTGCCTCGTGCAGCGCGAACTGGCGGCCGATGCACGCCCGCGCCCCGGTCCCGAACGGTTTGAAGGTGTGCGGGGCGCGCGAGCGGACCGCCTTGGCGTCGAAGCGGTCCGGGTCGAACTCCTCGGCGTCCGCGCCCCACACCTCGGGGTCGCGGTGCAGCATCGGCGTCAGGATCAGCGCCCAGGCGCCCCGCCGCACCGGGTGGACCCCGGCGAGCTCGGTGTCGCGGGTGGCCTCGCGGGCGTAGGCGGGCGCCGTCGGCCACAGCCGCAGCGACTCGTCGAGCACCCGGCGGACGTAGCGCAACTTGGCGATCTGCTCGTAGCCCGGCACCCTCGCGTCGCCCCAGACCTGGTCGATCTCGGCGCGGGCGCGGGCCGCTACGTCCGGGTGGCGGGCGAGGTAGTGCAGCGCGAAGGACAGCGAACCCGAGGTCGTCTCGTGTCCGGCGACCAGGAAGGTGATGACCTGGCGGCGGACGTTCTCGGCGGAGAGCCGTTCACCGGTCTCCGGGTGGGTCGTCTCCAGCATCCGGTCGAGCAGGTCGCCGTCACCACCGCTCGTTGTACGGCGGGTGCGGACCATGTCGTCGACCGTGCGGTTGAGGTAGGCGATGTCGGCCTCGTTGCGCCGGGTCGCGGTGCGCAGGAGCAGCGGGGCCAGCGGTCCGGGTACGGAGTTGAGGCGCTGCGCGTAGCTGAGGGTGCCCACCATCGAGGTGACGAAGGGGTGCGGGCGGTCGCGTTCGAAGGAGCCGAAGTCATGGCCGAAGCCGGTGCGCGCGATCGTCTCCAGGGTCAGCTTGGTCATGTCGCCGGGCACGTCCACCGACCGTCCGGCGGCCAGTTCGCGGTCCCAGTGGTCGGTCAGGCGTTCGGCCACGGCCAGCATCATCGGGTGGTAGCCGGCCATCGCCTCGCGGCTGAAGCCGGGGGCCAGGACGTCGTGCGCCAGCTGCCAGTTGGGCTCGTGGTTGTACGCCGTGAACAGCCCGTCCCCGGCGACCGGCCGCAGATTGGCGATGCCGAGGCCGACGTGCTTGGCGAACCGCGACTCGTCCGCCATGTCGGCCACCAGGTCGGCGCCCCACACGAACACGAACTCCTTGCCGAAGGCCTTCCGGCGGAAGATCGGGCCCAACTGACGGGCGTAGCGCAGCGAGTCCTGGAGCGGGGTGCGCCGGTCGGCGCCGATGACGTCACCGAGGAACGGAAGGCGGCGCGGGGGATGCGGGATGCGGTCGAGTCGGGGCCAGCCCTGCTCGGCGCCCCGGAATCCCTTCGGCAGTGGGGTCGGCGTCACCGTCGTCGTCTCCGCCATGACGCGATCTCCCTTGATCCACTCGCGGGTTCAGCCTGTTGTACGTGGGTTCAATAGCGTGTTCCAGTGTGATCCCGCTGTTGAACCGACGTCAAGTAAAGTGCGGGAATGGCCGCCAATCAGGGAGAGCGCACACGCCGCCGGCTCAGCACCGGCGAGCG
>Ga0307511_10008355_pt1 | contig 10362 bp, 4 predicted proteins | sample 13_EM_MG_FD_200266 | JGI IMG/M metagenome (GOLD analysis project Ga0307511, IMG submission 200266) | Populus trichocarpa ectomycorrhiza microbial communities from riparian zone in the Pacific Northwest, United States - 13_EM | ecosystem: Host-associated > Plants > Roots > Unclassified | place... | reverse complement strand
CATGGTCTAGCTTAAAAAAGAAATAATCAAGATGATTTTTTTTTAATATTGAGATGATAATATATTAGATTGATCCAGACTTTGCGGTTTAACCCGCCAAATCCACGATTTGGATTATGTAATCCACTAGGTTTGAAAACTTTGTTTTTTTATTAACTATTTTTTGCTTAATTATAAGATAAGAAAAATAGACGCTCATAAAATTGAGCACAAATTGAATATTATAATGTTTATTTGAGACTGTGATAACTTTATGAAAAATTAAAATAATTTATGAAAACAAATTCAAAATCAAAAAAATATTGAATGATAAAATTGAAAAAAATAACAAAAAAAGAAAAAGAAAGTCATTGTTCATATGACCAATGAAGGAAGTGAGTTGACACCCTAACTCTTTCTGAAATAGTAAGTAACTAGATCATTAACCTGCATTGTGCTAATGGTGATTGATTTTTTTTAACGCAAAAATAATTGTCCAAGTATTGCTAACGTGTTTTAATAAAAAAGATGTAATCATAAACTCAAGATATGATGCATACAGGACAACATCTTTTTTAAATATTGATACGATGATATATTTAATGATATTTGTTTTCAAAATATTGAGACATTACATATTGAGACTGTGAAGACATCAAAAGAGGCCGCATGCATTATTAGAGCAACAACCTAGAAAGTAAATCAAACAAAATATCATAAAATGAACATCTAATACTTGTATTTAATCAATTAATTTAATTTAATTCAAAAAACTTATTTTGAAAAAGATAATTTTAACAAAAAAATGACAAATAAAATGATCCGAGATAACCTAGGTCATTTTTTAAATCAGTGAGAAGTTCTATAGAAAGCAAATAAAAAAAATAATGAAGTTCAATATTTAATTAAATAAATGTTAAAGGGTAAAACTGAAAAAAATATGAGCTTAAAAAAAACAAGCAAACTCTTTTAAACCTGAGTTAATCTTTTAAACTTGCAACCTGTAAGATCCTAAACTCAGACTCAATCAACAAGCTCAATTCCCTACCAAATTAATCTTGAAGGATGAAATAAAAAAAATATTAATTTGAAAAATTTTTCAAAGAAAAACAATATCAATCAAAATAGTGAGGATAAAATCTGATAAAAAAATTGAAGGAGAATAAAATATAAAGGAAATTTGATTTTAAAAATTATCTAAAAAAAATAGTAATCAAAAGAATGAGGAACAAATTTAATAGATAAAAAAATTAAAGGGGGATGAAATTGAAAAAAAATTCAATTTAATAAATTATTTAAAATAAAAACAGTAATCAAAATAACATGAACCAAAATTAAAGGAAAAACAAATTAAAGGACCGCTTTGAAAATTTGAAGTGTTAGACATCGAAATTGAGGTAGAGAGAGAAATAAAGGAAAAAAAAGTAATTGACATCAACCCAAAGGTTAGAAATCAATTTTAAAAATTTATCTTGGGATGGAAGGCTGCCCTAAATGCCACTGTTTATCCACAAAACACCCCCTCACGCGTTGCCTAATTAACATGGACAAATCCCACATGTTGGCACATGTAATGCATGCTCTAGCCACCAAGGAGCCATATGTTGTGGAAATTATGGCTGGGAGGATTTTAGTAAGAATTCTCACTATCTCGGTGAGTTCTTAGAGATCTAAAGACATTGATGGAGCATTTGATATAGTAAAGTCTATAACCTCCAATGTCTTGAAGTTTTTGGATTCTCTATTATGGAAAGAACTAGATAGTAAGAAAAAGTGAAGTGAACTGACTTTTGTTCAAATTCTTAAAGATGACACCACCGATGAATTCTAGAGAAAACTTTAAGAGATACTGGGCCTTTTACATGGCTAATTGATAGGCTTTGGAATTGTTGAAGAAGAGTCCAACTAGTGATTTACAATCGCTTGCAAAATAGTCTTCTATGTGGTACAATAAACCATTTGATGCTTAAGTCAATAAGGATATAGGAGAGATGTTGTCATGAAGGATTTGTATTGTGTATTTGAGTGTTTATGGTTGTTTGCAAGAAATAGCAAAGAAGATTAAGGTTGGAACATCATAGTATAAAAAAATATGCATACTTACCTTGTGGTTCATAGACGTATATTTATATATATGAACTACGTCCACTTGCTGGTGAAAAAGGTAAAAAAAACAGGTGGGAGGCTATAAGTTATAGGCAAAATAACAATCATTTAGATTTATAAACCCTAATGAATGGTAGATATGTGTTCAAAATAAAATGCATTTTCGTGTCGATGGTTATTGAGCCTAAACAAGTCTAACTTTAAAGCTATCATTTAAGGGTCTAGTTGTGATAAAATTATGTAGGTACACAATATGTATGGTTGGTTCTTTGACCTACTAGAATCAAGCTTCTTTGTATTTTACATGCTTGATAACAAGTTTAGTGCTCCTAGTATTGAATCCATAATTTCTTGATAATAATTAAGAGGACATTAACGATTGAACTAGAAGGTAATTGGTAAAATTAAAAATATAGATAGATACATTCCTATATGTTTCATTTTGTTTATCACTTTAACCCTTGGTAATTTTCCATGTTATTTCGTTGCTACTTTCTTTTATTGAAACATAGAATAAAGAAACAAAGGAGGTAAGATGAAAGGTTTTGATTTAGAAAAAAGAAGGCACTTTTTGAATAAAACGACTAAATTAGGGTTAATCAATGCCGGTTAGGTTAAAGGACTATTCAAATATTTTTAATTTTTCAGGGACTAATGAATTTAAAAAAAAATAAAAAATAAAAAATAAAGGTTCTTGTAGAATTAACCCAAAGCCACAATATAATTGTGTCGGTGTCCACTCAACCCTTATCTGCTTGCCTCGCCTCTGCTCTCACACTCCTACTCTAAAACCATTTGTTTGATTTCTCTGAAATAGTTTGCTTTTAAGACCTACAGGACTGGACTCATATCTGACTATCTTTTTTTATTACATTACATAGAAATTAAAAGCAAATGTTGTTAGCATGCAATCGTTGTTGGTCACTACGAAAAAACTGTTGTGGAATAATCATTAACAACATTAATGATGTCCCAAGACACGACAACTACTCTTTGTTTTTGGGTCGCCGGAAGCTCTTGTCCTCCTCCATCTCTTTATCCTCTGATGACGACGTTGTTTCTTCCTACCCCATCTCCATTTCCAGGTTCTCTATCCAATTACGAAGTTTTTATTTTTACTGGGTTTATGATTAAATAGCCAAATTTTCGTGTTTTTGTCCCTTTCTCTGTGCCCTTGTTTTAGTTCTAGTTTTGGATGTTCATTTTTTTTTTACGTTTTTATTATACTGCAATAAAATTATTAATTATAGTGCTCTATTTTTGGTTTGTTGCTTGTTTGATGGTGTTTATAGGAGGAGTGTAACCTCTGGAACCAAAAATTTGCTTCAAGTAATATGCAAATGTAGTCCTACTGCAACAAGGAGGATGTTGCTAGCTAGTTTTTTCTTGTTTCTGGGTTATCATCCTCCTTCAAGGTACTTATCAGGTCGGCATCATCAATTAAGTCTTCTAATTTTAGCACTGATATTATTTAGTTATAATCCGATTCATTTCTGTTCCAAAACAAAAACAAATTATTGTATTTATTTGTTGAAGAAGCTTTTTTTGGTAAAAAGATTAGGGAATTAAATCAGATCAAAACTGTTTGCTTCTTGAAATTTAATTCACGTAGTGACCTTCGAGTTCTTTTTTGATGAAGTTAATTAACCTGACGTTAACTTGTCAATGAAAGTATATGTAGCTTGTGCAGTGTTGATTTTATCTGATAAAATGCGCCTTGGTAGTAGGGAGTAGCCACAAACACAGGGACATGGGCTTCTCTGTAAATCTCAAAAAGATGTATATATACCCCTACTTATCTAGACATCATAAATGGGATTATATTCTATGTAGATTAAATTGCCTGTTCTTTATAGCATGTTGAGAAGAAATGCAATAATCCCTAGCTGATAGGGAAATTGTCATTTGGTGGCTCTAATAGACATGGCACACACTCAATACACGATGCTGGATACATGTTACGTTGAATTTCATCCTTCGTTTCTAGCTGAATTCAAAGTCAATGGCACGCATTTCTTGTTGTTTAAGAAATACAGGATCTGTGTAATTTGGTGCAAGATCATAATTAATCTTCTATTCCATCATACTAGTCATTTGTTACTTCATACTTGGGGGAAAGTGATTGTGGTTCTCAGTGCTTTGCTTCTGACCCTGGAATAAATTGTTGATATCCAGCCCAAGCATTAGGAGATCCATCTGTGACAATTGAACAAGTAACTCCTCCTGTTTTAACTTCGGGTGCACTCTTCCCTGTCGAGGTTCAACTTTAAACTGTATCAGTTTGTTCTTAGTTTTGGCATCAAGTCATTGATTGCTACATTTCACATTCTTATATCTTAATGCTAATATAGGTTACTATCATGTCTTATTGGCAGGAAAGAATTGTCCAACTGTTTGAAAAGAACACTTACTCTGTTGTCAACATTTTTGACGTAACATTGCGCCCACAACTAAATGTAACTGGGATGGTTGAGGTACTTCAGCACCATATTCTCATCTTTTTTCATTCTTTAAAACAAGCAAAATCTGATGTGGCCATGATGTCTTCTGCCTACTAAAACGCGAGCTGGTTTCATCTATCATGCAATATTCCTATAAGCCAATACAAACTTGCATAATTCATGTTATGCCTGATTGCAGATACCTGAAGGGAATGGTTCTGGGGTGGTCTGGGATGAACAGGGACACATTGTGACGAATTATCATGGTAAGACCTATAGCAGGAGATTGAAAATCAAAAGTTTGCAGTGGAAGACACAAATGGAATTTGTGTTCAGAATCTGGTCTATTCAGTGAGACTACATAATAAAGTCTATATGTTCTGATTTTTGTGGAATAACTTTTTGTTTTTCTTGGTGTTTTTTTCCTTATCGATATGCTTTTTCAAGCCTTGTTACTGAACCAAATGCTGCAGTGAGGTTTTTCTTGGGAAACTCAATAGAGTCATCTGCATGTCTTTGTTGTTCTCCATTTTGAGGGCTTTCTTGTTTTAAGTATGAAAAATGAGTTTCATGTAGTATATAATTAGGCCTGCTGAGCAATAAATATTTAGAATTATTTAGATGCATGAATCCTTTAACACTGTTGGAGATCTGTAAAATTTGAATTTAATTGTATCTGTTTTTCCTGTAATGCCTAGTGATAGGAAATGCCCTTTCAAGAAATCCAAGCCCTGGGCAAGTTGTTGCACGAGTTAATATTCTTGCATCAGAAGGGTGAGATTTACAGTGACCTTAGCCTATGCTGGTAAACTGAACTGCAGTCAAGTGAATTATTTTGATAATAATTTATGATTATTACTGCACTAATGTTTTTCATTTTCTATGGTTTTCAAAAGGTTACAAAAGAACTTTGAGGGTAAGTTGGTTGGTGCTGACCGGGCAAAGGACCTTGCTGTCTTGAAGGTACATTTTATAGCCCCATGCCTGTCCTTCTATTTTCTTAAAATTACACTCTTAACTAAGTTTTCCTATGCTGCACGAACTCTGTGCCTTTTTTATGGCAGTTTTAGGTGTCATTTAGTCCAATTGTCTCCTGTACATAATGCATGTACTTGACAAGTTATCTATCCAAGGCATTATAGTTTTGTTTCTATGTTATTGTGCTGCTTAGAGTAGCTGGCTGATGCAGTTTTTATTTTGTAGATATACTTCTTGTATGGTGTTTTGTTTATAATATTTCTGTCAATATCTTTGTGATGCTAGGTAGAAGCATCTGAAGATCTGTTAAAGCCAATTAAGGTGGGGCAATCTTCCTCTCTGAGAGTTGGCCAGCAGTGTCTAGCAATTGGAAATCCATTTGGCTTTGATCACACTCTCACTGTTGGGGTTATTAGTGGACTGAATCGAGACATTTCCAGTCAAACTGGAGTTACAATTGGTGGTGGAATTCAAACAGATGCAGCCATCAATCCTGGGAATAGGTTAGTCTGGGGCTCAATATAATTGCACTAAATATTAACTAAAGCTCATGAACCATGGTACTTCTAAGAAGGTGGAATATCCTTTTGGGAATTCATAACCTCTGCCAATGCAACTTGAACCCACCAATACATCATGAGATATTCTTTGTTGTCATGGTATGCATTTTGTCAGCACATAACAGGAAAATATCTATCTGCCAAATTTTAAGGCACATATTTGACCAATGCATAAATTAGAAATGTTTATAAAATTTAATTTCATGCATTATAGTAATACAAAACTTAAAATATATAGGCTTCCTCGCCCTCATGTTCCAAGTTCTGAAGAATTGTTTTTATTCCATCACCAAGTTCCATGTCCTTCTTGTCCTTGATATCTTAAACTATTTATTAAAAAGATTTTCTATGCATCAGTGATGTATAACCACTTCTGCTCTAGCTGTTGCTTTACATTTGTAAGTTAATGTGACAGCGGAGGTCCACTGTTGGATTCTAAAGGAAATCTAATTGGCATTAATACAGCAATATTTACTCGGACAGGTACCTTCCATTATATCTTTTATTCAATGATTTTTTGTTTTTGGGAATAGCTTTATTCAATGATTAAGTAGCACAATTCTCTTTGCCACAACTCTTCTCAGTCACATAAGTTGAAGAGAAATGGTAAATTCTGAAAATTGATTGCACAATTTTGGTCAGTGCATTTCACTTATGTAGGCATGATTGTATATAAGTTTCTGTTGGAAGACATGACTGAAGTAGTTGTAGAGGTAACTCAGAAGGATATGCTTATGATAACCTTGAACTTTCTACTTGGTTTTCATTGCTGGTTTTGTTATGCAGGGACCTCAGCTGGTGTAGGGTTTGCCATCCCATCTTCAACAGTGCTCAAGATTGCACTGCAGTTAATCCAATTTAGTAAAGTAAGTTGTTTACTGGTAGATTCTTCTTTTTCTTTTTTCTTTTTTAGGTTGAAGAGAGATACTTCATTCAATATCAAGAAGAGTTGGAAGTTTGGCTTCTAACACTGAAGCCAACATCTGAGACAAGATTCATCCCACTGATAGCATGATCAATTGGGGCTCTTTAAAGTGCAGCCCCTTTACATGCTCTGAATAAACAAATTGATATTTACAACATTGGAAAACTTTAGCTAATTAAGCAGCATCACGAAGAGCCATATAGATTTCCTTTCTACCCATGGCCTCAAAATTTAGATTATCAATCACACTCTTAGCATTCCCTTCAAATTCCACTTTTCTAAAGACTATTCACAGCATACCCAACAGCCTCTCCAAGTGCCAAGGCTTTGATGTTGGAGGATCTGTAGCTCCCCTTCACGCACCTTACTGTAACCCTGTTACCTGCTGAATCATGAGACAATTCCTATACCTCCCCTGTTCTGCTCTTTGTTAATTGCTCCATCAAAGTTGATCATAACCGCCGCATTCATGGGAGCTTTCCACACTAGTTCTCTGTTGCAGTTCAGATTTTGGTCTCAAACATGCTTTCTCATTTTCCTCGAGTAGAATGTCATCATACTCCTGCTACTATAATTCCTAGTATTTGGCTAGATGACAATACTTGGTCATTAAAGCTCAGGTCATTTTTGGCTTTCCATGACCAACATAGAAGGCAAGGTAGCTCCATCATGTCTTTCTCCATCTTCCTGTCCTTAATGCACTGCTGTAGGCTCCCCCACCATTCTGCAAATGAGGTCCCTGCCAATTCATCCACTCTAGGTTGCAATGGAGAAATAAGCCAAGCCTTCCTTGCTCTTGGCCTTTCTAGTTGCTTTTCAAGCATATTTTTCCCTTGGAGCATGTAAGCATGGAGCATAATGATATTTTTTATTTTGTTGTTAGATCTATTCAATGTGATATTGCAGTCTTGTTTGTTCTATGTAAGCATTGTTTGGGAAGGATCCAGATTAACATTTTTCATGCCTCAGCATCTGGATTTTGTTTCAACATCACCTGCTAATGTCCCAAAAATGGCTACTTCTTTATTGTAATCCATATATTATTTCTTAACCTTTTTAGGTTGTTCGAGCTGGTTTGAATGTTGATATTGCTCCTGATCTAATAGCAAATCAACTTAATGTTCGAAATGGAGCTCTTATCTTGCAGGTATTGTTTTGGAATTTGGTGTTCATGCTTCCATTAATTAGTAAATTCTCTTTGCACACATGATCCTTATGTATATTAACATTTTTCTGATAATTTCAGTTTTCCTGATTTACTTTATGCGTTGGTAGGTTCCTGGAAATAGTCTTGCAGCTAAGGCTGGATTGGTACCTACCACAAGAGGTTTTGCTGGAAACATTGTACTTGGGGACGTTATTGTTGGTGTGGACAACAAAACTGTGAGCTATCTCTTGCTGCATGATTATCTCATTTTTTATGGATTACAAATTGGGGACATTGTACAGAGTGTAGCCAAGGGTTCTCATCGCAAACCTTAGCAGCTGGGAAAATGAGAGTTTGTCAACATAAAATGGGTGGCATTTATGAAAGAAATGGAATAAAATACTTTGTGTTGATGGGCAGTTAATGCTTAGGCTTTGGTATGGAAAAGGTTCACTGAACTTTTATGCTTTCTTCAACAGGTTAAAAACAAAGCAGGATTAGACAAAGTGCTGGATGATTATAATGTGGGAGATAGAGTACTGTTGATAATTCAAAGGGGCAGTGAGGATCTTGAGGTGCCTATAATTCTAGAGGAGAAGAGTTAAAGACAGGAACATACATGTATCAATGAGATATGTTTATTGTTACACATTTCCAAATTGTTAGAAAGGGAAAACAATTTGCATGAGTGCGAAATCGATGACAGAAATTGGGGAGGGGTGGGGATTTCGGAATTAGGGAAAGGCCATTTTTTGTTTATAGCCCAAGACCCTCTTTGATGGAGGTCTTTTTGTGTTTGTCATGACTTTGCAACTTAATATAGGTCTTTTTGTGTTTGTCATGACTTTGCAACTTTGCAACTTAATATAGTTTTAAGTTAATTGGTTTGAATTTTGAATTTATTTTTAGATCTACTTATGTAATTTTAAATTTTTATTATAAAGTTATATGAATATTAATATAATTAAATTCATTTTCACATGAATAGAAATAATCAAATAATTAAAACAACTTAATGTATAGTAACTCACTAATTTAGAAAAGAAATACTTACATTTATAAAATGATTTATACTTTGATTAAATCCATAAATTGAAACTCCTGAATAATGAAATATTTTTTTTAGTATTTTTGGTTTATAGAGTTAAAATTGCAAGCTTACCTACTTGACTATTACCTACAGAGTTATTGATTATTGTTCTATCGTCTACAGAGTTATCGTACCTACAGAGTTATCAATTATTGTTCTATTGTCTACAAAGTTATCGTTTATAGACTATTGTCTATTGGTTTAAGGTTTTAAAGGTTTTGAGAACTTGATAAAATTACAATGCAGTGATTTGAGTTAGAGTTATTGATTGTTCATTTCCTCAATCCTCCTTGCAATCTGTCTTATATAGTCAATTATATGATGTCTTTATTAACTATCTGTCAACTGCCAATAACCTCCTATCTTTCAGGGTTCTTTCCATGATCTCACATTCATAAGAGTTGTTGCTATCTTTTAATTAAATGGCTTGTTACACCTGCTTCCTGTATGCACGTTTCTTATTTTATATGTAAGAGTAACCTTTATCTTCTAAGTTTTCTCTTACCATATAATATTTATTTCTTGTATATTTTTATAGTATAACACTTATCCAAAAAAAAAATGTCAATTAGTTAATGTAAACTAATGGGTATTCTTAATTAATAGGTATGTGAGAATCAAATTTTGAATTTTACATCAAATATATCTTAATAGTCTCTGTTACATATGTATGAATGACAGAGTAATGATGGACACTATTTTCAAAATGAATTTGAATTTTTAAATTTTTATTCTGATTGATTTTTTTTAAATACTTTCATTCGCATATTTGTTTGCTCATCGTTTTTACGGATTGCCACTTTTCCAGAATTGTTTCCTATTGTTGTTTTACTTGTTGGGAGAGATCTTCCTCTTTCTACCAAGCTCTTCAAATAGTAAAGGCCTTGTCAGGATTTCACAAATCTCGTTCTCTATTTCTTCAATCCTTACTAATGATAGCAATTCTAATTGTACTCTATTTTCTTGAATAAAATTGTGCTTCTAAATGGTTTGCGCATGTTACAAATGGCTTATTGTCTACATGTGCAATCACAAACTTACTTCCATTCTAAAGCAACAATATTTGACACAGAGTTGAGGGAATACAACCATATGCGTGAATCCAATCATCTTTAAGTAAGATATTATATAGCTTG
>Ga0307511_10008354_pt1 | contig 10364 bp, 11 predicted proteins | sample 13_EM_MG_FD_200266 | JGI IMG/M metagenome (GOLD analysis project Ga0307511, IMG submission 200266) | Populus trichocarpa ectomycorrhiza microbial communities from riparian zone in the Pacific Northwest, United States - 13_EM | ecosystem: Host-associated > Plants > Roots > Unclassified | place... | reverse complement strand
AGATGGTGGATGCGTAATTAATGGGGGAAGGGGGCTGGATGGGGGACTCGTGAATTGGCGGCAATGTTTTCATACCAAGGTCATGAGACCCTACATTTCCCCAAATCAGCAATTTCAGCGGCAAGAGACAGTATGGTGCCATGCCCCACTACAGCCCCAGATGCTGTATTGTTACATTCAGGGCATATTGGACCACAGTATGGAGTCGATGTGACATTTCCCAAGAGATGTGGACGAACGGGATGTGTTGAGCAGAAACCTTGCAAAGGACATCTGATTTCTTAAACTTATCTTGCTCTCTTCCACCCTCTCACCTTCCCCCTTTCCTTAATGTCTTTTTGTTTTTTTTGTTCTACGTTGGCGTCTGTGGATATTTTTTTCCTTCACCGGCAATGTTATAAGCATAAGTATTGAAACGAGGTAACCAAACGTAAAATTAGCTACCACTACTTCCTCGAGTCTGAGATAACTCCCCAACCCACTAACATGTACAATTACTTCCTCACCTTCATTGCCTGCAACTTCTGGCGTTGTGGAATGTGCTGCCAAAAGGCCACCTGAACACTAAGGCCGTATAGCTAACCAGAGGATACGAAATTGAGGGTCAAAGGAATTTAGTCATGTGATCGACTGAAGGAGATTGCCTTTCTCCGCTCTGGGTCTGTCGAGATGGACTCTGCTTGCGATATCTTCATGCAAGGTAACATCCCATCAGCCTAAATGACTAGAAACGCAACTACCGTAACAGGTAAACAAAAAGTCACCTGACTTTGGCTTGGCAGCAAACCTAATAAGAAATACCAAATCAAGGTCTTTAAATATATAGATATATATAGTCTGGTTGGCACGACCGCTCCTATGGAGGATATATATACTGTAATCCCTTTGTCGGAACGCAACAGCAGCCATAGACATACACATCCCAATGCTACACGAGTAGCACTATAGAGCTCTTGATCAGATGCCCAGCTTGAGTTTATTGAGGGAGAGCTTCTGTTCCATTGTTATCTAGAATATTATCGGCGCAATGGTTGCTTGCATGGTAGCATGTTAAGGTGAAAGAGAAGCAAGGTATATGGGGGGTCAAAAAGTGAAACTTCTATGGTGGGATAAATCAATATCCAAGCGGAGGCCATCAACAACGTGCCCATCGGAGCGGTCGTGCCAACCAGACTAAGTGATCAAAATTTTGGACTAGGATTCTTATTAACTAGTTTTCTTGGTAAAAACTTGAACGTTGTAGAGTATACGTAGGAGGAGAGAGTACACTCTGGTAGCACTAGTCGTTATTACATGAAGGCCGGCAGGGGGGTGGAAAACCTGAGCCTCCGTTAATGACATGCGGGCACTGGCTTCAAGGGGAAAAAAAAGAAAAACCATATGTAGCCGGATAACGCCTACATATACAGACGGCTTCCCATGATTTTGTCCTTGTTAGCCTAAGCTATGTCGGACTTTAGTGGCTGTAGACTACTGTATACGAGCGCTATAGTAACTTGCTTGGGTTAGCGTATTTGGCGTTGAAACAACTTGGCCATGGGGGCGATCTTCAGGATTTATGCACAGTGAGGCTAAGCTTAACGCGCAGGAGAAAAACAAAACTTCGAATGACAATACATACTGTACAATGGGAACGAGATTCTTTATCTAGGAAAAAGCAAAATACGACATATTGCTTCTGATGCTTTCTCGCAAACACGCAAACCCATCTAGATAGAAACCCTCGTTATGAGAAACTAGTCTAAGCTTATGATACGGAATATGGTACCAAATGGGTATAATTTTACAAGCCCCAAAGCAAACAGTGGATCAATGATGTGCAATGTCAAATAACTCCAGTATATATATACATCAAAAACCAAAATAAATAAAAAACCCCAAGAAAAACACCTACAACCCCTTATTATTAGTTGCTTATGGTACACCAAGCAGAACAGAAGAAATGGGCTTCGTTTGAACTAAGCTCCGACAACTATATGAACAAAGCCATGACGAGAAGCACTGTGACTGTTATTATTGATGTGACGGAGGGTAATGCAGGTAGTGTTGCAGAATTGCTTGTTGAGGTGACGCTGCTATTAACAAACTGCGGTCCACACGCTGTGGATCAATTAGTATAAAATTTCCAACGATTTCCAAGGTGCTGAATCCTACCCATATTTAGCTGCTGTGCTGCGGGAACGTATGTTTCGGAGAGAGGTAAGCTCGCATTTCCGGCATACTCTTGGAAAATGCTCATCGTTTCTTGTGCGCAGCTCGAGCACCTAGACAGAGTCAGACCTGTATTTTATGAGAGGTGGGGAGAGCGTACGTCGGCCGTGATCCGCCTGGCAATTTGAGTCCCAATGGAAGGAAGTAAATATGGGGGTCATCCGGGCTTGTAACGTTTGTGACAGCATCGACATAGCCTGTGAGACGTCTTGTTATCACCTGTAGCTAGTTTTTCGGATGAATCTAGACACGGTTTTTCTCTCTAGATTTTTGGAATACTTACAATAAGAGCCAGAATCAGACTTTAGACACCCAGCTTTGAACAAACTGGGATATGAGATAAACGAGGCGTATGCTTGGATAACCAACTGATCCCTCCTACTAAACTCCGTACCGCATCGCTCTGGTGTTTTGATTTCTCTTCCGTAGTACTCCATTTTTGCTGCACACTTCACATAATCTACCCCGCATGCTACATCAAGAACACGAGTTGTCGCAAATCCACTTTTCTTTGTAATATCGAAGAAAGATTTGGAATTCTATGCCACCGTTAAATGTCGATTCTTTAAACATAGTAGATTAGCTAGCCTACCTGAAGCATAGCAGAAAGCGGCAGGCAATTTATATAATCAGGGTCGTTAAGGAATAGGTTGAAGAAGGCAGGACAAGTTGTGCTGACGAACGTATTGCCAATGCTGGTGTCGAAGGGCTTCGGTAAGTTGTCCGTTCCTTGTACTGGGATTCCCTCTTCATCTACTACATCCCCATTGTCATCCCCCGTGCTCGCCGGCTCAACCGAAGTGGTTGTTTTTGTAGCTCCCGCTTTGTGTGTCGTAGATACCGAGCTTCTACCCGATGTTTCCGCACCCAGGGCGGCGCTTCCGGTGAAAGTTAATATTAGGCTGAAGATGAAAATTAAGAAAAAAGGGCTGAATGAGTGTCGTCTTGAAAAGCGAGTGTGATGTTTATTGGTTTTTGCAGCCCTTCGTTGTCCATTGTTGCGGATATACTGCGTTACTAGCTTTCCTGGCCGCGTGGTTGGTACCGGTTGTAACAGTAGAAATGTATCCGCCGTCATCTTGAAAGCTGAGTAGCAGCTATCGCATATCCCAAGTTCTGCTGCGGTGCCTTTTAAACGTGAACTTGATCCACGCCAACCTCGGGTGCCCTCCCTCCCAGCTTCCAGAACGTGCCACAGGAAGGTATTGCAGGAATAATCGACTTTGGTGTCGATCTTTCAGTTCCACTTTCAAATGGCCGACGTATTAGAAGGAAAGGAGGACTAAAGAGTGGAGGAGGTCGGCTACTGATGAGAATAAACACAGCCAGGTCAGGCAAAATGATAATAAATGTGATTAGCTGAAAGGATGAAGGATGAAGGCGGACAGGAACTGAGGAGGGTGTGGTGGAATAGCCTATGCAGCCATATTCCCTGTCCCCGCCATATGATTCCCCAGCAACTCAGGTATCTCGACTACTTTTGAAATAGAACAATTAAAGAACGAGGCCCTATCCTTGTCACCACGCCAAAAGCACAGTCTGGTGGGTTCTCATGGGCTAAATTAAAAAGCCATATTTCTTGGTACAATTTATTTGTAGTGATCATATTAGTTATCCACAAAGTTGGGAATTACAGGCCGACCGAGCCTCCAATGCGACGACATGTTATAGGGCTGCCTATGGGACTGCTGGGGAGCATAACTCCCAGTTGTGGTAGCATTAAAAATAACAATCAACCCTTAAGCCGCACCAAAATTTTACTCGTTTGTGAATCCCTGTTCCAGCCGCTATAGCAGCTTAAGATCGTCCTGGCAGCTAACATCTTGACTTTGATCCGGATCTCCCTAGCCTTCATCCGACGCTCCAAGCGAGCTGATCACCGCTGCAGGAGATGGACGTCTTAAGAAATGACGTTACTAAGTAGAGACAAAGTTAGTAACGAATCTAAGGTGGCTTCGAACAGCGTCCAGACGACTGAGTTGAGGGGTTTGGGGGATGAAAACCTGAGACTAGTCAATCCATCTATCTAGCGGAAGCGAAGGAAGTTCTACTGACCAACTGGGCGTGGGGTTTCAGTAAGTGTGTTCTTTCAGCCCCAGCACCTATAATGGTTCTGCAAGTGTCAGTATACTCTGTCCCCAGTGCGTGTCTGTATTTTGACTTAGCGTGAAATCATATGGTTTATGTTTATATCGGTCTCGCGCCCATATATGATACCTCGGGTTAGATGATATATACCGGAATCGTGAGTTTGAGGGTGCGAGAAGGCGGTGATATGGTCGATACTTTAATACCGGAGACGCAGAGCAGCTGAATGCCTACTAAACTAAAAGACCTTGAACCCCAGGACAGTGGCCTGTGCGGGGAACGAAACGGGCGCTGGAGTTGCCAATGAGTACGGCTCGGTCCCGATATCAGTCTTACCATGTACTCGCTGTTTGGAGTTTAATTGACTGTGCTTGGTACGCCTGCAGCGTAAACAGTTCAATGTATTTGTTTATAGTACCACAAACAGCTGGATGCGCCACCATCGGTATCAATAGAGTGGTGGGAGGTTCCCCCAGGTCTACGGTTTGCCTTCCCTCTGCTACAACAACAAGGTCAGTCCACACGTACGATTCCACAAATCTTTTATGATAAAGTCTCTCTCTTACTACTATCCCACAACAAACCATCCTCTTTCCTTCCCCAGCCTCTAACCAGCCTTCTTCTTCTCCTCACTCGTTCGTTTCTGATTCTTTTTGTCTTCACTACACATCTACCGCAGATATTTCTATCAAAATCATGCCTGGAAAAGCACCTGGAAAGGCCCCTACCAAACCTGCTGCCATGCCATCTTTGGCCCGCAAGACTGTTCCTGCCCCATCTCAGGAGACCTCCCCTGCGAGCGCAGCTGAAGGAAAGGATGTCAAGTCCAAGATCAGGAAGGAAGCGACTTCTATGAAGCCCGGCAGCAAGACTGTCACCTCTCCCGATGTCAAGCCCAAGAAGAAGGTCAAGGCAAAGAAGGAATCCTGGACCTCCTACATCTACAAAGTGCTCAAGCAGGTCCATCCAGATACTGGTTCGTGCAGAAATGACAACCTTCCATGCGTACGTAAACTGATGAACCCCTTAATATAGGTATCAGCAAGAATGCTATGTCCATTTTGAATAGCTTCTGCAATGGTGAGACTTGTCCTAGTGCGATGGTGATTGATCAAGACTTACAGAGAGTGCGTGTAGATATCTTCGAACGCATCTGCGGGGAGTCCGCTAAGTTGGCCACCTACTCCAAGAAGTCGACCATCAGCTCCCGTGAGATTCAGGTGAGTTACTCCCTGGGGTTCCCATCGTTGTTGTTCTAAGCTAACGTGCTATCTAGACCGCTGTCCGCCTTACCCTTCCGTGAGTATTCGGTGGAACATAGTGTTGACGTTATATACTAATGTCAATAATAGTGGGGAGCTTGCCAAACATGCCGTGTCTGAGGGTACCAAGGCCATCACCAGTATGTACAACTCCTGCACGTTAATCTCATTGTTCACCCAATTAATATCCAACTAGAATTTGGTGCCATGTCTGGTACCAAGCATACTTCCTCTGGAAGCAAGTCCAGCAGTGGCAGGTTTGTCAAAAAGCAATTCGGCCCTGTGGCCTAAGAAGCCCCTCACCCCTTCTACACTCTAGGTTCAATGTTTTGAATTCTTTGGTAACACATCAGCCTTTGACATACTTGGGACTGAATACCACATGGGGGTCTCGATGTGAGGGGGTTTGTGGCAATGATCGATAACATGTGCTGGGAGATTTGATTGGATTTGGCCGTTCGTGGAATTTTTCTTCTCTTTACCTTCTCTTTTCTTTGAGTGGGTTGTATGAGAATACGGATTAGCTTCATGGGAATGCACAGGATACAGTAATAATCTTAAGGTTTTGTACTTGAAACATGTGGTTCCAGGATCATGGTATTGCAGCGCGTTAACATTGTGGATGCAATCCGGGGAAACTGCCTGACCCTGTTGACGGACTCGCCTGCAATGCGAGACCCCGGGAATGTGGTGTGTAGATTATAACCAGGGCCTTGTTATGTTTATGAACTTTATTACTTTGATGAGGTTGCACATCTTAATATCATCACATGCAAATTGCGATCTCACGTATCAGGGTAATAGTTATACTTAATAGTAACACTCGCTAATCTAACGCTTCTACCCTCCGGGATATTTACACCTGACATTATGCATACACGTAGACATCATCGCTGATAGCACATCAAGCATCAAGAAATAACCAAGGTACAAAAAAATATAAAACTGCACGGATATTGGTGATCTACCCCCCTTTCGCCACCTCCACCCCCAAGAAATCAAGCAAGATACACTGGTACACCATACACCACCGGTGCCGCGCCATTCAGATACTTCAAATGACACTCCTTCCTCCCCCTTGCTACCGCTTCTACAAGAGAAGCCTTCCATTTCCCCCCCTTCACTGTAGCACTCCCAAATAACCCGCCATCATCCATCCCCGCAGCCTTCTGCATCTCCCGGGATTTACTCCTATTCCTCCCCGGCGTAGCGGCTGCCTTAGCTTTAGCCTTACTCGCCGCTGCAGTACTCCTCAACAGCCCCCAATCCTCCAACACCTTCTTGCTAAACTTATCGATATCCTTATCTGTTACATCCCAGAGATTCGCAACTACAGCGGGTGATCCACCAAGTAAATATGCAAGCGGCATTCCATGCGGCTGGAACTCCCCCGCTTCCTTAAGCGCACCGGAAGAGCAACCCATGAGCAACGCCACAGCACACTCATTCAGCTTCTTCACTGTTCTCGCGCGGATAAACTGCCCTCCAGACCCATGGCCAAAGTATAGCATAATCTCACTCTCGCCTAAAGCCTTTGCAAACTCGGCCTCGCTCGGAGCGCGGGATGATATCCCTGTCCATCCGCCTGGGAGGGTCTGTAGGTCTTTTTCAAAAGTCCCTTGTGTAGAGGTTAAGTCACCGCTGGGGTTTAGGATCCAGGTTCCTTTATTCTCGTCAATATATATACCAGGGTTTATCTGGTCTGTGTCCATCTTTTGATTTGTAAGGATAGAGCGGAGGGATGCAAGGGAAGGAAGACGGGATATTGCGTGTCCGTCGAGACAGGGGAGGGATTCCCAGGGGATCAGGTGGACATTCTTGTCAAGGATGAGAATGGTGTGTTGAGTGGTTTCTTGCTCGGATTTGGGGAGGTAGCTGAGTTGCTGGTAATATCCACGTAGGGCTTCCCTGACATCCACGACGATCTGCAGATAAGAATAAAAGAGTTAGCAAAGTGTCACTACCAGAATATGGGCATCGGAAAAACATACCGCATCGGTATCTATCTCATCATAGGCGTTCCTTTCGCCATGGAACTGTAGGATATCAAAGACAAACCATAGCAAATCTACTAAAGAAGCATTCTCCTCATCTTCATTGCCCCCATCGTTCATTTTCGTCGGATCACCCAATCCGACAAATAAATCCAACACCCTCGGATCAATCTTAACAGGCTCCGGTGCCTCAATCACAGTACCCTTCTTCCCAGCCCTCCGGGACTGTCTGCTTGGCAAATGCTGTGCAAGGGTCTTCTCAAACGTCACCCTAAACCGCCTCAGAAGCTCCAGATGTCGTGGGTATTGTCCAAAAATACCCTTAAACCCACCAAGCCAACAATGTTCAATATTAGCAAGTAGTTCCCCGAGCTGTGCATCCAAGGACTCACGCTCGGCCCACCACTCCGTTTTTGTTACCTTGTCTCCAGCTGTAGCTTCTTTGGCCGCATGGGTGCTAATATTGGCTTTCTCCAATATCTCCTTAAGTGTTTCTATTCCAGTTCCGTACTCAAAGATCTCTTCTGCGTCATCTCGGGAGTTATGCCGTGTTAGAGGGAGGCGGAGCATGAATTGTCCATGGCCGGCTTCATACCGGGAAATATATAATTCGTCTTCGGCTTCACTAAGTGAGATGGAAACGGCTGCCCATCCGTGAGGGATGATGTCTATGTAGTCCTTTTGGAAGCTGGAGAATGCCAAGGGCGTGCTGACAGGTTTGAAGGAGCCGTCTTGAAAAGGTGATACCTGAGGCCAACTTAGGCTTTCTCCACCAGCTGCTATTTTCTCTGTTTCGATTGCATCCTTCTCTCGGAGCAACGGCAGGCCTTTCGTAAGTTCAAGGGAGTAACTGGCGAGGAGTGGGTTACATGGCCCCTTCTCCCTGCCGGAGGTCACAGCAGATAGTAACACAATGATTCCACTTAGCAGCGTGGAGACACTGTGAAACATGGCCGTAGAGCCCACTTTTGCGGCGTGGAAGTGGATATCAGAAACACTATCCCTTGCCTTAGTGAGAACCTCCAAAAATTGGAAGGCCTTTGTCTTCTCCACATCGGGTTCTTTCGTGGCCTTTCCCTTTCGTCCCTTCTTAGGTTCTTTGACCAGCACCTGTTCAGCAGGTCTGACCGCCTTTGGTGGAGCTACGCTAGGAAGTGAAATAGTCGAGTCTTGAAGTACACAAAATACAGGGTCGGAGGCCAGCAACTTCAGCCCTTCAAGCAAGAGCTGTTTCGCTGCCGCAAGCCTTTGAAATATAATTTCAAATTGCCCAGATGGCAGCTTCCCAGCCTCTTCTAGAAGTAAGTCAGCCTGTTCAACTTGGCTTTGCATGGCCAGATTGTAAGCTTTGAGTCGTAGGATATTACCCCTCATCTTAAGTAATGAGGAACATTCTGTTATTATTCCCCTTTCCAGCTTTGCCACATCCTTTGCAACAGCAGCGAGCTTTGTGGCTGCGGACTTCGTCCTGGAAATTGCGGGAGCTTTCTTGCCGGTGGGTGTCCGCGGTCTCTTTATAACCTTCGCCGCTGGTAAGTTGTTCTCCTCAACATCGATTCCCATACCCTCATCATCATCCCCGTCCCCAGCCAAGGCCAATTCATCTATATTTTTTATAAATCCAGGGCTCATAAGTGCAGCCAGCTTGGACTCAGCATGCTCATATGCACCCCACTCCTCTTCCCACAGTCTATTCTTCCCGTGCAGATATCCTACAGTGCAATCTAAACTCACTATCTCTTTGCTCTTCTCAATTTCCGCTCTGAGTTCGGTAGCCCTTTCCAACATATCCGCACCCTCGCTCAGGGCACCCGATCGGATCTTCAAGTCTCCAAAAATCGACAACGCCTGTGCAATTAAGGGTGTAGCGTCAACCGCTTCAACGGTCTTGAGAGCTTGCTCCATATTGAAGACAGCCTCACGGATCATTCCTTGGTGACGATATATTAGCGAGGCTTGAACAAGACTCAGATACATTGATGTCACAAGTGTCCATAGCAGCGGAGCATTCAGAGCCGTGAAAGTCATAGACTGGATGGGGGTCTGTGCTAGGCTAGAATGGGAAACAGAAAGATGGTCGACTCCATCAATGAGTTTTTGAAGGTCGGGGTTGACAATGTCTGGAACCAGTTGAGGGTAAGAGCCTTTTGTAGTAGCAGTAGGATCTCTACACAATTGTTCCAAAACAGCCCATGAGCGTTGGTTAAGACGAATACACCGGCGGACGTGGCATAGCGCGTCATTCAGGTTACCCTGATACAATCCAGTTAGTCAAATCCAGAATCAGAGAAAAAAAACTTACCAATTCAAAACATAGAAGGGACATCACATATGATGCGTCCGCAATCATCCTGTTGAGCATCACCCTCCTCTCCAGCTTTGACCCAATCCTACGAGATTCGAATATGCTGGTATCCCCATTGACTACCTTCGTCGCCAGATCATAATGCTCCTTCCTGTACACCTTATCAGCTTTCCGTCAAATATATGTCTGAGTCATGACTCACGCCTTTTCTATATTTCCAATCCCGACAAGATACTCGGTATATGCCACATGCCACTGCACTCTTGTCTCCTGCCAGACTCCATCCTTGTCTATCCAGCTATTAGCTTTGGCAAGGACTACCCCAGCCTTCCCCGAGTAACCCATTCTGAGGTACTGGATCCCCAAGAGACTATGCAATTTTACAAGAGCATCATAATCGATCTTAACCTCGACGCCTCTTATGAGGACCAGTGATCTTAGGGCCGTAATCCGGTGGAAACTTAGGCCTTTTACCTCAAAAAATTCAACAAGCATGTACAACTG
>Ga0307511_10008351_pt1 | contig 10366 bp, 5 predicted proteins | sample 13_EM_MG_FD_200266 | JGI IMG/M metagenome (GOLD analysis project Ga0307511, IMG submission 200266) | Populus trichocarpa ectomycorrhiza microbial communities from riparian zone in the Pacific Northwest, United States - 13_EM | ecosystem: Host-associated > Plants > Roots > Unclassified | place... | reverse complement strand
ATAAAAAAACAAGTTATTTTATTTTTTAAAAACTAAAATTCGACACGTGTGAAATCCAATATAAAAAAATAAAGCTTTTTAATTAATTTTTTTTTTATATCCGTGATAAGAAAGAAATATACGGTACTACGATATCAGACGGTCACTATCTAACTATTGTGCAGTCGTCAATTTCAACCGACAAAGAGATTCAAATCACTATAATTTCTTCAATCACAGTGAAACAAGGTTGTTCAAAATTCAAATCACTGTAATTTCTTCAATTATAATAATTTAATAATAGAGAGCTATCTTTTTTGGACAGCACAAAACTACTGGCTACTGTTTGGTTATTATTCTGAGAAATTACTAGCACAGCACTCGCTGCGCTATTAGCCAATGCTCCTTTTCCACCCGAAAAAAGGTGGAGGATCCCAAGAGCATCCTGGCCGTCCAATTGCATAATTTCTAAAATCACTGACTCCTCCATCGCTAGTGGGCCACACAATCGTCCCTTATCCCCGCTCCACACACCAAGAATCACCACTACCTTGCTTCCTCTGATCAGATCAGACCTCTCACATCCTCATCACCCGCTGGTCACCTTAGCAGTCCCTCTGTCTCTGGACTTCTTTTTTAATTTACTTTTTCTTAGATTTTGTTTAAAAGAGATTAATAATAATAATAATAATAAAGAAACGAACTCAACAACTGTAACCTTCCTCCTCCTCCTCCGTCTTCATCAACGCATGTTCTCAGAGCTCCGGCTCCCTTAACGGAGCCCAGCTCATTACCCACCCGAATCTCTCTCCCTAAGTTCACCAATTTTTCATTTTCTAAAGATCCGTTCATTTCTCCTTTCCGGATCTTCTTTTTTTTTTTCTTTCTTAAAACAATGTCAAAAAAGTGGGGGAAAATCGGTGCATGGGCAGCCGATTCCGAGCAAGCCGAAGAAGAGGAGCGCGCAGCCGCTGCAGCAGCCGTTTCTCAAAGCTTCCCCAGCCTGAAAGAAGCTGCTGGAACCGCTAAGCCTAAAAAGAAGAAAATGTCTCTCAACGAATTTTATTCCACACCCAGCGGCGGCGGTGTTGAATCCAAAGGCTTGACTCCTGACGAGATGTTCCGCCTCCCTACAGGTCCAAAAGAGCGTTCCGCTGAAGAAATGCAGCATGGACACCTCGGTGGTGGATTTTCCAATTACGGTCGAACCGGGCCGCCTCCTGGACGTATGCGTGACAACACCGACGGGTCTTGGGGTGGTGGTGGTGGTAGAAGGCAATTTGGTGGTGGTTTTGATGATGAACGAAGAGGCCAACCTCCTTCTAGGGTTTCTGATTACGATCAGCCTTCGCGTGCTGATGAGGTTGATAATTGGGCAATGGCGAAGAAACCGCAACCTTCTTTTGATTCTGGACGACAAAGTCGTTACAGTTCACTCGGAGGTGGCGGTGGTGACGGAGGTGGTTCTAGGGCTGATGAAGTTGATAATTGGGCAGTTGATAAAAAACCGTTACCTATTCGACCTTCTACTTTTGGTTCGGGTTTTCGTGATTCTGGACCGGAGCCTGATCGCTCGAGCAGAGGAGGATATCGTGAGCCAGAGAGGGAGAGGCCTAGATTGGTTCTGGATCCACCAAGAGTTGAAGTTGTAGTTAACGAGCCTGTAAAAACAAACAGGTCTAATCCATTTGGGACAGCGAGGCCGAGAGAAGATGTGTTGGCAGAGAAAGGATTGGATTGGAAGAAGCTGGAGATGGAAATGGAAGCTAAGAAGAACTCGAGCTTACAATCTAGCAGGCCAACTAGTGCACATTCTAGCAGACCTTCTAGTGCCCAATCGAATAGGTCTGAAGGGCCAGGGCTGCTGCACCAAGGGTTTGAGAATGTGGCTGCGAAGCCGAGGCCGAGGGTGAATCCTTTTGGAGAGGCAAAGCCCAGGGAACTGTTGTTGCAGGAAAGAGGTCAAGATTGGATAAAGATTGACCGTGAGTTGGAGCATCGTGGGGTAGATAGGTATGTCTTGTGGCATTATCTTTGTTGTGTTCATACATTGTGCGCATGGTTTTCTTGGAATTGCTTGTTCATGTGTGTCTACTTGCTTGGGCTTTTGCATATTGTCAATTCGAGAATGCTTCTCTTATCTTATCTGGCTTCAAACTGCTTCTTTTTGTTGTGGATATTTCTGCTAGGTTTCATTTGTTGTGGGATATACAATATGCTAGCCATTAGTTGATCTTACAATGATAATAGGACATTGAGAAGCATTTGGATAATTCGGAAGTTCAAGTATGATCTGATGCTTTTCTAATGTTAGCTGTGCCTTGTTGTGATGCAAAACATATCAACTGACAGCCTTGCTTATTGCACTAGAATTTTGATGCTTGATGATGACTAACAATTCTTGTTGTATAGTCTCTCTCCAAATCCATGAATATGTTTATAGCTTGTCTCATACAACTACACGGCAGAAGTTTTGAAATGATTTTCTGTTGAATAGGAATTGAATATTGATTTGTGATGTAAAAAAATATAGTTGGGTATTTCCGAAAAGCTTAAGGGTGTTGACAAGACTCAAATTTGAATAAGCTGAGCTCAAAATAGGAAAAAAGCTGGTTCTACCCTGTCATCAGCTAAAATTTCCTTGGTCACAATCTTTGTTGTGTTTCTAGGCTCATCCTTTATTATCACTTACTGGGAAAAAAAATATTATATTACAGTGAGTTTTTCCATTAAAGTTTTTTTTTTTCTTGGTCCAAGTGGCTGAACTGAGAGGATTATATTGCAACATTTGCATCTACCGTTGGCATGCTTAAGTTAGTTGAGTTATTGTTTTTATTTTTTCCATATGTAGTTGGTCATGAGTTGGTTTGATTTACAATTGAGCTTTATTGGCAAGTATTCCATTCTCTGTACTTCTTGAGAATTCCTTTTGTGCAAACAGGTTTATATATTTTACTTTTTTAGCTTTCTTATTTCAACAAGTGAATTATCATGCTTTATGATGAGATTTTTTGTTACAATTGATACAAGCATAAGCCGGAGGGGTCTTGCCTTGCCAATTTTCTTTGCTAGATCACCATAGTTGGATGGATGATGTTGTCAGGTTTTCATGTCAAAAGGTGGTATCTTTTTTTAGTTTATCAGGGCAAAGGCCTGAGTGCAACAGTGTGAGTTTTACGAAAAAAAGAGATGGGTTCTGTGTTTAGATTTTATACTTTTAGCTATATACACGATAACCTACCAGCTATTTGGGTGGGTTCTTATTGTGTCTGCTTTTACTTGACACAAATACCTTCTCTCTTTTTTTAAAAAAAAGAAGAAATGTAAAAAAAGAAGAGGGTTTTTCATCTAGGGCATTTTTTCTATCTTATTTATCCCTTATTCATCTTCTCCTTTCCTGCCTTCAACCACTGGTTGAATGCCATAATGGTATCTTTGTCATCATCATGCATATGAAAATACACCTCCAAATTGGGAATTTGCTGATCTACTCATGATTGTAATTCGTTCATGTTTCTGATTTTAAATCGACTCTGAAAGTTTTAATGTCTTCTTAAAATTGAATTACTAGTTTAGATTTTTGAATGAATAGTCCATGTCATATGTAGCTAGGCTTTTGTATTACTGGTGATCTCAGGACATTTGATTGTTGGATTGAATTCAACTGGTGATATGCCACTAATAGAATGTTTGCAAATGAAGGGGGAAAACAGAGATGGGCATTGTGCAATCATTCTCCTTTTTGTCTATAATGTTTATAAACTTCAATGTTCTATGAAGGGGGCCAAAATGCTTGCTTAGTCTTGTTGATTAGAGAATAATGCTATCCATTTGATTTTGAATGCTTATGATCTTCATGGAAAAAAAAAAGAATTTTGCAGTCAGTGAGAAACAGAGAAAGACTAAGAGAGGTGTGTGAGAGAAACCTTTGTAGTTAATGGATACATGTGCCCTTATAAAATATTAAATTTAAGGTTAATTTTTGTCCAAAGAAAAGTGGGCACAAGGGTCAGGTTAGCAAAATCCACAGACACACACGAATGTTATACATAGAGAGGGTTTCTGTTTTTTTTTTTTGTCTTTTTCCCAACTTTTTGTTCACTTCTACAACTTGAATCCAATCATTGTTTCATGGTGAAGCATGCATAAATCCACATCGCACATAACCAAAACATATTTAGATGATAGCTCATTTCTCATGTAATTTTTTTGTTTCAACATATCTGTCTCTACTGTCTCCTTTTCAATTCGGCTCGTTTGTTGATATGCTTCCTTCATTGCATGGGGTTAGCTGATGCTTCTCTCTCTTGTCCATTTTATGGACACCACAGATCTTATAATTTCTGTTAGGAGGGATGCTGATACTTCGTGCTCCCACTTTCATTTTATGGACACAATTCCAAAAGTTAATTAGCTGAGTTTAAGGTTGGTATATTTACAAAGAATATTTTTCCAATTGCAAAAAATAAATATGCTTCAGCCCCACAAAGACTGTACTCTTATCCTTTTAGTTCTGTTCCAAAATATGTCCATTATAAAAAAGCTGAATTATTCATTCTCTTATGTTCATATTTTTCCCCTTTATCAAAAACTAAATAAAACTAAATCCAGCACTTCAACAACATTTAATTTGAAAGGACAATGTTGGAACGTCAATAAAAAAGATATGTGAGGTGGGACAACATTTAATAGTTGTTCTTAATATATTTACTTTGTCAATAAGGAACTCTCTGTGGGACAGAGTGAATAGAACTTTTTTGTAATAATTATGTGGAATTACTTACTGTTTTAAGCATGTTTTGTTTAAAATACCCACTGAAGTAGAATACGTTGCGGTTAAAAATGCACACTAGTCCAGTGGTATTCTTATTAAGTGTACACCAATTAATGTTTCGCAGAAATATTGAAAACGTACTTTGGTGTTACTGATTTGCTGGTAAAGTTTTTGGTGGTTGTGCATTGACTTACTTTTGAGGCTGCCTGTATTCATCATGCTAATTACTGAATTTGGTTTGTTGTTTCTTGTTGGATGAACATAAAAGAATGCAATTTCTTTTTTTTTGTGGCTGTTTTCTTGGTTATCTGTATGGACATGACAATTTAACATGTGCACTTGTCTTAATTTTATATAGATGATGCTACTGCTACATGTGGCACTTCTTTTCCATGTTGTTATTGCTGTTTGATGCAAGAATGTATGTGCCTTATTTGGATGAGGCAGACTTAACAACATTGAAACTGTTGTAAGTTAACTGAACTGGTTAATCTTCAATCCAGGGGTTGGTTTTTTTTTTCCCTTCTTACCCCTTGTTTTCGTTCTCCTCTCATCCCCTCTGCATTTTAATTAACTTAATGGTCATAACTGCACAGAACTGCTGTTGAGTGATGTTATGTTGCATATTTTTTTAAATCCCAAATTTGCTTGTTCATGTGATCTATGATTAATTTTTCCTGAAAGCTCCACGTAAATCTGCAGCATCAAGGCATTTATGTGTCTTATCTTGTTTATATTTTTGTAATGGTTTGCGGGATATCATATGGCCCCATCTTCATTTTGCTGAATGTATTTTACACCATGATTTAGTACCCCTGCTTGATCTTCACTCTGCATTTCTCAGTTTTCATAGCGTAAACACCACCTTTCTACTGTTGCTCACTACATTTTTCCACTTCTACCTGTTTGCACCTTCCTTTAATTGCTGAAACTTTTACTGGAGTTTTGCGACTGCCTACTTTATTTTAAAGTCTGTACTGTGACCTAGGATTCTCTGGTTGTATGTGAATGCTTTAGAATAATGTATTTTTCTATGTCTGTGCTCATTTTCAGCACTGTGTCAGCTTTGTGTGGTTCTCACGGTGACTGATGAACTTGTATTCTTGATACTAACTGTAAAAATTATTTTAGGCCTGAAACTGAAGAGGAAAAGTTATTGAAAGAACAAATAGAGCATTTGAAGACGGAGCTTGAGAAAGCGACAAAAGTGAATCAGGAACCTCAACAAGTTTCTGTTGATGACCTACCCAGTTTAAGGGAGATGATAAATGAGAAAGAAAGGGAATTAGAAATATTGGTCCGTGATTTGGATGACAAAGTTCGATTTGGACCAAAAGCCATTGAAAGGCCAGGTTCTGGGGCAGGCAGGTCTCCTGGGTTTTCAGAGAGACCTCCTTCGCGACCTGGGTCATTTGACGAGTCGAGGAGTATGGAGTTCATGGATAGGCCTCGATCTCGTGGCAAGCCAGATATTTGGGCAAGGCCTGCTGACGAGCAAAGATCATTTCAAGGTGGCAGGGAAAGAGGATTTCTGGGCAGCAGAGATTTTGACAGGTAAAGATATAGTAATAACTTCTTTCATGTATCTCTGATCTTCCCTTTAGCATTAGCTGTGAAGTAGCCCCTTTTGCCCTCTTTCATAATGGTATTTTTTAGATCTTATGTTATTTGAAGTATTGTCAGCCATGGTTTAATCTATTAATATAGGCAAAAGGTTCGGTGATTAATTTTGAGTTGCCAATTTCATTTGGGAAGTTAATTAATTTATCGGAAGGCCAGGAAAAAATGGTTTATTAACGAACTCCAAATATTAACAAACTTTTTGTTGGAGCAGCTCATGAAACTATGAAAGCTGCCTGTATACTTAAATTGGGAATTCTGTGGTGGTTTTGTTCAATAAATTAGATACAATCCTTTTATCTCTGAACCTTTTTGTTCTAATTTTTTAACCTGCCAGTCAATTGAGCATGCTACTTCAAAAAGCCTGGACATCTAGCAAGAGTAATGGCAAGGGGTTCTTAAATATTTTGCAAAATATTTCTTACCAAGTGATGTGGCGTTTCATTGTATGGAAAGTTTTCCAAATCATATGAAGTGAATTTTTTATTATTATAGTATTAGCTAATAAATCACCAATCACAAGCTGCCACATCATTTAGTAACAAAGTCTTAGTAAAGAATTAAGTAGCCCTAGCTTTACCCAGCTAATTAATATGAAAGAGTCTGGGTAAAGAGTGCCACAAGCATCTTCTAGCTGAGAACTAACAATCACGGGCAGTTTAAGGCAAAAGAATGTTTTTGAAACCTGTATCTAGACAATAGATTGCCATGATTGCTCTTCCGTTATAAGTGCATAGGCTAAATCGATCCATCTGGTTTGCAAGTGCCTTGCAGTCACCTAGCAGAGTGGCAATGGTGGTGAGATGTTTGTTGTATTAGGTTTGTTGATCTTCCTAGGAACCATCGATGCTTAAAGAGCAATCAGCTCTCGTTAAAACCAAACCTTTTCTGCATGGATGGTTTTTTTCCCAGGCTTGTTTTGGTAAAAATAAAAGTCTCTACCATGGTGTTTTTGCCATGATCGTGTTATTTGCCTGCATTGCATGTGCATTCCCCTTGTTTCTGGACAGAGGGGAAATGAAATCCCCAATGCTAACAAGGTTTTGTTTGGCAGGCAAAGGACGGATAGGTGGTGAGAAGCTGGCAGTGTTGATTCATTGAGTTCTCTTCATCTTTTGACAACTGAAACCAAATAATATTTTGTCTCTCCTTTTCCTCTCTTATTCCTTGCTTTTCATTTTTCCTTTTTTCTTTTTTAATTTACATGTTCCCCTTGTTCATGTGCTCTGGGAATAGAGCAAGGAATATGGAGTTTCAAGCATTGGGAACCCTTGGGTTAATCTGTTGTTACATCTTGAGAAGACTATGTAAAGTTGAATTTCCTCCCCTTTTCTGTCCCTTTTGTGGCAAGGAGGCTGTGTCATTTGTAGGACTCAATTTATTTGAGCACTATGGGACCTGTAGTTTTTCCTCCTCCTTTTTCCCCTTCTTGGACAGTTCCAAGGTGCTATACAGTTAAATGGTCCTGTTGTGCCTGAGCCGAGGAAGCTGCTTTGTGCTAACTGCTATGCTCTCAATTGATTCTTTTTTTCTCTTCCTCTCAACTGCACAAAGAATTTTTTTTTTTTTTTTACAGTGCTTGAGGGATTGCTTCATTTTCACCTGTTTTGATTCCTTTTGTGCCTATGAATGACTCTACCACAGTAAATATTTCGCAATGCTATTTCATGCTTGTAGTTGCTCCACTGCTTGGATATAAAAAAGACGTTTGTTCCGTGAAAAAAAAGAGTGACAGGGTCGCCATTTACAGAATGAAGGGAGCATTTATTCACTGCATCAGATTCAGACTCCTCTTTATGTTAAATCCATTTATTCACGTCTCATGATAACATTCGAAGCAATGGATATAGAAAAAGGAAGCGAGGAAATAGAAATCAAGCTCATGAGGTTGGAAATAGGAATGCGACATTAGACCTTACTCATGGTCATAGAGTTGTGTTTTTACGTTATAAAAATGATTTTTAAAAAATATTAATTTTTATTTTTATTTTGCTTTAAATTAATTCTTTTTAGTATTTTCTGATTATTTTATTATGCTGAAAAATAATTTTTTTATTTCAAAAAAAATATTTTAAAAAATAATCATTATTAAACTCTTAAATACCTTCTTACAACATAAAAATATAAATATGTGCGACGACTTCTGCAGGTTTCACCGGTCTTCTGCAACAACAACCAAAAAAACACCATGCGCAGGCTTCGGGTATTACCCACAGCCACAATAAACGACTCCACTGGGGATCGAACCCAGAATCTCTGGTTCCGTAGACCAGCGCCTTATCCATTGGGCCATGGAATCCTCCGTGCTATCTATTTTCAAATATTAATATATATATATATATATATGTAATATTTTACATTCAAATCATAACTAAATGTTCTAGAGAAGGTTCGAAGCTTGTGGATGGAATGTGACAACCTTCAAGTAGTTTTGTTTTAACAAAATCACCCTCCATTATTCATAAAAATTCTTTCGTTTAGTAAGTCACTAGTTTACTTCACTATGCAGGCTAGATTAATTTTTTTTTTAATGTAAAAAATAATATCTAAGTTATGGAATTTTTTTATCATTATTATTAAATTTCATCCTCTAAGTTAAATTTGAAAAATTGACTTTGACTTCATGCCTAGTGTAAGTTTTAAATTAAATTGGGCCGGATGCAACATAATCAACTTGTTAGATTAAAATACAAAAAAAAAAAAAAAATCAAAAGACAAAAAAACTAATATAAAAAAAATAAAGACAAAACTCGTTGGTTTAAATGCAATATGGATGACCAGTAAAAAATAGTTTTACTTAAAAAGATTAAAAAACATTGAAGCTAATATCTTTATTTTTTAACATTGAGATGATGGAGTATTGAATCAATTCTGATCAACTCGAGTTAACTCGTCAAACCTATTATCCATTTAATGAACTTTAATAGGTTGATATTTTTTTTAATTATATAATAAAAAAATAAATATTAATTCAAAATCAACTCAATATTAAAATATGAGATTGAATAAATTTTTTTAAAAAAAAATCATCATAAACCCAATGTTGAAGGTAAAATAAAAGAAGAAGAGGTCAGACCAGGCACATGGCCCTTAGTGGCCCAACATGTCAAGACTTTAAAAAAGACAACGCTTATGGAAAATAGATAATGTGACATGATGTTGCCCATTTATTGTGGTGGTCGAAAAATTATGAGGTGGAGTTTTTTGAGTTGAAAATCAATTTTTCAATTTATCTTCAGCCAAAAACACCTAACACTACCATAAAAGCTTTCCTAAATCATCTACTAAACTCAAAATACCCCAAAATCACCCGAAAAAACCAAAATCAATCGAACCTCAAAGATTAAAAAGAAACTTGATTTTTTTTTCATGCATGTTTGCAGCGAAAACTCATTATCATTGAACTCACATTATTGAATGGAACTCATTGACAATAAACTTGACAATTTTTGTTGTTGGAATCGCGACAACCAACTATTTTCTCTTTTTTTTGTTATTTTCCAACAACTTTCTCTCTTTTTTTTCTAACACAAGGACTGAAAAATATATAAAAAAACTTTTCAAAATAAAAGTTGTTATGAATTTAGAGTGAACGATGTATTTTCTTAGTGTTTCACATTTCAGTCCTTTATTTTTTTGTTTTGTAATTCAACTATAATTTAGAATCTAATTTTATATAATTAGATTAAAAGGATGCAATTTAAAAGAAAAAAAAATTTAACCATTATTTTTTAATTTTATATTTCTACTGTAATTTGAAACTTAACTTTAATTATACCGTAAAAAGATGCAATTAAAAAAAGGGCAAGAGGTTCACTGTTAATGAGACCAATGGCCACCTCCCAAGTTTTTTAATTTTTTGTTAATTTATTAACTTTCATGTATTGAAGAGAAATTTCAAATATTAAAATCTAATAAAATAAAATAAAAATAATATATAAATTTTATATTGTAATCAAAATACTTATCATGACTAAAAAAGTGACTAGGAAA
>Ga0307511_10008350_pt1 | contig 10366 bp, 11 predicted proteins | sample 13_EM_MG_FD_200266 | JGI IMG/M metagenome (GOLD analysis project Ga0307511, IMG submission 200266) | Populus trichocarpa ectomycorrhiza microbial communities from riparian zone in the Pacific Northwest, United States - 13_EM | ecosystem: Host-associated > Plants > Roots > Unclassified | place... | reverse complement strand
GAGCCGCCTCAAATTGCAGCTCCTGGATGTCAATGGCTGGTTAGCCCTTTTACATGGAACACGACACAGCCCACGTGCCTGAGATTGGAAGAGCGCCAACCAGCTGTAGACCCCGAACTCTCTCCGTGGAATGTTGAGTGGCAACTTCGGCACAAATAGTTCTCCAATGATTCCCAGAGTCCAGATAAGCATCGAGAGGCCGATTAGCTGCCATGGCTTGTAAGTGGCATATGCTAACGTCACATCCGCGTACGATTGTGCGACGAGGGGTTCCGACCCCACAAAGTATGGTAGAGTGTTAGCTGCACCGAGCCGAGCGCGGACAACCCCAAACCGATCCGGGGAGAATTCCGTGTATACCCACACCGGCCCCCACATTCCAACTACAATACTACCGTAGAAAGAAATGATCTGTGGAGTTCGTTGAGGTTAGAAGAAAATTTATCGCGGGGGTACGGTGGAACTCACGGTGGGCGAGGGTTCGTAACGATGGCCCTCGTAGTTAAATCTCAGCATTTGTTGGACGCCATTGCTATGAGCCACCATGAACGCATTGGACCGGAGGGTCAAGGAGATAGTCGCCGTGTAGAGATATCTTGACATATTCTCGATCGGAGGCCCTCGGATATTACCACTCGGCGACGAGGTAATGCCGTTCCCTTTCTCGACGATCCGCAAAATGGAGGGGGGCGCGACGGATGTGTTGTATGCTTCGATGACCCAGGGTTCATACTTTTGCACACAAACCGCGGCATCGTAACCCACCGCATTGTCCTCTGGTGGAACAATGGAGTACACAGGGAATCTGGCACTATGCATCCAACTGGAGCCGATTCGGATGAAGACTATCTCGAGAGTCGTCCATTCATAATCTGAAACATCAACTTTCGTAGACTGGAGGCTAACACTCATGCCGTCGTCCGGCGTACTGGCTGCAGTGCGCGTGTTGATGCAAAGACTGTGAGAGGGACCAACAAGAACTCACCGATATAGGAGATTGTTGAGAGGTTGATATTTGAGGTGATATTATCGACTACCCATTTGCTGAGGTCCAGTCCCGTGATAGATTCCGGTATGTCCATGCCGTACACAGAAAACAAGCCTCGGAGAAAATCCCGAGGAATGAAGGCTAAGGTAAGATTTAGGCTCGATCTTGGTATCCTGGGTAGGAACAAATCAGCGAGTTGGTTTAAAGGAACATTTGTTAAGTCGCTTCACAAATAGACTTGAGGGTCAGGCAGCTTCTCGCAGTGAATCCTGATTCCCCACTGGGGGTATCTAAAAAAAGGCAAACATCAGAGCGTCCAGCTACACCTCTAGTGAGTAGGAAGTGCGTACCGTAAAACCACGCCAGCATTGCTCCTAGGTGCGTTTCTACCCGTCAACCGGACTGTGTTGTTCGGGGTAGCTTCCAGACCGATCCACGCAGATCGATTGAAATCCCCAGCCCCAGAGCCCCCAGGGAGGAACTGAGGCAGACTCGGTTGGGCGAAGTAAACGGTATCGTTGCCATAAATGAACTCTGCGGTGCCCGACGTACTAGCGCTATATGGGAACGCGGACCAGCCTTGGGGAAGGTCGGGCACCTGAAGCAGGTCCGATTGGGTCAGGTCTCCAGCGATCACAACTTCGTGGTAAACATTGTGTTGGTTCTATCCAAACATTAGGAAACACAAAAAGGAGGCAGGCCTATGGCACCTACGCTTACGAAAGTATTGATCACGATGATGCGCCCGAATAGAAAATTTAACGCGGGAGCAAGGATGGTGAGGATGATGAAGAATGCCAAGAACAGAGACCATGGTCGCTCGCTGCAGTAACGTGAAAAGGCGCTGAGTGATAGACGATCTAGGGACGGACTCGTATGATCCTCGCGAACGCCTGGAAGTCTCTGAATTCCCTAATCGAGATCGGAAGATATGGAAAGCGGGCAAAAGGCTTGTCGGATTACTCGAGCTTCTGGCCAGATCGCGGAGTTTCATTCCGCTACCTTCGTAACTCATGTGAATCACGGTAGCCCAGGCTGTTTGGAGTAATGGCTTAGAAAGGTTCGAAACCAAATCAGTGCGAACTCACTCGCTGCCTCAATGTGTCGCGCTCCGATCCTGAGAAGAACGTATCCAAGGGCGAATCCGAAGCCAGAACACCACATTGCGACGATGGATCGCACAACGAATAAGGATCTATCCCTCGCCACCAATTTGAGGATATAGAACGCCGGGTATGTGATAAGGCATAGGGCGGTAAAGATCGCGATACGAGAGAAGTTCGGCGTCTCGAAACCCCGGAAGAGTGGCTTTGATCGTGGCGGCTCAAACCTGAGGTCGGTAAGCTTGAGGTGAAGAGATTGTAGACTCGAAAACCGAGAGTTGTCGGAATACTGTAAATTCTCTGCGGACGGCGACGAGGACCGAGCTGAATACTCAGGATCGACCTCTCTTCTGTTTAGTGTCAAGAGGGATGGCTCCGTTTGGGTCAGCGGTGCAACTGGGCTCTCGGTAAGATCAGGGCTGGAGTTGTCGTCCATTGTGCGAATCAGCTGCATGCTGAGAGCTCGGTGGGGGGAGTTGACGGCCATCCAGCATTTGTCCAGAGCCCAAATATATCCGATAGGAATGAATTGTACTAATGCAGTTCGCCCTCGGTCCTGGTATTGCCTTTAGCCTGAATATCCATTATATCGACATCAGCTTCCTGTATACCAAGGCTGGACCCCATCAGAATACCACCGTTGCCCTACAAGCCCCTGAGGATTTAGGGGTCCTTCTCTGCCCGGACCCTGGTGCGGTGGCACTGGAATCCAATTGGGCAAAGAGACCAAACACAAACGCCACAACCGAACTCATGGGCGGGCAGAAACCCCAACGGTGCTCCCGAAAGCGTCAAATATGACCGTCAAATGTATCATCTCGTTTGCCCCATCTGCAACTGTAGCTGACGCAGTCGGTACCTGATAGTCGTGCGTCTGTGAGAGTGGCGGTGAAATGAATGGGGACGCGTTCGGTGGTCGTCGGTACGCCCGAGAAATACGCGCAAGCCGTGGGTTTCAGTTGGAGTCTATCAATAGGGCGAAGGAATATTTTGTTATACGCTTCGAGATAAAGTAAGGAATAAGTCTTGCCTACGTATGATAACGGTGACGGGACCCACGACGGAGTCCCTCCACCCCTACGCCTACGCGTCAATGGGGCTATGGTATACCTCTTGCAAGCGTTGGGAGAGCCATGTGTTACAATGGGGGGCGATTCGGGCTTTCTGTTGTTTTTTGCACACGCGTTGGTGTTTATTCGGTGCTAATGCGGTGAAGGGAACTGAAGGAGAGAGACGGTTTGTGTGGTGATGCCGAGGATGATACGAGGAATACACTGTGAGATCGTTGCGAGAGGTCGTGAAAAGTCGTTAACGCCATAGTCTCCTCAATCAGACCACGTATAGCACTGACGATCGCCTGCTCGGCATGTAGCGTTATTGTATTAACGCCAGGGTCCGGATCGAGAGGGGGTGGAGATAGGGGGACAGCACCAGGCTTTCACCTTCCAGTGTACTCGCACGCTCGAAATCCTCAAACCCGTCGTTCCTCGCGTACTCCTGGCTCTTGACAAACTCATCCAGCCTGCATATATCGTCTTTGCCGGCACCACAGAATTCCGATGGTTGCCTAGCGTCGTTCACGAATATCCCCACATATTCATCCTTGTCCTCACGGTCATCCTCAGTCACCCAGTTCCACCACCTCATTGGCCGAGACCTCGTAGCAACGAGAGACAACGGACGAGCCGGACAAGATAGCTTCTCGACGTTCATATGACCAGAGAAAGGCACCATTTCGGGGACGATCCACGTCCTACCCTTGGTGATCTTCGTGGTATCGAGGGGTCCATCGGTTTGGTTGAACAGGTCCATGGCGGTGAAGACATCATCGATCAAGTTGTCATGCGAGAAGTCGACGTACATCGCCCGATCGAGTGGGAAGGTCTCAGGGGAGAAGAGGAGCTCGAGGGTACTGTTGGTCTGGAGGCTGTGGTGTGCGGGAGAATTTGTGAGACGGCCGATGAGTTCGGTGATGTACCCGACGCCTTGGACAGCTAGAGCACCCCCGTACCTGACGAAACAAAGGATCAGCGGAGTGGAAACGATTGAGATACGGAGCGCGTACCCAGCGAAGTAGAATTTCTCGAGGACCCCGGCGTACTCGTAGATCTGGAAATGGATGGCATGAGCGTCTTGTGGATCGAGGTTCGCTCCTGGAGCAGCCGAGTTAAGGCGAGCGGAAACGCCGATGAAGGCCTTCATCTCATCCTTTGAACCCGTCGCACCAGGACACATCTTGTTCCCCATACTATCGGGCTAGATCATTTCCACAGGCGATGTTAGCTTCTCGTTCAAGACCCGAACTGTGACGCTGGAACCAACCGTTTCTGGGATGACCGGATTGACCCTGGTGGGGTAGGCTCCTTCGCTTGCCGCTGAAAAACCTGCATAGAGGAGGGTCGGCATACGGCCCACGGTCCGGGAGAGAAACAAGAAGCGTACCCCGGGTCCAGCGCGTTCAGGATGTCTGTGTGATCTAAGGGGCGGGGATTGAGCCTACGGACGCAACGAGAGAGACTTGGGAAGGATGCGATGTGGACTTGAACGCGCGGATATGCCAGGAGTTCGAGCGAGAGCCCGGCGACTTCCGGGAACGTGAATGAGTTTTCTCGGGATACTTGTCGGCGGAGCTCACGGTAATTCAAAGGGGTGACTATTTCCTATTCGACCCTCTCAGCTCTGCCGCGTGTCAGGTGTACATGTGCTCCCTTCGTCATCGAGGGCAGGGATCTTGTTTCACGCGAGTGAGTTCGGGAAGTCTCTTCCCAATCTGTACAGCGAGTGTCTCCGTGATCCTCCCTTGCACCCGGCGCCCCGGATCAATTCAAACCTATGACCAGCCACACATTCCACGCGAGCCAAACCGTAGAGGGCAGCGGCGGCTCCTCGTATTTGGCTTCTGACCAGCGGCCTACGCGTACCAGCCGACGTCGATGCGATGGCCCTTTACACGCTCCCCCTGCGAGAGGCCTTGAACGACTCCATATCCTCCGGGAAGTTCACCGACACCAAGATAATCCTATTCTCGCGAAGAGACTCCTCTGGGACCATCTGCAAGCCCAGAGCGCTGTACGCCAACAGCCACGTCTTGAGGACCGTTCCGTACTTCAACGATCGTAAGCCCCTTCAACTTTTCCCAACTGTGGCTCATGATCACCCAATAACATCCTTCAAGTGCTTTTCGGAACATTTGCGGAATCCGAGTCGAAGGATTGCTCGGAGCCCCTCGATGATGCCGAGTGTGCTGAGAATTACGGTTACCACTCCGATAGTGATCTTGAGGAAGACGAGGACTCTAAGGCACCGAAACCCGCCAGGGGACATCCCTTCGACCCTTTTTGCTTTACACCCACGGACAACAAACCTGCCCCTCCCCATGGCGAACACAAGGAACACCTTGAGAAAGGAAGAGTTATAAGGATCCGAGATATGGCCCTCATCACGTAAATTTCCTCGAACCCGTTCAACGGTCATTCTGATGACTCGGTAGATTCCAGGCATTTTTACTCTATCTCTACACCGGTTCAATCGAGTTTGCGCCCTACGGGTCGGAGAGTAATCGCAAGTCGAGGAGCGTTGAGATCACCTCGGTCTCGAAAGACTCGATTCCCAGACCATCCCCAAAGTCAATTTATCGACTTGCAGATAAGGTTTCTTTCCCTTCCTCTTCCCGGGGAGCGAGCTTGAGTAACATTCGTTTAGTATGACGTCCATCCTCTGAAACAACTCGCCTCGGACAACATCGAGGATGGTCTCAAGCGATGTGATATCGTCGACGAAGTACTCAGCGAGTTTACGTCCAGGTGAATTATCCATCTTGTCACTTGTTTAACGATACACACCGACGAACGAAAGTATACAGGTATGACGAAATCAGGACCATTCAGGTCAAACATCTCTCGTCCGTTCGGTTTGGTGCAGACGAAGGAAACACGAAGAACCTCTGTGACAAAATTGATGAAAAGGTCGACGCCTATGCCGGTGGAAACTTGGGTCACCCAACAGAGGCTGTGTCCCTCCTGTGGGAAGTTTCGCAGAAGGATAGGCAGGGCGTCCCATTATACGTACGAGGAGGAAGTAGAAAGCAACAAAAATCGCCGGAGATAATCCTGAAATTCGGCATCCCGTCTCTCTATGCAACGAACTTGACTCGCTCGTCCGAAAAAACTTCCTCTAACTCATCGAGACTCCTGAGCTTATCGAGACCACGAGCCGCCTCAAATTGCAGCTCCTGGATGTCAATGGCTGGTTAGCCCTTATGCATGGAACATGACAAAGCCCACGCGCCTGAGATTGGAAGAGCGCCAACCAGCTGTAGACACCGAACTCTCTCCGTGGAATGTTGAGTGGCAACTTCGGCACGAATAGTTCTCCGATAATTCCCAGAGTCCAGATAAGTATGGAGAGGCCGATTAGCTGCCATGGCTTGTAAGCGGTATATGCCAACGTCTCATCCGCGTACGACTGTGCGACGAGGGGTCCTGACCCCACAAGGTATGGTAGAGCGTTAGCCGCACTGACCCGAGCGCAGAAAATGGCAAGCCGCTCCGGGTCGAGTTCTGTGTATCCCTCCAATCCAGTACCATTGGTGAAAGAAACGACCTGTGGAGTTCGCTGAGGTTAGAAGAAATTTTGTCGCGTGGCACGATGGAACTCACGCTAGGAGAGCGGAAGTAAAATTGGGAATTGCCGTTAGTTCTCAGCATTTGGGAGAGGTTATATTCCTGAGCTACTCTGAACGACGTGGCCTTCCCCGACGAGTTGAGATATCTTGTATTATCGATCCGAGGTCCTCGGATATTACCACTCGGCGACAAGGTGTTGCCATTTCCTTTCTCGACGATCCCCAAAATGGAGGGGGACGTAGCAGATGTGTTGTATGCTTCAATGACCCAGGGTTTATACTTTTGCACGCAAACTGCGGCATCGTAACCTACCCGGTCCCCCGTTTCCTGCTCGTGGTATACGGGGTACCTGCCATTTGGATTGTGCACGGTCTTCATCCGGATGAGTACTACCTCAATGATAGCCCATTCATAATCGTCCTCACGGTATGGCGCACCGTAGATAGAAACAATTTCGCCGTTGTCCTCCCCAGCGACTGCGGTGTGCATGTTGGTGCAAAGAATGTGGGATGGGCCAATAAGAACTCACCGGAGAAGGATATTGTCGAGAGGTTGACATTTGAGGTGATAGTATCGCCTCCGAAGATGTTCCCCCCCCCAGGTCCTGGTGGGTTCATGCCGTACACCGAAACCAAGCCTCGGAGAAAATCCTGAGGAACGAAGACATAGGTGAAATTTAGGCTCGATTTTGGTACCCTGGGTAGGAACGAATCAGCGAGCCGGTTCAAAGGAAGGTTTTTTAAGCTGTTTCACAAGTTGACCTGAGGGTCGGGCAGCTTCTCGCAGTGACGGCTGATTCCCCACTGGGGATATCTAAACAGAAGGTAAATATCAGGGCGTCCAGCTACATCTCTAGTTAGTAGGCGATGCATACCGTAAAATCATGCCGGTGTTGCGCCTAGGTACGTTCCTACCTGTCAACGGAAGAGCGTTGCTCGGGGCCTCCTTCAGACTGATCGACGGAAATTGGTTGAGAACCCCAGCCCCATAGCCACCGGGGAGGAACTGAGACAGACTCGGTTTGGCGAAGTAAACGGTGTCGTTGCCGTAAATGAACTCGGCGATGTCCGATACGCTATGGTCATATGGGAACGCGGACCAGGCCGATTGCCTATCAATGATATCCGCCGCATGATGATTGTCCGCCTCGGATAGGTCCCCAGCGATCAAAACTTCGTGGTAAACCTTGCGTTGGTTCTATTCAAACGTTAGGAAACATAAAAGGAGGTGGGTCTGTGACACGTACGCTTACGAAAGTATTGATCACGATGATGCGTCCGAATAAAAAATTCAAGGCAGAAGCCAGGATGGCGAGGATGATGAAGAAAACCAAGAACAGTGACCATGGTCGTTTGCTGCGGCAACGTGAGAAGGCGTTGAGGGATAGACGATCTGGGGACGGACTCGTATGATCCTCGCGAACGCCTGGAAGTCGCCGGGTTCCCTAGTCGAGACCGGAAGACATGGAAGGCGGGCAAAAAGCTTGAATTGCTCGAGCCTCTGGCCAGATCGCGGAGCTTCATTCCACCACCTTCGTGACTCATGTGAATCACGGTAGCCCAGGCTGTTTGAAGTAATGGCTTAGAAAGGCTCGAAACCCAATCAGTGCGAACTCACTCGCTGCCTCAATGTGTCGGGCTCCAATCTTGAGAAGAACGTATCCGAGGGAAATTCCGAAGGCAGAACACCACACGGCGACAATGGATCGCACAACGAATAAGGATCTATCGCTCGCCAATATTTCGAGGATACAGGCTGCTGGGTATGTGATAAAGCATAGGATGGTGAGGATCGCGATACGAGTGAAGCTCGGCGTCTCGAAGCCTCGGAACAGTGGTTTTGATCGTGGAGGTTCAAGCCTGAGGTCGGCGAGCTTGAGGTGAAGAGATTGTAGACTCGAAAACCGAGATTTGTCGGAACTCTCCGCGGACGGCGACGAAGAGGGCCAGGCTGGATACTCAGGATCGAACTCTCTCCTGTTTGGAGTCAGAAGGGATGGATCTACTTGGATGAGTGGTGCAGGGTCAGGGCTGGAGTCGTCGTCCCTAGTGCGAATCTGCTCCATGCTGAGAGCTCGGGCGGGGGTTGACGACCATCCAGCGTTTTCCCCGAACCCCCAATATATCCGATAGGAATGAATTGTATTAATGCAATTCGCCCTCGGTCGTAGCATTGCCTTCAACCTGAATGTCCATTATACTGCCATCAGCTTCCCACATACCAAGGCTGGAATCACCCCTCAGAATACCACCGTGGCTCTGCCCATCAGCAAACCCGTCCATCACTGTGCTGCTGTGTCCGCCAAAAAGATCACATAAAAACGTTACGTAACAATCACCACAGACATACCCCCCTCTGTCACAGAAGCTCACAGCGCCCACAGAAGCTCACAGCACTCACAGTGTCACAGCTATACCCCGACTGATTTGCTGATGCCAGCTGAACATTTATGGGTCCTTCTCTGCCCAGAATCCCCAAAGGCGCCCCTAAAAGCGTCGAGTATGGCCGTCAGATGTATCGTCTCGTTTGCCCCATCTACAACTGTAGCCGATACAGTCGGTTCCTGACAGACGTGTATCTGTGAGAGTGGCAGTGAAATGAATGGGGGTGCGTTCCGTGGTCGTCGGTACTCGAGAAATACGCGCAAGCCGTGGGTTTCAGTTCGAGTCTATCAATACGACAAAGGAACATTTGGTTATACACTTCGGGATAAAGTAAGGAATAAATCTTGCCTATGTAAGGTAACGGTGACAGGTCCCACGACGGAGTCCCTCCACCTCTACGCCCACACGTCAATTGGATGATGGGATACCTCTTGCAAGCGTTGGAAGAGCCGTGCGTTACAATTGGGGAGCAATTCTGGCATTCTATTATTGTTGCACATGCATTGCTAATGCGATGAATGGAACTGAAGGAGAGAGATGGTGTGTGTGGTGATGCCGAGGATGATGCGAAGAATACATTGTGGGATGGTTATGAGAGGTCGTGAAGGTCGTTAACGCCTGAGTCCGAATCGAGAGGGGGCGGAGATGGGGGACAGCCTTTCACCTTCCGGTGTACTTGCACCCCTCGAAATACCCTAACCCAGCGTTCCTCCCAGTTCCACCACCTCATTGGCCGAGACCTCGTAGTAACAAGAGATAACGGACGAGCCGAAGAAGATAGCTTCTCGACGATCATATGACCAGAGGAGGCACCATCTCGGAGGCGATCCACGTCCTGTCATTGGTGATCTTCGTGGTATCAAGGGTCCATTGGTTTGGTTGAACAGGACCGCAGCGGCAAAGTCATTGTCAGAACCGACCTCGCCAACAGGCCTACTGAACCGATGCTAGTCTCTCTTAGAGCTCGGTACACGAAGTTGAAGGGTAACTGCGGATTTCTTCAGAGTGGGTCGAGACAGACCACTCCCGTACGTGTTGGCGTAACTTGTGGCTCCGGAATATCCGTAGTTCGGGTAGGTAGTAATAGAGGCCGAGGTAACGCGTTTCGGCACTAGAGAAGGAGGGATGGCTTCTCTGGACTGAGCAGAGGGGAACAAGGGAGGCTAGGGGTTAATCACTAATGATCCGCCTGTCAGGAGGGAGAACACTGTGATTGACAAAGTCTGGGAATACATCAGAACATCAGTACGTACTTATATACTAAAG
>Ga0307511_10008349_pt1 | contig 10367 bp, 5 predicted proteins | sample 13_EM_MG_FD_200266 | JGI IMG/M metagenome (GOLD analysis project Ga0307511, IMG submission 200266) | Populus trichocarpa ectomycorrhiza microbial communities from riparian zone in the Pacific Northwest, United States - 13_EM | ecosystem: Host-associated > Plants > Roots > Unclassified | place... | reverse complement strand
TCACGAAAAAAAAATAAAAAAAATCACAAAGCTCAATGTTTAATAATCTAATTTCAAAACATGAAAGTAAAAAAAAAATTAATTTTAAAAAAAACATTAAAAATAAATTCAAGTCAACCCAGATTAACTCTATTAACCTACTAAGCGCGATATGAGACCGGTATTAAAATTTTTATTAAAAAAAACTAAAAAAAAAAGACTGAAGTTAAAGCAATAAAAAATTGATGAAAAAAACCTGGAGTCAACACGTGTTAACTTAACTTGACTAACTCGCACCCAGGATAACCCCGCATAAAGAAAAGTGGAAAACAAATGACAAAGCTTAAGGGCTAATAATTTACTACCAAAGAATAAAATTAATTTTTTTTTTAAAAAAATCTGAATCAACTTAGATTAACTCAACTAACTTGTGTCCTGGGATATGAGGTAGGGATAACCCAACAAAAAAAAAAGCATAACAAATCACTAATTTTCTAAGCCTCAACGCGGATACCCAGGCCTAGGAGAGAGAATAGAGGGGGAGGAGAAAAAAACTCTATTGCCACTGAACTACCGCGAATCATACCACATGCATTGCCCCCATTGACTTCACCATTACTAGACATTTTGAATGACGGTAGTTGGCTATTTTTATCCATAACCACCCACGCGCCTTCAGAATGACGCTTGGGATGATGATGCGCTGACATGTGTTACACATATGTCAATATCTTTTATTTATTTAATAATAATTTAAAATATGAAATTACTAAACAACCTTTAAGAGCATCTAAATATTACAAAAAAAACCATATGGCAAATACATTAACGCCCTTCCAAACAAACCTTAGAGTGTTTTTTAATCAAGGTTAAACTCGTCATTTTATTGTACAAAAATATTAAAAAGATTAACAAACCCCGATCTGAAAGTTCAATGTTTTGCAATTGCTAAGGGTATTTATGTTATTTTACCGTGCAAAGAAAATAAAAAGACAAAAAAGCCCCTAGTTAAAAGGCCTGTTTTTTTTTGCTTTTAAAGATAAAGAAATAATTTTACGATATAAAAAAATAAATCAACTAAGTTGTTCCTAACCAATTTACAAATAATTATTGGATTCCATAGAAAAGATAATTTTACTCCATAAGCTAGGCAATTGTTTTGTATAGAGAAGAGAAAAAAAACAATACACTGTTATAATTCATGTTAAATTGTGTCACATGTTACTGTAAAAACATTGATCAATTTTAGTGTTTTTTATAATACTAAACAAATTTAATATTTTGATTTGTTGTATGCAACCCAACAGAACCAATCAATTAAAATTATTTCAATCTAATAGGTTTGTATAGAAGTTTCTTGTTTGCACATATTTTTTTGCAATGATATGTGTGAGAATTTATAAGGAAGAGTCTCTGATGATACATGAAAGAAACTATGATAGTTTATATATATCTTATAACTTAGATAATTATAAGATATTTATATTTAATATATTAAAAATTAGATATTTTTTAAAGATATTTATCTTAAAAAAGTCTATATCAACAGATTTATCTAAGAGTACATGTGGAGCGGAGCTCATCTCTTTAGACAATATAAGATTGAACACAAGTATAATATAATACTTAAATAAAGCTTAAGAAACATTTAAGTTTAGAAAATACTATTTGTTCTCTGTCTACACGTTAATACAACTCACTCTTCTCGTTATTTATTCAAATACTATACTAATTTAAGCATCAGAGTGTTTTTCTTGCAGGTATCATTGGGCTCACCAAGTCTTTTGGGTCCAGTTTTATCAGCCTATGGAAAGCTCCCCCAATATTTCTACTGATGATATTTTCTAGCCTCATCATTGATGCTATTTGTGGGAACTGAATAAAAAGCTAGTTCATTTTTGTTTCTCAATACCTCTTTTCATGTCTGATGAAACTCCATCGCAATGGTGGCTATGTCAGTGGCTATATCTATAGCTACGCCAATGATGCCAGCGGCTAGGCCTACGACTACTCCCACATGGCTATGCCCCCACATGGGTATACCAGCGGCTACACCCACAACAACACCCATAGCGACGCCCACGGCTACGCTCCACAGCTTTGCCCATCGCTAAGCTCCACAACTGCACCTACAAACTATTCTTATGGCTGCTTGTGCACGCAAAAGGTGTTGCCGGGATTTGAGGGCTCTAATGATACATGAAAAAACTATGGTGTTTTATACAATGTATATATCTCCGTAAATATCTTATAATTTAAATATTTATGAGATATTTATATAAAATATTTTAAAACTTAGATATTTATTAAAATATTTATTTTAAGAAAATCCATATAAACAAATCTATCTAGGAGCAGAGGAGGGCATAACTCATCATCTCTCTAGACAACACAATACTCAATACAAGTCTAATAAAAAAGCGTAAAAAACATTTAAGTCTAGAGTATATTATTTATTCTTTCTTTATACAAAAATACAACTCACTCTTCCGAGCACTTGTATAAACATTATAGTAACTTAAGTATCAGATTGTTACGTATCACTGGACCCACAAAGTTTTCTAAAACTAGTTTTATTAGCATATAGAAAACATAACGGGGATATTTTCCAACATCATCAATCAGATAGTAGGATTAGACAACTAAATATAAAAAAAATCATGAAATTAAGTATTTGTAAGCATCGTTGAAAGATCGTGCACTCTGTAATGGATCTGATTGAAGAAATATAATTTTTTAAAGCAATAAAAGAATACAAACCACCAGCATAGCGGTGGACAATTAGCTAGTTGTGATGTAATTTCAGCCTTGATTGGTTGAAGGTGATTATCAAAGAGTACAAATTAATCAATTCTTTTACAATTAAAATATTGAATGGATATATAAAAGAACAAAATTTGTCGTCCTGCTGTGGCATGGCTTCAATTTTATGGATAGCCCGAAGGGACGCCATGCATGGTTATCCCGGCCCTTGAACCTCACAAAGCCTGCTTAGAACTTCTGTTTCTGAAACTGAGAAGCGAGTAAAACTTGATTAAGAGTAAAAAAGCTTGATGATATAAGCTTGATCTCAGGATCTTAGGCCATACAGTCCATTTGCAAATTGCATTTCTTCGTGGCATGATCCTGTGACCTAATCTGGACCACAAAGTAAAGGGACTTTACAAGAAAGAAGCCAAAAACCTTAGCAAATCACGTGAAAAAAAGAGCACTGAAATTACCTCAGCTTTTAAAGGAATGTTATCCCTTCAACCTCCTTGTTTCGTACCAGATGCATGTTCCAGAAAAGAGGCAGAAATGGTTTCCAACGTCACAGTCCTCACGCACTTCACTACCTGCCCTAAGCGTTCTTGATCATAATTTGATAGGAAATTAGAGATGGGCAAGCCACTGACAGACCAAGAGTTGAAGATTGAAATTTGATAGCTCTAAAACGAGGTCAGCAAAAGCTTGGACTTGTTCTATGCACGAAGAAAAGGGTTTGTATTTTATTCGAAAAGGGGTACATGGAGGTCGTCATCTGACATGTATATTTAGGTCTCTCGTCCCCTTCGATTCACTAATTAATTATTCTCTAATTATCTATTCTTCGAACTAACAACACATGATACGCAGAGACCAATAAAGATTCTAGCCGAGCAATAAACGATATCGAGAATTTTTGTTTTTATTAATATTGGTGTTCAGATACATATCTTAAACATTTCTGTCTCGTAAACAAAAGCATGTCTATGTAACTACCAAGGACTCTGTGCTGAAAACAGAGAGTTCCACTTTCATGTGCAAAAGCCGAAAGGAGATGGAGCTGGATTGGCATTAAGGAGCTCGAACTTCACTAGCTTACAAAAACATTACCTAATTTTTTCTGGTAACCTACTTCAAGAACATGACTTCTTGAAAGATGCTGCCTCCATCTTGCGGCAAGATAAGTTATTATAGCTTATCCCTCTTTGCCGATTCATCAGTAACTCGAACTTTGATTTTCTCAAACCTGACGTTTGCTAAATCATACGAATCTCGAGTGCTAAATTAGAAAGCCTTGGCGCCATACCCACAAGTCTTGATCACAAGATGATATGCTCCAATCGTGATCACGCATTAGGCCTCCAAAATTATAATTCTTTTTTATGTGGGACTTTTAATCTGAAAACATTAATTTAATCAAAATTTTATTGAACCATCCATTTAGAGGGCTTACAATGCGCATCTACAAATTTTCCATAGGCTCCTTTCAAATTAAGTGGGGCAAGTGCATCCTTTCTTTCTTTTCGGTGGTGTTGAAGTAATAGTAAATAATCCTTGAAAAGGGATCGGTGCCTCTTTCGCTATTTTCTCAACCACAAACCACCCTTGGGTCATTCTTTATATATCTAACCAAGTTTTTTTTTAAAAAAAGAAGCCCGTCTTTTACTCTGAAAAAAGTGCTTGTAACAAAGAGATAGGAAAGATGCAACCAACAAGAAGTGCAGATACAGCAATGACTAGCTAAGTGCGAGAAAACCTTTATAATCAATATTAATAATGTTGGTTGGTGTTTTTTTACATAATATTTAATATTGAAAATATTACGTGTTTTTATGAAAGACGATTCTATATTAATATCTCTAAGGGGCATAGCGTGATGGCAAAGAGCTTGAGATCTGCACAGCAGGTCTCGAGTTCGAGTCAGGGTGTGTACCTCTTGTAAGAGTCTGGGACAGCCAGGGTTTTAGTCGCTCATCTGGGCCCACAAAGTGCGCTTTCTAGGGGATGGGGTTTCCTCGAATAAAAAAAAAAAGATTCTATATTAATATATACACAATATTAATGTCAATACGATCATCTTTTATAATTAATATTAATATTAATTTGAAGCAAATTGATTTGAAGCAAGGATGACTCATAGAGGATTTTTTGACTTGCCAGGGAGCATGGAGATGACCATAGATTGCCACTTCGAGCACTTATTTATGAAAAAAGATCTGGCTTAGACAGGGTTGGGTCTGATAAGATACCGACCCACAAACACTTGGGCCTGGTGTGTATCCAGCCCAATGGGATTGAGTGCAGCATAGTACTAGACTCATAGACATTTAAGCCTAACACGTAGCCGAGTTCAAGAGGATTGAGTCCAGCAAGGTTCCAGACCCACATATGCTTTAGGCATAACCAAGAAAGAAAAGGTGATAACTAACGGAACCTTTACAGATATATTGATGGTTAATATTTTTTTACACGATTTTTAATATTGAGAATATCACATGTTTTATATAAGATAATCTTATATCAATATATACATAATATTAATGTTGATGAAATCATTCTTTATAATCAACATTAAAATTGATTTGAAGCAGGGATGACTTTTAAAAGACCTTTTAACTTGTCAGGGAGTAGGGAGATGACCATAGATTCTCACCTCAAGCACTTGTTCTTGAAGAAAGACTTGGCTCAGAGGGGGTGTCAGACCCATAAACGCTTGAGCCTGACGTTTATCTAGACCCAAGGGAATTGGGTCCAGCATGGTGCTAGATTCACAGGCGCTTGAGCTTGACACGCAGCCAAGCTCAAGGGAATTGAGTCCGGTAAGGTTATAGACTCACAAATGCTTTAGGCATCTAACCAGAAAAAGAAAGACAATATCTTTTTATTTTGGGTCTCCGTCTTTGCTTAGCTTTTTCTTTGTCTTGGTTCTTTCTAGTAATGAATTTTTATAAAAAAAAATCTTTTAGTATTAATTATTTTGATATGTCACCTTTAATGTTAATTGAATCGGTTTTTTTGTTTTATATATTATTAAAATCAAACTAAGTTTACGGTCAAGAAACCACCCTCATGTTAGGATAAACATCAATCTAATCCTTAAATCATAGAAATCAAAATTTAATCCCAACCTCTCATCCTTACATTTTAATTTTCAACGCAGCCCCTCCCCCCTCTTGTTCTAGGTGGCCTCTTTCTTTCTTTCTTTTGATTCCTCTAGGTTAGGTTCCGAGTTTAATTTCTTCCCTAGTATTGAACAATCTAACACAGATTCCCACAACTCCAAAAAATCAAATTAACTGTTAGTATATCACCATCTATTCCCACAATCGTTTTTTTTTTCAATCAATAAAAATATACTCGTCCTTTTCATGAAAAATCAAAACTCTTATCAAGCAAACGAGAAATACTTAACCATTTTCATAGCTTGAGACGCCCATGTCGTATTCATGCCTTAGGCATCTTCACCTCACTTTTCCTAAGTTGATAAATTTTTTTAAAGGGCGCTTTCAATCTAGAAACAATAATCTAATCAAAACCCAATCATTTGAAAGGTTAACGCTATGCATCTTCCGCTGGATCTTTCCAAACCAAGATTAATCCTGAGGTGGGCAAGTGCATAATCCTTCAAAAAGAATCATGTGCCTCTTCCGATATTTCTCAGCCACAAACGACTTTTGGATCATTCTTTATTTGTCCACCCAAAAGAAAAACAGAGCATTTTTTCTTCCTAAAAATAAAAAAAAAAGTGTTAAAGGAAAACCATGAAATAAAAATAATGTTATCCATCCTAAAACATCTAATCCGATTACGTTTCTTTTTTTTAACAATTTAAATATATAATGGCTGGCGTAATGTGAAGTTCATCAATTCGGTTCTTCCTGTTTGTAATATGTACCATTAATTTGATGGTTTATTTTATATGAATATTCAAAGATAAATAACAACATTAAACATGAAAATCCGATTTTTTTTAAAAAAAACATGGACGTTTTTCTCGCCAGTTATTTGGAAGGGGAGAGGTCCCTCCCGAGCCGTGTTTCACAGGCTGGTGATAGCGGGCCCGATGTAGCAGTGACTGTTAATCCTTATCTGCCCCAAATTTACGTTGATCCAAGCCTCGAAACAAACTTGTGAAAGCACAGTTTTGTTTCGACCGGAAACTTCCCTCCCCCAATAAATGTCGTTCGCATTGTTTTGATATGCATATGATATCAGCACAAAAACGTGTTCTGACTTCTGACTCTAGGGTTCTTGCACAAATCACTAATACAGGTTCTTTGAAGGCACCAGTTTCGAAGTCTCTACTAGGAGTACAATACACTTCGGCTTCAGTCAAAGCCTCATATTACACGTTTTTATGTGAATTCTCAATGGTTGGACTTTTCGAAGTACATGAAACTGCTGGTTAATGTTTTTACGGTTTTGCTTAACGCGTTTTTTAAGGTACCGTGCATGACCGGTAACTAGTGCATTTGACATCCGACGTGGGATCCTTTTGCGTTCAAATCTTCCATGCCGAACCTGGTGACTGGTGCGGGTTTTTGGGCTCGTCATTTGGATAGGTTGGGTCGTTTTGCTTCCTGGGCTGGGTAGTTCACTCTCTTGAGTATATATTGGGCCTCTAATGTAAAATCAAATCTCAAGGAATCGAACAATTTCTATTCACTTGAGCCCAATTGTTTATCATACAGTTTTCTATTGAGGGGGCAATTTAGCTGTATAATTAACAATCTCTGGTTGTTTGCTAGCAGCTTCGATTTTCATTGAGCATGAGAATCAGAGATAGATTGCTATGGCAATGGGCTCCAAAACCAGCATGACCACCATTTGAGTTTGTGTTATCAACTCCCTCCTTGGATGCACGTTTCCTTTAATTATTGTTTTTCAGATTGCATTCGCACGTATTTTGTTTACAGATGAGATGTTCTCCTGGCATGGCCCATTACACTGAACAACACTTTGGGAACATGTTGGGTATAACGTCACGTGCACAGGTTCTGTCCTTTCGAAAGTTGACGGCTTGATCCTGGCACGAATGAACTTTCCCTTGAGAAATTTCCACGAAACATCCAATTGCATCACAGGTCACATCTAATCTTGCAAAGTTAACAGTGATATGACATGCAAATATAACTCAGCATTAAGCCATTAGCATGTTAAATCATATCGAGAAACATCCTATCTCAAAACCTGTCAATAATGAGAATGATTGTAGGGAAAAATACTGCCTCGAGCCTCTCATTCCGTGGAGAAGAGGAGTGAAGTTATGTAAGCACACACTAGGTTAGCAGGCAACCAAACTTTTAAGTTGTGAAATAAGACTTCAATAAATAATATGATCAAAGGTGCAAAAGTCAAGATTTGAAGTTTGTATAACAGTTTTATGGTCTGCAAAATACAATCATAGACAGAACCCAACATGGCGAGCTTGAAAAGCTTTTATTTTGCGGATAAATCGCAATCCTACTCCTGCAAACAGCACAACGAAACCACCAAATGCTTGGCAGAGCAGACACTTCCATGAGAAGATATTTGAGGATGCTGAAAGTGCTGCCCAACCCTCAATAATCTGCAAACCACAGTTTTTTCTCCTAAGCGACACTGACAAGCTATAAAAGAATAGCAGTAGTTAGCAATCACCCTTCTTATTCTGCCCTGGACTGGCCAGCACGGGATGACAAGATGATGCCAACAATAAGGCCATACAGCGCCAACGCTTCAGCAAAGATGAGGATAAGGATCATTCCAACAAAAAGTTTAGGCTGTTGAGCATTAGCTCTGTGAAAAAAACAGCAAAACGTATCAGAATGGATTGTGAATCAAATGATTATTCTCCCTAAACAGCAATCTTGCAAGTACAAGAGATATTACACAAGAACAGAAAATTTGCCTGTGCAAGTACCATGCAGTCTCATCCAAGAATTCTCATGGTCTTAAATTTACAGAAAAACATCCAGACATTGTAAGGTTTGCGCAGCAAAACTAGACAACAAATCTCAAAGATTTAAGAACCACTGCATCATATCAAGGAGATAAAAGTTGCACCCAGATCATAAGTTAAAAAACTGAAGAACAGGACAGCACCCCAGCTACAAAACTAAATAACAATGTACCACGCTTGTCAAAAATAAATACAGGTTGAGACACATTAACCATACCAACACTTTATTAGCTAACAACAGAAATCAAACGCTGTAGCATATCTTCTAGACAAAAAACATGGCTAACATACCTGACACCGGCATCACCAACAATGCCAATGGCCATCCCAGCAGAAAGCCCCGCAAGGCCACAAGCAAGACCAGACGAGAGATGTGCATACCCATCAAAAAGGTAGTAAGACTTGGCCTTTGGGTTAATTCCAGTACTAATAATAACCGCAATAATCAACCCATAAATACCCAACACACCAGCCATAACAACTGGAACAATCGACTTCATCACCAACTCAGGCCTCATCACTCCCATCGACGCCACACCAACTCCACTCTTAGCTGTTCCATACGCTGCTCCCATACCTATACAAACACCAAAACCCCAATATTTACAACAAACAAACACAACGCATGGATAGGTTCAAAAGTTCCCCAGATCTAAGTAATTAGTCAAAAATCTAATATTGATCAAACAAAATGGTTTTGTAATATAAAGCTTATCGAATCAAAATTTAAATCAAGCACGTCTTTTCCAGGGTCATTAAAAAATATTAAAATTAATAGCACTTATTAATTACGGATAAACAACCGCTAATCTTCAAATTTAACGAATAATTGCAACTGATATAATATCAAACTAAGATTAAATCACTTGAGACTCGTAAAATTGCATCAAGATCGATCTGATAATCATAAGCCTAGCAATTCAATTTCTCGGGAACCGATCAAGGACATAAAAATTAAAGCAAATAAATAACGAAATAATTAAAAAATAGAATAGAAACAGAAGGAAGATATGCAATTGTTTACATGAGAAGACGAGGGCAGCAGCGGCGCCAAGGAAGCCGAAGAACGGAGCAGTTTCGTCACCGCTGAAAGTAGACATGATTGATCACTGAATCTGAGACGGTGTCTTTAGATCTGAACTGAACAGAGATTCTTGGAGTTGAAAATTTCTTGGATCTCTCTGTTCTGTGCTTTGCTAGAGAAAAAAACGAGCGAGAGGAAGGCAATAAATGAATAAAAAAGTATATAAAATGTCGGCGTTTTAAATCCAAGCTTCGATCAAATGAAGCCCAATCTGATCTATTGGATTGGGCTTTCTATACAAAAATAAATAGTCTTGGGCTTTTAATGGTGTAGAATGGGCCGATTTTGGTGGGTCCATTAAAGAAAATGAGCGTAACTACAAATTAGTCCCCAACATTTGTTTAAGATTAAATTCAATCCAATAATTTGAAATACTTGAAAGATAGAAATCCAATAATTTAGAAAGTGTTTGTTACTGCAGTGTGTCTGTATTTTTCAAAAATATTGAATTTTTTAAAATTAATTATTTTTAATGTTTTTGAATCATTTTGATGTGCTGATATCAAAAATAAATTTAAAAAATAAAATAATATTATTTTAATATATTTCCATGTGAGAAATATTTTGAAAAACAATCGCTAGCACAACATCAAACACTACCTTAAAAACTAATCGCTA
>Ga0307511_10008346_pt1 | contig 10368 bp, 11 predicted proteins | sample 13_EM_MG_FD_200266 | JGI IMG/M metagenome (GOLD analysis project Ga0307511, IMG submission 200266) | Populus trichocarpa ectomycorrhiza microbial communities from riparian zone in the Pacific Northwest, United States - 13_EM | ecosystem: Host-associated > Plants > Roots > Unclassified | place... | reverse complement strand
ATATAGTCTGGTGATGTATGTAAATAGGTACGAGACTATGTAAATACCTCCATTGTTGTGCTCAATCTGGTTAGCGGTCAACTCATTGTGATACATGTCAGTCATGTTTCACTGGGTGCCGATCGCTACATAAAAAGGAGTGCGCGGAAACTTTCCCCCAGGCACTGTACATATATACGGAGTATACCGCTAGGTATAAGCACCAGGCCAACAGGCTCAATATCGTGGAGGAGGCATAATTAAATATAGTATGGTTGGCACAATGAAATGTATACTGTACATGAGGTTTAACGTGTGATCAACGTTGGTGGACGGTAATTATTTATGATGTCAATGAGCCGCAAACAAAAGCGGCGACCTTGGCATAGACTCAGTTAACTGAAATCGACAACACCATAATCATAACACACATAATATCTAAGTAAAGCCTCGACTGTAAGGCTAGAACTGTAAGTGCCTAAATACACAATACCCAGTCATCACAGAAATAATATCGAGCTGAATCCAATGGTGTTGCCTTACAGCTCACATCGCACCCATGGCCTCTGTCTGGTCAGAAAGTACTATACCCGTTATTCCACTCGAGGATGGCTCTGCAGATTGTGCCAAAGACCTCGTCGATGCTGCTCGTCAGTGGGGCTTTCTCTATATTTCTGCCGGATCCGATATTTCACAGAACAAAATTGATCGGATGTTCGAACTGGTGCGTTCTATAACTTCTATTCCCTGAGTACCGTATATGGTTATCTGTGAACTTGTGTACCATGATATAATGAATTTTTTCTATATATATATCGTCTTTTCTTGATCAAAAATATAAACTTATACCCTTGAAATCTGGAGGGAGCAATTAGAGCAAGAAATTCTTCTCTTCTCCTCGAGAGGATAAGGAGGAATGTGCCATTTCAGCCAATAACCGTGGTTGGAGCTCGATGCATTCCGAGACCCTAGATCCACAAAACCAACGCCGGGGTGACTTCAAAGAGTATGTACTGATCTATCTACCTATCTATACTCCGAGCGGGGGATTAGTGGAGTTGAATCCATCCCGCGTCATGTATTTAAACTAATCCTGGTATCACAGGGCTCTAAACTTCGGCGAATTCTCCAACGGGAAAGCTCAACAGCCTCTCCCACCGTCACTTGTGCCCTACGAGGTAGAGGTTGCAGAGTTTGCAGATCTGTGCCATGAACTTTGTTTGAGGCTGTTGAGGCTTTTTGCTCTTGGGTTAAAGGTTTGGTATATACCTGGAAACAAAACACCACATCTAAATACTAACGGCTACATCATGAATAGATTGACATGGCAGATGGTGGGGATGAGTGGTTTGCTTCCAGGCATGACAGGGAAAGGGGCCCGAGCGGGAGTATTCTACGACTACTTTATGTCAGGATATTCGTATACTCCAGGGTACCGAGTGTAAGCTCACAATTGAGATCTAGTATCCGGCACTTCCGCCAGGAGCAGACTATATTCCAGAAGTCGATATCAGGGCTGGGGCGCATAGTGACTATGGGAGGTAAGATATACACTGTCTTTATTTATCTTGTACCCCTCATATCAATTCACCCCTAACATTTCGACCCACTCGAGGCACCAGTGTGACCCTCCTATTCCAACGTCCCTCCCAAGACGGCCTCGAAATCCTACCACCTAACGGCGGGGAGTGGAAGTCCGTTCCTGTCAACCCGCTAGGCTATGAAGGTCCCCCGCCCATTCTCGTCAATCTTGGGGACTTGCTCTCATACTGGGTACGACGCAATCTTACTTACCAAAGGAAATTACGAGGACACTGACTCTTTATAGACCGCCGGTCTTCTCCGATCCACCGTCCACAGGGTTGTTTTTCCCCCGCACGCCCGCCGGGGAGGCGAGGACAGATATTCGATGGTATATTTCTGCCATCCAGTTGACACTACCCTGTTGGTGCCTGTGCCGAGTAAAATCGTGCAAGAGAGGAGTAATAGAGGGGCTAATGAAACTGAGGGAAAGGTAATGACTGCTGCGGAGCATTTGAAGAGCAGGTTGGCAGCATCGTATGAGTGGGGGAAATGATAACATTTTTCTGGCGGGACACGTTCTTGATTAATTATCAAGGTCGGGTATATTCTATGAATTGAAGCTAAGATGAGTACTTTGCTCCATTCCATCTTTCATCCAATGCTATTATAGCACAAAAATATATACAAGAAATTAGAGACCTGCTAAAGTTATGTGAGAGGAGATAAGAGTAAGTCAAAATGATTTCCTCCAAGATGTAAGACCCTCTGAGAAGGTTTTGCAGGGAAAGCAACGTGAGATTTTTGTCGTTAAAACCATTCTCGAGTCTATAGTACAAACACATTTCCTTAAGCCTTTCACGGCCCACCGGCCCACTCACCCCTCTAAGATTATAGACATGAAAGGTATAAATTGATGATTAAGCTTTCATTTACTCAATGATGTGGGTGATCAAACCAGTGGCGACAGTCCTGCGAAAATGTTAGTTCAGAACGTTATTATATTCCCAACAGTAAGAGGGTTCCAAATACCTTCCACCCTCACGGAGGTTAAATCTCTGGCCCTCTTCAATTGCCATTGGGTAGTAAATCTCTCCCTTCATCTCAATGTTGTCACCAGGCATGACCATCTTTCCACTAGTGGCTGCTTCCTCATCGACATGTTGAAGGTTGACGGGGACATCAGAAGTCCTCAAGAACATTTGGGGGCGATAATTTTGACCGAAGCCAGTGTGTCGTCCACCCTCTTCCTTAGTCAAGACGTAGAGCGAGGAAATGAACTTGGTCTTTGGCTGAACAGTTCCTGGCTTGACAATAACCATACCACGGCGAATTTGTTCACGCTTAATACCACGGAGCAAAAGGCCAGAGTTATCACCAGCCTGGGCAGAGTCGAGTTCCTTCTTGAAGGTTTCACAACCAGTCACGGTGGTCTTGATGGGAACCTTGTTGTATCCGACAAGTTCAACATCCTCACCCTTCTTGAGAAGGCCACGCTCGACACGACCAGTAGCAACGGTACCACGACCAGAGACAGAGAACACATCCTCCACGGGCATCAAGAAAGGCTTGTCGAGTTGACGGACGGGGGTAGGGATCCAGGTGTCGACAGCATCAAGAAGTTCATGGATCTTCTTCTCACCAACTTCGGGCTGACGACCCTCAAGGGCACAGAGAGCAGAGCCCATGATAATTGGAGTAGAGTCACCATCGAACTTGTAGCTAGTCAAGAGTTCACGCATTTCCATTTCGACGAGTTCCAACATCTCCGGATCTTCAACAACATCGCATTTGTTCACGAAGACGACGACACGCTGAATACCGACTTGGCGGGCGAGAAGCAGATGTTCACGAGTTTGGGGCCTGTGTTATGTCAGTTTGGGCCAATTGATGGTGAATATCAATTTTGGCGGGGCTGTACTGACATTTGACCATCGGAAGCAGCAACGACAATGATAGCACCATCCATGGAGGCAGCACCAGTAATCATGTTCTTGATATAATCAGCGTGTCCAGGACAGTCGACGTGGGAGTAGTGACGGTTATCGGTTTCATATTCGATGTGAGCAGCAGAAATAGTAATACCACGAGCCTTCTCTTCAGGAGCCTTATCAATAGAAGCGTAGTCCAAGAAGTTCGCATAGCCTTTCTGGGCTAAGATTTTAGTGATGGCAGCACTCAATGTAGTCTATATGAGAAAAAATCAGTCAGTAAATTGCCCGTGGTGCTCGATGCGGGGCTCCGTACTTTTCCATGATCGACATGTCCAATGGTACCTGAGCACATGTATATCAGCAAATCTGTCCAATTGAATATTCGCCAACCTCATCTGTATACATACCGATGTTAACGTGGGGCTTCTTGCGCTCGAAGGTAGCCATATTCCGAATGGCACCAGGAGCATAGTGGGGCTTGCATTGCAGGACAATTGTGATTTTATTTGGTTGGAGGGCCTGAAAGGCACCTCTCAGGAAGGGTGCGAAAGCAGCTCTCCAGGAGGCCATTTTCGCGAGAGGATGTGGGGTTGTGTTTCGAATTACAGCAGGCAATAATGAAGCCGAGAGATATCTATAGGTGCGGGCAAAAATTTGAGCATAAATCACGTGACGGGTCCGACTATTGCCAAGGCGACGTTTTTCTTCTTTGCTTATTGGTCAGATTTTACTTAATCAGACATCCAAACTCCCAATTGTAAATCGTGCCAACCAGATTAGATTGTAAAGTTGCATTTGTGTAGTCTGGTTGGCACAAGCCGCTCTCATAGCATTTGTGCACCGTGAATAAGGTCACATACAGACCCGATCATTATGCTAGTCTTAAGCTCAACAGTCGCATCCTGAAAGAGTAACATGTCTCTAATCACAGCTCAAACCACAATCCAATAACATGGTGGGAAATCATGCTTTTAGAGGGGTATTCAAGGTTTCATATCAGACGTACAAAAGCTGTATAAATTCTTCTTTGAATACCTGGTTTCCTCTACTGGGCTGGTTATGACCAAAGTGATGAAGGGAAGCTTAAGACACCTACGGTCGGCAAATGGCGCCTGCCAGATTGATACTAAATGGCACAAAATAGTGCCGTCTCTTAGATTTTAGGGTTACCTTTCCGCTTTGCTTGAATTTTTTATCGGTCTTCTGTTAGTATGCTACGCGCCTCGCTTTCACTTTGTATGTGTTTAGATGTCTAGGATGAGGATTGCTCTGATTATTAAAAGGCAAATACCCTCAGCCTCGGGAGCCATCTAGACCTATGAGAGTCCGTGCAGGGCCATATATAAACACTCTGCAGCCCCCGGATCTCTCGCTAAATAGAATGGATGCACCTCTCTGTGAGACTTTGATTGGTATGACTCTTTTACATGACTGAAAACAAGATCTCAGAAGATCATGATTCATGATCAAGATCCAAGTTTTAATAGTATTCTCGGAACGTCCTCGGCCGTTACTGACACAATGTTCCAAGCGAGAAGCCCTTTGCTGTGATTAGTTCGTGTTTAAAGTTGGTTTTTTGAGTTGCGACCTAACATGCTTGACTGTGGATCATGCAAGTGCGGAAGACGGGGTGCAGGGGTGACTTTGGTTTTCAAGATCCCTCCTTGCTATAATAGGTCAGCCAAGAACAGGATACTTACCTTGACATCAAGCTTTCCATATTCTCGTTGCTCGAGTGCGTTGGAAAACATGGTGTCGGTATTGGTAACGTTACCTGTCGTCGGGGTATAAGGCGGTCGGACAATTGTATGTAAATCAACAATCGTCTCCGCTATATGACTTAGGTAAATCAGTGGACCTATATTCAAGCGATCTAGCTTATGACGGGACAGCCCATCTCCAGACAAGCCTGATGGATTGTCCAACCCTGCCGCCGGGCCGTTCCGACTTCAGGACTTGCCAGTATTGCTCCATCCTCCCTCATTTACGATCCCACACATCTTGTACTCGATTGGTCGAATACAAGCCGACGAGTAGGGTTATGCTCATTGCTATAGTCTATAATTGCTAAGAAGTAGGAGGTGATATGTAAGTATTTAATGCATTGTCACAACTATGTTTTCACAATACATCTTCTACTCAAGATCACAAGGCTAGCAACGATACAAAACGTTCTCTTTATCTACAAATACCAAGGCAAAGCACTTACTACTTCACACTTCTAACCATAAATGTATCTCGAGATTTGAGTCAGGATGGGTAAGTTAGAGAAGTTCAGCACTAATACCTATCAATATAAGGGCTCTCTATCCTCAAGCCATATAGTTGAACTTTGCCTGAAACGCCTCATCATCTTTGAACTGTAAAGTGGTCGGTCAAAGCTTCAAAATCGAGTCACGACAGGTTGTGACAGATCACTTCATGCAAACGATTATTGGAGGAACTTAGCTCCGGATTCCATCCAGATTGCTGCAGTGGTGATCATATCAAGTAGGCAATTGGTGATGCAGAAAGATTTTCCATGAACTTCTTTTGTGTCAACAAACAGCTGCAGACATATGGGATTCGGAGCTTGTTGAATACCCAATATCATGAAACTGGTCGCAGGCCTGGTGCTAGGTACAACTTAACCCAACTAGACTCCCATATCTCGTCTGGCAACTTTACTCGCGTTATGTAGCACTACCAAATAGCTAGTATAGCGTGCCAGTCTAAACAAACACGATAAGGTCCCGGGACTAATCGATAAGGGATCTCGAGCTAAACTTTGCCCTCACTAGTACTGGGGGGGGATGTTCTGGCTGGTTTTTTCCACTCAAGACTTCATGTATCATACCGTACTGCCATGTTTGCAAAGGGCTTAGTCCGAGGGGCTTGTGCCAACCAGACTACAAAGGGCTGGCTTCTCTGAATTTGTTGTATTAGTTGTTGAGTACTGTTTATGATGCCAAAAAATAGAACATGCTAGACCGTACTTAAGTATCAAACCTACATTAACTGCCTAGCTCTGCTAGCAGGCAATCTCTAAACAGAGGTACATGCAGGATTCCATTTTGATTGTTTTGAAGTATCTGTTCTAGGTGGGAACAATACTAATACCTAGCCCCGGTTTGCAATACATCTACTAAATCTAAATTTCTCGTTAATTCTATCAATCACCTTGGAGTTCTATGCCCGCCGCGAGAAAAAAAAAAAACAATCTGTGCACAGCCAAATGCTCGCAGAAACTGGGGCCGATAATGCCTGTCTGTAATTGATGCTGGCACAGCGCCTTCATTTCCTACCAAACTGCCATACATGTAACAGCGCATGAATGGTCAGGTTACATGAGTATCCCCTACCAGCCGTGTCCCCCGTTGCCTAAGCCTGTGAACAACGACAAACTACCCCTGTCTAAAGCACATGCTTAATGGACCGGATGAAAAATCCGGTGTTCATCTGCACGTTTTCAAGGTACTGAAATTTAGGTGCTAGAGGCACTTATTCCTATTGTAGACATGCATGTTTATTTCCAACTAACCTCACCACCCCCCTCTCATATCTTATTGATTATTGAATAGACGACCTCCGCCTAGAGCTTCTGGTCTGGCTACAAGCCTTTATAAAATGCTCTCACACGCAAACGTTACCGAGAGCCAAACAACACCAGCGTAAGCCACACCGCCCACCAGAAGTGGGGGCTTGACTAAGGATTGCATTTGGAAATAGAGTTAAGTAGCAATGGAAGTTTATACGGTGGGGGGGGGATGGAAATTGCCGGGTAAGTGCGCTGAAACTCTTTGGATCGTGTGCGAGATCGAGGACCACTCACCTAGTGGGCTAGGAGCCTTAGCTGCCGTTGCAAGCTGGATGTGGGAGGGCTGCGGCGGGGCAGCCGGCATGGAATTGGGCGAGGAAGAGGAAAGCGAGGGATGGCCCCTCCGGCCACTCCCTGCCCTGTCCACCACTTCCTTCCCACCGGGTCTTCCGTCTTCTCTTTGTACCTATTGTATCTATTGTATGCCTGCCAGTTCCTGCTTCGCACGGCAGCTAGCCCTGTTCCTTGCTTCTATAACCGCCATATTCCCCTACCACACCCCCATACACATGCAATATACTAGCCAGCCCAATTGCCCGGAAGCTGATTGCGAGTCTAGACAGAATCAGGGAGAGAAGCCTGCCTGCCTGGGTTGCTATATCAGGGCGTCGAAGCCGCACACTCCACGTGGGTGCCCGTAGATTTCGACCTGTGATAGTACTGTATTTCTCGATTCCCATCAACATTCGCCCTCTGCCCCCCCCCAAATTCGACTGTCACGGCCCTCTCCTGTCCCTTCTGGATCGTCTTCATCTACGTACCGGTATAGCCTTGAGTCTTCCCGAAGCGTGGCTGCTTGTCTAGATAAAGTTATACCCTTTACTGAGCTGGTTGGCTACTGCTTTCACATTCCCTCAACAAAACCACAAGCTTCAGGACACCGAAACTTAACCTAAAGCTCAGTGTCAGAAGCTCCGGCAGCTTTAAAAGCCCCGAAACATCGCAGCCCCTCATCATGACAACGAATGCAGGACAATATGCCCCAGGAATACCTTCCATTTGCGATTATATGGACGAGGAGAATATATTCGAGCAGTATCTCAACGACGGAGCTGAAACTGAGAGCAAGGGGGCAATCTCTGCACAAACAACTCCCCCCTCAGACCCCCCCTCAGCAAATTCCATAAAGTCGTCGCCTCCATCGACTACTCGTTCGGCAGCGGCGTCACCTCAGGTGTCGTCCATGCCATATTTCGATGAATCTCAAATGGAAGGGCTATGGGACCATTTTGCCCTAGAAGACAGTGGGGGTTATCGAGCGAATACCACGCAGGGTGGGAATGGGTATATGTACTCGGCAGCAGGGGGGGTTTCGGTGCCTGCAATACCACATTTACCTCCGGCCACAATGACCGCAATACAGTCAAACCAAGTAACCCATCAACCCCCCGCATTCTTCAAGGCAACGGTCAACCCCCCGGTGCAAGCAATAGTGCATGGCTATCCTACTCAGACCATTCACGGACAGGTCACACCAGTTGAAGATCACCAACAAACGAGAATTCCTGTGTTTCCGCCGGATATCTTCAATCATGGGTCATTCACAGGCAGAATGGATTCACCTCCACAATCTAGGAGAGGGTCGGTATCCCCCCAGCAACAACAAAGTTCTCGCCGGTCCCGGAAGAATTCTAAGGCAAGCCGGGACATGGATGAACACGCACGAGAGGAAAAACGGCGGAGGTTTCTTGAGCGGAATCGAGTTGCAGCTAGCAAATGCCGTCAAAAGAAGAAGGAATGGATGCAAAATCTAGAAGAGACTGCACGGACCGCACAGAATAACTCGAAGTACCTCCAGGCTGCGGTGGCTCAGCTGAAAGATGAGCTTTTGCTTTTAAAGCAAGAGTTGCTCAAACATCATGGCTGTGATTGCACCAAGATCAGGACCTACTTGATGCAGGAAGCTGAGAAGGTCGTTATCGATCAGCAGAAAAGAGGCAGTGATGTGCCGACCCCAGTCAAGCCCAGACAGCTTAGCATTGCGGAAAGCGAGATGAGCGAAATGAGTGATATGAATACGCTGGGAGAGGAGTTGGATATCTTGGCTGACGAGGCAATGAATGAAACCACCGAATCGGAAAATAGGTAATTGCTAGTACATAGACTCTCTCGAGTCATTTTTCTCTTTGCGCAACGGCTATCTAATATTAATGAGTTATGCGTTCTGTTCTGAGTATTTATTTCTGGAAAATTACTTTTTCTGGAGTTTCAGGTGCTTGTGTTTTTGCTGCGGCAGAACTTTTCTATCTTCCATCTCTTCCTCTCTCTCTTTTCAAAAGAAATGTACAACGACTTTCTTTTCTCGTTATTAGGGTGGGAGGGAGGTGAATATGGCGTAGTTTGGGGTTTGTTTGGCTCTGTTTTTTTGCTGTTGTTGCTTGTGCTAACATCTTATTTATTTTATTGTCTACCGGCTAGTACAGTACATATGTATATACAAAATGGGGGGTTGTTTTTCACACCGCTTTTTTTTTCTCTTTTTTACCTGTGGTTGAACGTCCAGAGGTATACTAACCTGGGCATGCTCGTTTCTTTTTTGTTATGTTCCGGAGTTGGCTTTGGGGTTGAAAGGATCTATCGGCGCTCTTTTTGCTTTTGCTTGCTTTTGCTTGAAGAAGCGAAGCAACTGAGGGTACTACCAAGGGATCAGTAAAGAAGGATATAAACAAACAAGTTTAGAAATCCTCTCCTATTTTGCTTTTTTTTTATGTCCATGAGCGGCAACCCTCTTTCTTATATATAAAAAATCACGTGACGAGTTCCCGCAGTTCGGATTGGTGGCTTGAATATCTAGGTACATATTTACATGGTTTCGGTAGTCTGGCTCAGTTCCGGGTTCTTGGAAGAGATGGCTCCGCATACTACTTATTGATGTCTGGGATAAGTGGATGTTTTATATGTTTTTCCTTTGAAGGAGCGCTGAGAGAGTCGTTCGTTGCGAGGGTTAGCGTGTGTGTGGTGTTACCCTCATATCGTGTCAGGGATTGATTTCTAGATTCGTGAGGGTGGGTGGGTGGGGTGTGGCGTGGGATTGGGGAAGGAATCTCATATATATATATATATTTGTATGTGTGGTGCTGTGGATGTTTTACAATTTGAAGAGTTCGTTGGTTGCTACAATATATATAAATTGAGGCTTGTTTTTATTATTTTTTTTTTGGGGGGGATCCCTGGTGCGTGAATCCAGCCAACAACTACCAAAACCGCGGGATTCATTTAGTTTTATACATATACAAGTATCCTTCCTCCACCGATTCCCAGCCACAACAAGAATTCTACAATCCCACCAGGGACAAACCTATGCAAACCTATCCACCTCGTGCACCCACCTGACCCCCCCCTCTTGCTCGGCCGTCT
>Ga0307511_10008344_pt1 | contig 10369 bp, 9 predicted proteins | sample 13_EM_MG_FD_200266 | JGI IMG/M metagenome (GOLD analysis project Ga0307511, IMG submission 200266) | Populus trichocarpa ectomycorrhiza microbial communities from riparian zone in the Pacific Northwest, United States - 13_EM | ecosystem: Host-associated > Plants > Roots > Unclassified | place... | reverse complement strand
GTGAAACAAGACAGATCTCTAGAACTATGGAATTTATGGGAAAAAACAGTCTGAATATTTGTGAAGATTTGTCATATTTCATGGGAGAAGCATTTAGCAGTCCAGGTAACCTTCAAAACCCCAAGTAAATAAGGTACGTGATATCATACCGTTACCTGTTCCTACTCAGCATTGAACCAAATGTGCATTAGTTGGGCACAAGTAAATACAGTAGGCAGGTGTGCAACCAGGTGTTTTTGGTGAATTCCTGAGGCAAGTCAGTTTGAGACTAAAGTTACTCTATTGCAGGGGATGAACACTTAGCAGTCCACATATCCTATAAAATTCCAAGTAAAATAAGCATATTCTTGGATTTGTACTTTTACCTATTCCTATCTGATTTGCATTAAGATGACAAGCAAAAACAGAAGGCAGGTTGCAGCTAGGTGTTTTTTTGTGGATTCTCAAGCCAAATTGCTTTTTAAATTAAACCATCCTTGAGCCTTAATTTTCATCTCACAACTATTGTTATAGCTGTAGTTGAAGTATCCACTGCTTGTATCTATTTTTATAAAGTTAGGAGAAAAGGTAGACCAGGATATTGCTTAAGCAAAACAGTTATTGTATTGTTTCAGAAACAATAGATGATTCATTTGGTGAAGATAGTCAAGTTGCAGTTTCTCTTTCCTTTCTTTTAACCTTTTTGGACTTAAATAGAAGTGGTAGGTTACAAGACACAGGTTCATCCTGTTTATCATCTTGAAAGGGTAACTCCACAAAGCAAATAACACTTGGGTGATTCAGCATACCAGATCTTTCAGCTGTTGATGGTCCGTGTCTAAGATTGGTAGGACAAACAGGTGATCCTTGGTATGTTTATAGGGCCTAATCCTAACAGTAATTGCAGCTTGCACTCTTTGGTGATGGACCCGTGGTGTAATAGTTCGATGTCCTTTTTAAAGGACTGTCTAGTTCAACTTACGTTAGCTGTGCAAAGATTTGATGGTTGGCCTGAGCATTTTCAGGGAATAAACAGTGAATTAGCAGGAAAGAGTGATAATTTGATTAGCGCAACTTCATCCCATCAATTCAAAAAGAAGGAAAATGTTAATAATAATCCAGCTCGAGAGAGGTTCTTGCCTTGTGGCTTCAAGAATCTCTAAAAATCCCATTCGGGGACGAGTACACCTGTGAGCAGCTGGTCCAATGTGGTTTGGTTTGGCAAATAGAGCTCTTTTCGTGGTTGAACTTTGAGCTCTCTAGTTTTCTTCAGACTTTAGCTGATTTATATTTCTTAATCCTGCTACCATAAATGGGTGGACCTTTAGCTCTGCATCATTGCGCTTAAGGTGAATGAGCTCTCTGGGTATTTCGATTGGAAGTTTCTCTTGTTGATAAATGCAATGAATTTAAGAAAATGGTGCAAAGATTTGTTAATTGAGCCAACGGCAACCAGTAGAAATGCCATGACCCAGATAGAGTAGCAGGCATGAACATTATACCTGCATATAATTCTAAATTTCCTGCTAAGGCATGGTTCTGGGTTGTTGTCACTTAGTATTTTTATTACCTGTGCTCTTGTCTGTTCTTTCAAAGTGATTTGCCATTTTCCAGTGAGAATTGTGAAGTCAAATGAGCGTAGCCTGCTTTCTGGTATTTTTATTCCTAATGCTGCCTTTTGTTTTTTCCCCTTCGTTTTAATTTGACAATGGAATGCCCGATTTTCTGGTTAGAATTACGGCTTTATTAATGCTCACATAATCTCTTCTTTGCAGGTATAGGATGCTGTGGATGAGATGCTTTGCCCCCCCTATCTTCAAAGCTACCCGATAGTCATGTTATCGAAAGGGAAACGGAATGGCAAGTCAGATGTGATTTAGAATAAAGAACTAGAGCAAAAGGTCGTCTTCCATTCGAACACCTATTCCAGTAGATGTTTGAAAATCAGTTTACGAGGATGACCTTGAATACAATTCTAATCCATGTGTAGGCGTGCTAATATTCAAGTTACAATTGACTAGAAACTTTGGGTAAATTCCTTGCGTTTTCAGTTAAGAAACTAAAGTTGGCCATGCGTGATTGAGAATCATTTATTTAATCCATGGAGTCTTTTCTCAGCATGCTAGTTTTGCTGAAACGTCTTACTTTCATCTGCATCTCAAATTGATTATGCAACATTTCTTTTGAATGGTCCTTACTTTTGAGCCTTGAGGCTGAGCTGCACAAGAGAAACCCTTTAAAGAAAAAAACTTTATGTAACAACGATGCACGCTCCCATTTCGAGTGTTCTATAAACAGAATCTCAAGAGGTTGGTAACGAGCTAACGCACATCTCACTACTATAAATGAGAAGCAAACCATACCCATTGTTAGATCAGTTACACTCGCTTCAACAGTACCTGCTGCTCCTCACGTAATTTTAGTTATTAATTAATTACATGCGTGATGCAACTGGACCAAGTCAAATTACAGGTGGAGCTGCCACTTCTTGAGTGCAACTTGGCAGAGATGAGGAATCCAATTATGACCCCAAACCATGTCATACTAAAGACAGATCCTTACTGAATCAGATGGGCAAAAAAGGGCATTAAACTACATAACACAGTAGATATTGTTTAAACAGAAGTGTAATTCAAGGTAAAACGAATTTCAGTTGAATAACAAATTCTGCAGCCAGAGAACATGCACATGTCAAAAAAGCGCAAGGAAACTTATTATTATCATCAACAGCACACAAACTGCATTCTTATCAATTAGCATCCTAGGCAAGGAACAACGATAGTAAATCCATGATATTTTCAAGATTCTAGCATAAAACACAAGTTATGCAAATTGCCATTACATTTTCTGCAATGGAGCATTTATATTATTGTTGAAAAGGTGAACGACTCTTCGGTGAAGCTCCACGTTCAACCAACAGTCCAACTTAAGACTACTCTCCACATTTTTTCTCCCACCACTCAATGAACTTAACCTGTGCTGCCATGGTATCCAACCTGTAGAGTTGTAGCCAGTGGTTTCCAACTTCATGTCCAAATGTCCACCCAAAAACACCTCCAGCTAGAAAGGACAGCCCAGCACCTGTTAAATATGATTAGGGTAAGAAGCTAAACAATTTTTCATAACTAAGAAAACATGATAGAACACCTTTTCTTTCTGCAACTTCTGTTAATGATAATTGGCCTGTTTTCACCGTGAAACTAAAGCAACTCAGTTCATTTGCAAGCACATAAAAATATCTGGGGAGCTGGTCCAGTTCTTATATAATAATGATTTTTCCACTATCAGTCATGCCAATAAAACTCTTAACATGTAAAGAAAAAGGAACAAAAAAGACAAGAAGGCTGAGAATATGATTCCACTGTCCTATAATTTCTATGTCCCTATAAATCATATTTATGCATATTTAAAGCATACTGGATTTGCCTGAAACACAATCCCCAAAAGTAGAAATCTCTTGCAAGTTACTAAGCAATCAACAGTGGAATCAGGTTTCACTAAAAGATAAACTAACATGTTCAACTGCAAACAGAAATCATTGTGATATGGCTCAATCGAAATAATAAAATTCAAATCCTCTTTCATCCTTAAGTTACTGGACACATTCAATTCCAAGACTATATTTACAATAAAAAATAGAGTGAGGAGGCAGTGGACTACCATGCAAGCTCCTTGAATATTTCCAGGCAACACCTGCTGTTGATACTGCTCCAATTACACTTCCTGTAAGTCCAAAGTTTACTGCTTCCCTAGCAGTCCTCAGCTGAAAAAGAAGACAACTTTATTCAAGCTTTTCCATAAATAAAGATCAAGCAGTAAACATGCTACAAAACAGGAACCATCAGAACATGGAATGATAGTTATCCTAGTATCTGCCTTCTTCTGCAGGAAAACTTTATATTTTATGAAAACTCAGTAAAACCCTGATCCAATAAATTTGATTTGTACAACAAGGTTCATCAGAGGAAGAGTTTCAGCCATTTTCAACCCAGTCAGGAGATTGCAAACAAATACTTCGCAAAAAGAAAAAAATACAGTGATAACAAAATCCCCAGCAGTAATTATATCAGATGCTGGGTAAAAGTGAAATTGATGGGCATCCAAGAAACAATACATAAATAATGCAAACACGGGGGCAAGATTTGGCAGTAACTTCTCATAAATTGAGTCAGTAAAGATTAGGTATGCATATTGCATACAACAAGAATGGTTAGCAGAAATGATGCCATAGATTTTATGTAAGAATTTTAAGGAATCCATGATATGATAAGTGATAAAAAAAGCAGTCAAATATTGCCAGAGCATACTTAATTCATGCACATATTGAAGTCAGGTGTAAGGGCCCAAGAGGTTCGAAGGAAACAACAAAAACATTGTTAAATGTCCATTGACTGATAGCCATCAAAAAATGAGAACAAACCAGGGAGTTAAAAGAAAACACTCCAAACACATATAACTCTATTCTCACCCTAGTAATTAATCAACACAAATAAATTCTGTTATGAGGCATTTTGGACACAAATAAGTACAAATTGCCGTCTTAAAAGCTCAGCTTCTATAAAAGAATAACAAAATAACTGTATTCTTTTTAGCAAGAAGTTAAATTTGAAACTTGGGAAGACCAGCAAACTATTTGTAATATTTTCAGATGCTGCAGGATACTTAACTAATAATATCATTTGAGGTTCAAGTTTTGTTCAGTGATAGATGTGATCTAATCAACTTACAGGTAACCTAAAGACTTTATTCACCTTTAACTATATTATTTGACAATACTACTATTAATGGCCCATTAAACATTTATGCAATGACTAGAGTGGGTACTCTGTTAATGCCTAAGGAGGGAAAAAGAAAGCTCCTCGGAAGCCTAAAGGCGCTTGATTGGCTGAAGAGATATTGCAGACAGCGTGCTCAACAATAACAATAGTAAGTCTAAATCAAGCCTGTTAATTTGCGGTATGTTTTAACAAATGGTTCTGACCAATAATGTAAGCACTTTCAGGTTGAACCTGAGAAGCAGACTTACACAAACTCACCATCACATAAACTGAGATGGTAATAGCACACAAATATGGCGCTATGGTGGTAATAGCACACATAATATGGCACCTTTTTTATGTTAATAACATTGAATTAACCACAAGTCATCAATTGCATCCACCTGTTGCTAGGTGACTACCTCTTGTTACTGCCGCATCACTTTGATGCATGTTTACCATACTCGATAAAATAAATATTCCTCAATATTATGTTAGCATAAGGAAAAGATTGTGTCTAGGAATTTTCCCATGACATGTGCCCAAATATCAAAGGTCAAACAATACGATCATCTTTGGAGGTAGGTGTTTTGATATCCAGCAGGCATCATAAACAATTTAAAGCTGAAATTATACCATAATAACACAACAAAGGAAATTGTCTCTTCGGACACGACTCTTCAACATAATTGTTCTTGGAAACAGGTTGATTTCATTTGGCAGATCACCTGAGCAGCTTACAATTGACAGAATATTATTTCACCGTTACTAATTTCATATCTAACTGTGAAATAACTGAAGACAGAGACACATTATTGAAGAGTGTGATTTAAGTGCCGATAAGGAAATTATACCGAAGTGACTAAGCACCATCAAGAATAAATAAGAACGATTCACAAAATACCTAACACAATGAAAAGATAAATTTCGAGTCAAATTCTAACAGAGCTAAAGATATGTCCAAATGGTTATTCTCAAATAAAACACACAACTCTTAAATCATTTTTTTTATTAGAAAAAAAAAAGGGAAAAGGACTCGTACAACTGTAAACAAACAAAATAAAAGGAACCCAAAATCAATAATAAAAAAATAAAAACATGAGAGAAAATATTTTCAAAATGAACCCAACATCCATCATCAGCAGATAAGCAGTAAAATCCAGCAAAAATGAAATCTTTACTTCAAATGAAGCATAAAATGCAAGGATAAGAAAAACCCAGATGAAAAAAAATCTAAAATTTAGACAAGAAAAGAAAAGAAAGGAAATCAAGTAAAGGAAGGGAAACCCAAATGATGATCTGATCTAAGCTAAATCTACAGCAGTACGAAAGAAGTAAAAAGAAAGGGAAGGGAATAATACAGTGGGGCCATGAATATGATCTGAAGCAATGAATTCTTGAACATCAGAATCAGACCAAGAAGGGATTGGTTTATCACGCCTGAGGAATCTTGCATAGTTTTCAACAAACGAAAATCTATCTCCCCAAAATTCTGTAAACCCTTCCCAGTGTTTCTTGAAAAATGATTGCTGATGTTGTAGGTCTGATGGTTCTCCCATTTCCTTTCTCTGTATCTTTGTTGTGATGATGATTAGCAGTGAAAATAGTGGGAGAGATGTTAGAAAAGAAAAGCGCAGCCAACCTTACCTCTTTTTCCTTAATTAAATAAAAAACTGCGGGGCAGGGCACACTCTCCAGATTTCTGTATTTAATAAAGCCTATGATTTATTGGTTGTCTGAGAAGGTAGGATACTCTCTACTAGGACACCAACCCGAATCAACTTTAATAGATAGAAAAGTTTTCAATTTTATCGGGTTCGGTTTTGTAAAGCCCAAAGTTAAAAAATTCAGGTTGAGGTCGGCTACTTGTCCAACCTGAATAAATAACTAACCTCAAATATATATAATTCTAAATTATAGTATTTAGATTCAAGTTATGAATATCCAATAGTTCATTAAAACCCATCTAGTCAGTTTTAAATATAAAAAGTCTATAACTATTTATGTTTATGTTTTTCAATTTTGGATAATATATATGAATATCCTTTACCTTCCTTGCACTATTACCTCATTTTTTATTATAATTGATAATATATATAAATATTTCATCGGTATATACAAATGAAAACACTAACATAATATGTTGGTAAACTGTTTACTTCTCTCTGACATTGTTCATCATATCAATTACAAAAGGAATTATCGACAAATTAATTCCATCGATATTTTCAGAGAGCTTTGGAACTGTTTATTACTCAATTGTACTATTAATTATTGTTCTTTACAGATGAAATCATTGACGGATTAAAAAGTCGTTGGTGTTATTTGGCAGGTTTCTAATTTTTTTTAAAATTAAAAATTTAAATTAAATATTACAAATAGAATCATCAACGGATTGAAAAGTCATCAATGATATTTGACAGTTTCTGAAAATTTCTGATTAAATTTAAAAAAATTGAATTAAATATTACAAAAAGAATCATCGACGAAATGATTAAAAATATTAATATTTAATTCTTCATTCGTAAAACCGTCAGTAAAATGCCCCAACAAAAAGACTAGAATATCTCATTTCACAACAGACACGCCTCTTCTTCTTCTTCTTCTTCCCCTTATTTAAAAAACACCAACATCCTTTTGTTTTTTCTCTTCTCTTCTCTTCTCTCCTCAATTCCTTCTCTTCTCCTCCACGCTCAGGTATGTCTTCTCTTCTTTTCTTTCGTTCTCTTAGTTTTTTTTTAATTAACATATTTTATGAATTTGTGATGCAACCATATTATTCGATAATTTCACCCACATTTAACTAGTATTTTGCCTATGTTTTTATATAAAATGCCTTGATATTCTTTATTTTATGTTTTGAAGGCACTTTTGGATGAAAGATGCAAAAATGAGTAAATTGGAGGTAATTGGCAAATTAGACCTTCAGTTGATGTTTTGTGCAGAGCATGAGCTCTAGAGGTCGAAATAAAGTGATTCTAGTGGAATTAAAAATCTAACATCCATACCTTTTTGTACATCTAAGGCAAGAAAATAAAATAAGGAAGAGCATGGAAATTGCAGCCTTCAAAGTCAAATCTCGCAATCTGCCAATGTTGACCTTCGACCATTCTGACTTGAATATCTTGAGCTAAAGAAGCCCATTGGATGCAAACTCAATTTTTTTAGATTTCTGACTGAAAGACCTATCAACGCTCCAAAATTCAGCAAACAACGATGTCATATGAGGGAGATATGATTTTTCAAAGATGACAACTGAATTTTGCCAGCAAACAGGTTTCGTATATAAACCGACATACAAGTTTTTATTTTAGCAATTTAGCTACTCTAAGTCAAAGTTTGAAGATTTCATGCAAGGCCATTTGTAAATCCCTAGAAAATCAAGGCTGAATTAAATTAAAGAAAATAAACTAAACTAAAAAAAAGTGGGGGCAAAATGAATACACTTAAAGAAAATGGGGCCTAAATGCAAATAAGAATAACTATAGAGCATAAATACTCCTCTTCTCACCAAAAACAAATCTGCAGCTATCATGAAGAAAGAAAAGAGGGAGTTTTTGTATCCATTTTTACAGATCAAGAGAGAAACACTAAAATTTCAAGAACCCATCCAAGATTAAGAGTTCTAGGTAGAATAAACACTGGTGGGCAAGGGATTAACAAGAAAAATTGAACAAGAAGAAAAGAGGGGAGGGCCGGCTGTCATTAGAAAGAAAAAAAAGGATCGAAACCTTGATTCGTACCGGGTAAGGTGTTCTAAACATGATCTTATAAGTCATTTCAAATTCGATAATGAATTGATGTCTTGATGTGAATTATAGATTAGGGTTCTTAGACTTGAATTGGGGGAAAAGTATTTATTGTTAAAATTAAGTTAATTCATGTGTGGTATGTGATTGGGGACGTGAAACCATGATAATTTACCCAGAAAAGGTAGTTTGTGAAAGTTATGTGTGAAGGGAAGGGGGGTAATGAATCTGGACAGACTCGTCTCCTGACTTTCGGTAAGATTTCGGATAGGAGGATGAGGGAATTAGAACCAGGTTCCTACATAGAAATTGTAGTTTTGGATGTTAGGTAACTAAGAAAATTGGTCTTGCTTAATTTGGAGCTGTAGAATTCCAGTTGTGGGTTATCAACTAAGATTGGGTCATGACAGACCCTGTAGGGCAGTAAGTCTGATTTGTTGATGAGCAATTATGACTATCTTAGGGGCAGAACTGGGTTCACCTTCCTTCAGAGGATTTGTAGCCCCATGTCTTAGCTTTCCAACGAGACTAATCTCGCTTGAATCAGAGTTCTATAACTCCAGATATAGTTAAAAATCTGAGGAGAGGTCAGACAGTAACAGTTCAAAAACGAGACAGTAACAGTTGGACAGTAACAATCCAAATGTTTGTTGATGAACAATTTTGACTATCTTAGAGGTAGAACTGGGTTCTCCTTCCTTCAAAGAACTTGTAACCTCATGTCTTAGCTTTCCAACAAGACTAATCTCGCTTGAAACAGAGTTCTATAACTCTAGATGTTGTTAAAACTCTGAGGAGAGGTTGGACAGTAACAGTTCAATATCTAGACAGTAACGGTTGGACACTAACAGTTCAATGCCTAGACAGTAACGGTTTAAGACAGTAACAGTTCAATATCTAGACAGTAACAGTTCCAGATAGTAACAGTTCAAGACAGTAATAGTTCAATGCCTAGACAGTAATAGTTCAATATCTAGACAGTAACAGTCCAAATATTTGTTGATGTGCGATTTTGACTATCTTAGAGGCAGAACTAGGTTCTCCTTCCTTCAGAGAACTTGTAGCCTCATGTCTTAGCTTTTCAACGAGACTAATCTTGCTTGAAATAGAGTTCTATAACTCTAGATATAGTTAAAAATCTGAGGAGAGGTCGGATAGTAACATTTTAATGTCTAGACAGTGATAGTTCGGGATTTAAACAGAAACAGTTCAAATATAAAGAAAGGAATGATAACTGTGGTTGGACAAAGAACGACAATATTAATGGGTGAAATGAGAAAAACATAAAATATTAAGAAATGACTGAAAGAAAGACTTATTGGTTGTTGATATGGTTATTATAAAACATATCCTTGAGTGAGGAAAATTTATGAGATGAACCTATGATTTGCAGGAGGGATCACATGCATGGTGCAACAATAGCAGCAGGGGAGCACGGGTAGAGCTTCTATTGCAGGTACGTGAATCGCACCTATACCTTCTAGTTAAATTCCATGATTTAATATATATTACCGATGTAAAATGTGAATTACTGAATGTATGTGTATTCAAGGGGAAAGGTTGTTGTGTGAGTTGCCAAGTGATGAAATTATCACTATCAAATGAAATATAGAAGTGTGATTTGAGGCGTAAACTAGCATACATTTAGTGTATGTTAGGATCCCGGGTAAGGGGATCGCCACGTTTGGACTAACATACATTTAGTGTATGTTAGGATCCCGGATAAGGGGATCAAACATGTATTAACTAGCATACATTTAGTGTATGTTAGGATCCCGGGTAAGGGGATTACCTTGCATCGACTCCTATGAGGTGATGATGATGATACAAGTGAAATTGGTATCGGTAATGTGTTAAACAAAAATAATCATGTTTGATCTTATA
>Ga0307511_10008343_pt1 | contig 10370 bp, 12 predicted proteins | sample 13_EM_MG_FD_200266 | JGI IMG/M metagenome (GOLD analysis project Ga0307511, IMG submission 200266) | Populus trichocarpa ectomycorrhiza microbial communities from riparian zone in the Pacific Northwest, United States - 13_EM | ecosystem: Host-associated > Plants > Roots > Unclassified | place... | reverse complement strand
TTCTAAACTTCTTATCCACGTCCCTCCCCTCCAACACATCCAAAACCTCCAACCCGCCAATCACCTTGCCAAAGACCGTATTCCTCCCATCGAGATGCGGATGGCTTCCATACGTGACAAAAAACTGACTTCCGTTTGTATCTGGCCCTGAATTCGCCATGCTCACTACCCCGCGCTGGTTATGGCGGAGTGCGGGGCGGATTTCGTCTTCGAATTTGTCCCCCCAGATGGAGGTTCCGCCTTTGCCCGTGCCCAGGGGGTCGCCGAGTTGTAAGATGAAGCCTTTAATCTGCAAGGGAGTGGGGGGGAAGAACGTTAGATACATTGGCCTGGTATATATATTGGGGGTATTGGGGTATTAGGGGTATGTCAAAGGGGGAAAAAAAGAATTAATAGAATTTTAAAAGAGCAAAGCATACATTTCGGTGAATTAGAACATTATCATAGTATCCAGAAGCACATAATGCCAGGAAGTTCTCCGCAGTCTTGGGCACCGCCTCGCAGTAGACCTCGACCTTCATATCTCCCACATCTGTATGTAACTATAATCATATGTTAGCAATGTGCCCCTTAAAAGTACTGATACTAATCCAGAAGCCATGTCTTGTGTACTCACTGTAACTGACATGATGAACTGCAAGCGCTATATTGTGAAGCTCGAGGGGGCTAGAGAGAATATTTGGACAGCCTATGTCGACGCGTGTAGTAATGCACGTGTTCAACGCAAATCACGGGATCTTCGGACTTCAGGGTTACAGCGACGGCCTATGTGATTAAATTATGCTAGGTATTCTCTCCTCATAACTTCTTCCCCCTAGGTATCTATGAAAGTGAGAAGAAAACTTGAAGGCTAAACCACCTGTACTCACTAATATCGAACTCCTTGTCCTGCACGCTTATTACAACACAACACAACCCACCTCGCCCGGCACGGGGAAGAAACACACACAAACTGTATATACTACACATCTATTTCTGAGTATCTCAATAAGATGTGCCCACAAACCGAAGCTCTTCGTCAATATGGCGAAGAAATACTATCTTCCTCGAGAATAAAAACTATCCGAATACTGCCAAAGAAAAATAAAATAAAATGCTTAGAGGCTATTATACACTGAACCTCAATCATTTTAACCTCATAAACACAACCTATAATTGGGTATCACAATCACTGAATCCCACTTAAACGCAATAAACATAAAAAAAATAACCGTCCCAGCAAGAAGTAAAAGTAAATAGAGTTTAAAAACCACAAACACACACAAGAAGATAGAATTGCAGGACACACCGAGAAGTATACGCATAGTAGCACAAGTGGTCAAATTTTCAAGAGAAGAGAAAAAGCCAGACCCAACTCCCGACCCGGAATATAAACATTGGAGAAAATGATAAAAAGAAAAACACCGTCATAATAATGATACCCCTTGTCCCCAAGATCTTTGCCTCGAGGGGTTTTAACTATTCAGGGAGAGGGGCCATCTCGCGGATTCATATCCTCGCGGAACCTGCTAGACGGCTCTTTTTGTATTCTCTTTCCATGGGTTTCTGGGTCGGATAGTTGGCCTTCTGTGGTGTGGATGGAAGTGTAATCAACACCATCATTGTCGATTGTCTTCTGCCAGTGTTCGGGCAGGCAGACGCAAACGAGTGGGAACGCCTTGACGTCGGCATCCCCTGTGGGTGTTGGTGGGCGCATGCTGATTCGTGAATTCTGAGAGGCGGAAACACCACTATCGCGTTGAGTTCGAAGCTTGATGTAGTCCTCCGCCCGATCATTCAGCCGGATACCAGTAGCCCAACCATCATCCCAGATACCAATGACCTTCAGCATATCTCCACGCTCCAACTCAAATTCATCTGCGGCGCGCGGCGAATACGCCCATAAGACAGAGACCCTATCGTTCGGATGAATGTCATCCTTAGAATAATAGTCCTACACATTAATGTTAGTGGGCTTTCCTGAGCGTAGCACACCAGATCCACTTACTTTGAAGTAGGGCAATTGCTCGGAAACTGGGCTTCCGACGACTCCAGAACCATCTTCCTTCTCACTATCTGAGCCATGCCTTTCTGAGACCAGTATCGAGGTACTAGACAATGAAGCATTCCGATCACGTGGGGCAGGATGTGGTGGACGAGAATCCCCGGTGTATTTTGCGCTCCGTCGGGTGTTTGGACTGTCCTCGAGACCACGGAACTCTGCCGATGTGCTGCGGATAATTCGGTGTGACGGCCTTTCTTGGAGGGGCAATGGTGGTGGAGAGTTCTGACCCGCTACAGATGTATTGCGAGAGGCATTGCGCGATTCTAGTGCTGACATTCTGGCAATCCGTCCCCCAGCGCCATGGTCAACGGGAGTTTGAGGGGCGGGGTTTGGATTAGGGTTCGCTGCATACGCCATATTGCGCTCCGGTGAAGTCCTTTGATGCGGAGACGGTCTGTTGAGGTATAGCGCGCTTGCTTGAATCTGTTTCCTACGTCTCCAGTAGAGAACCAGGAAGACAATCAGGCAAAGTGCAATCACTGAACCAATGACAATTCCTGCAATTGCTCCCGCGGTAAGCTGGTTACTGCCTCCTCCTCCCCTGTTACTAGTATCCGGCTTAGGTGCCGCGCTTTCTGTTGGGATCAGGTCAGGTGGTACGTCGACGATAGTCGGCAATTTGACACCCCGACAACGCTGCTCAACGTTGGCTTCGTAGCAGCATGTCTCTGTAGAATTGACAGTACCATCCTGGCAGTGGAGGCAGAGGCCGGGCAAGTTCTCACTTGACGTCGTTAGCTGGACCCAGAATATATGAATATATATATAAGTGAATCTCGTACCTAAATCCACAGTTATAACCTTCATTGAGAGCAGCATCGACACACAAGGCCCTTTTCAACGAGTTCTCTGGCTGAGTGCAGATGGCAAAATCTGACTTAATTAAACTGGTATAGTCTACTTTCGATGCTCCGCAAGTGCTCTTATCGGCCACAATCTGCCATTCACTACTTGCCCATTGCCCCTGTTCAAAAGCATGTAAGCCGACACTCATTCAACTAGGAAGCATAACGGTGATCATACACAATTTTCCAAACACAGAGGTTTCGAGTTTTCTGGCTTCAGTTCGCAATCTATTATGGACTCTTGTATCATCGCCGAACATAGTTGTGACCTCGTATATTGTGCATAAAGGAGTGTAGTATTCGAGAAATTATCGAGAGGACAACCAAATTCGTTTTTGAACCTGCCCACCAAGTCAGACCCTCACATGCAAGTGTAGTAGGACAGAAAGTTTACTTTGCGACTGGATAGTCCGTCCGGATATATCGCTCAAATTCTACGTCGAACTGATCGGTAGTATTAACGAACTGAAGGAACGGACTGTAACACACGTCAGTTGGCCTTCCATGACTCCCAGCCCAAATTTTTTTTTTTTTTCCTCTTACAATTTATCGGTGTTTTTTATTGATATCTGAGAGGTGCTGAACGCCGGGCACATCTTGGATGTAGTGAGAGCGATGCAATTAAGATCGGGTGGATTTTGTTGAGCAGAAGCAATTGGCAATGCAAGGAGGCCAAAGAGCAATATGCTGCTCCTTGTGAACCTCCGTCTACGGCCTCGACTTCCCGGGTAGGCTGCTGGCTCGGTGTTCCTCATTGCTGAAATATCGTCCGTCTCGTCGGATCGACTGAGGTTCTCTGTTGTCTGGTCATCCTCCCGGCCACCGGCGGAAAGTTCAAGGGCTGAAGGTTGAGTTCTCTTCATTGGAGGCGAACCGCTATAATCTCTCCACGTCGCCTGTCTCCCTTTAGAAGAGGGACAGCAAGTGTGAGAGTTCCAGCGTGACGTCTTGGATGCAGAGGACTACAAGAGATGTGGGTTATCTATCACGAGGCAGGAGCAGATGTAAGGCTGTCCTGCGGGAAGTAAGGACGGGGAGCGAGGGAATGACAAAAAAAAGAGAAAAAAAGATAAATTGGAAGGTGCAGTTTTGTAAAGCACGAAAAGAGAGTAGCGAATGATCCGACAGGAACGTAAAGTTCTATAGTTCAATCAATGGGGTTGGGGGGGAGGGAGAGCGAGGTATTGGGGCCTGCAGTAGCGCAGTGGCTGCTGGGAAGGGGAGTTGTGTTTGAACGAGCGGCGGTGGGCGGGCCAAGGGACGGACGCTGCTGCTGCACTGCACCGTCGATGATGGAGCGCGGTGACCAACGCTACAACGCGATAAGTAACTCTGCAGCGACAAATGAGCGTGAGGGGACTGGCTCTGCGAGTACACCCGGGTCTGTCGATAACATCTGCGGAGGGCTCAACGCACAACTGCAGCTCGCACACGTACCGTATAGCTGGCGGAGGAGTACGTGAGAAGGAAGGCGGGGAGGAGACTCGAGCGCCCACGGGTACATAGGCAGGAACGATGGCTGACTTTCCCACCGCCTGTGGCCTCAGAGCAGCAACACCAGGCACCAAGAGGACGAAACCGGTAGGTACCTCCTCACCTGTAACCCGAATCGACCAGCAGCGACAGGGGCCGGGCAATTCAATGGGCAATTTAAAATGAGATGCAGCGTCTTCCCCCCTGTTGGACCCTGTTTTTGGTTTGGAGTTGGGCAGCTAAATTCAGGGACACGCGAAGCGGCAGGGGATGGCCGCTTGGCCTGGCGACAGGCGAGATTCGTTCCTCTCCCGCTACGAATAAGCTGCGAGAACTAGCAATGCTGGGAACGTTAGAACGTTCGAATTCTGTCGTCAGAACAGGTGGTTCGAGCAGTGGAAAATGGCGAATGGAATGCCCATGTTCAAGAGAATGGAGAAGCCGAGCAGAAGGAAGCTGAATGGGAGGAGATGATTGTCTCGGAGTAAAATCTAATTAATATAAATGAAAAAAAGATATGGCAGTCATAGCAATGGCCCATGAACCCAGAAGCTAGCAACACAAAAGAAGCCGGTATCAACCACCGCCACGCAGCCCATATAGACACCAGGCTGCACCATGGCCTAAGGGAGGGATCTAGAAAACCATAGTGCATCTTCAACCTGCTCAAGGAGCGCTCTCCAAGCAGAGGCTGGAATTTGGATTAAACTTCATCAATGCTGATCCACAGCATACCGGCACAGCAAAGCAAGAGACCACAGATGGCCCCTCTTCATATCCGGAAAAGTTAGCAATTTGGACAACCACACCCGGGATCGACCAATCCGAAGCGTTGCGAGCCTCAGGAGCTAAAGGCTACGTGCTCCTAAAACAATAGGTATATGAAATATTGAAATTGCGCGCAGAAATCCTACATGCTTTGCTTAAAAAATCAAAGACCCGACGCGGGTGAGGCAAGGAGCCCATGACGGTGGCCCGACTCGCTCCTGCCGTTGCTGCTGATAGCGGCGTTGTATTAGAGTTCCGGGGTTGTAGGTATATATGGCCATATGAGGCATGAATAAGTACGGTAATTCGTAGTCTGGTTAGGTAATTCGGTCTGATATGGGGCTGTGCTGGATGCTGACATTGCAGTGAAGGACGGATAGGTGCTTACAGTCGGAAATGATAATTTTATATAATTTTATTTCCCAATATTAATCGGGGTTTAACCACTCGAAGCCGGAAATTGAGTACACATGCCCAAGAACATTTTCTCATTAATGGGGTAAAATTCACTTGATGCTTGCTCCCTTGATTTCATCAGACAGAGGAAAGTTTTCTAGTGTCATACTCGGCGCCGACGTCAAAAGTGCCAGCCTATTCATGTACTCAAGTATTTCGGACTGGATAATGTAGTTTGGGTTGGACTTATTTGTTTAGGTAGTCTCGGTACACGGAGGTGGGATCGTTAGATAATCCAAGTCGACGAACGTAAAAACAGCGGTCAATATCAAAGCCGTTAAAACTAAGTAGCAACCTGCACGTATTAATTGGCGATCTGCCGCAGTTGCAACTGGCGTCTCATAGGGCGCACACCGATCTTGCATCCCGCACAAATTTAGAATTAATCACAACATATATCCTAGTTGGGCAAGCGCCTCAAACTCTTGGCGCATGTCTCATAAAAGCTTAAGTGAATTGAGAAAAAAAATAAATGAAATTTCGTTCGCAGAGCCTCCCTCACACACATATTCCCACTTCTCCACAATCCCCACAACTCCTCCTCCCCCCCCCCCACATTCACGAATCCCATATACAATGCCAAAACGGAAACACGGGAAAGCTCCGGTGGCGTCTGCCAACGATGCTGAAGGCGATGTAGACATGAAACGCACCAACTCCGCCGGCTCCGACTCCGATTCCGACGACTTCGATGAGCTTCCCGTCGACTTTGAGATGTTCGACCCACAGCCTGCTCATGACTTCCATGGGTTAAAAACTCTTGTCCGGCAACTCCTCGATATTGACTCTAGCCTCTTCGATACCTCTGCATTGGCAGATCTTGTCCTCTCCCAGCCTCTCGTTGGCACAACAATCAAAGTCGACACGAATGAATCAGATCCTTATGCGTTCCTTACAGTTCTTAATGTCAATTTACACCGGAAAACAAATGCCACGATGGAGACTTTGGTCAATTATATACTGGAGAAAAGTAGGGTCAATGAGAGGCTACACGAGCAGCTCACCCGGATTCTGAATAAGGAAAATGGAGCGGAGAAGGGTGGGTTGGGGTTAATCCTAACGGAGCGAATGGTGAACATGCCCGTGGAGGTTGTTCCCCCAATGTACAAGATGCTTCAAGAGGAGGTTCAATGGGCATTAGATGAGAAAGAACCATACGACTTTGAGGCGTATTTGGTTCTCAGTAAGACCTACACTGAAGTCGCTAGCCAACTGGGCGCTGAAGACGACGCCGAGGAGGAGGAAGAGATTAAACCCAAGGCTAAAAAGTTCAAATCACGGATGAGAGAGGTTCCAAGGAAGAAGGATGCCGGAATTGGAAAGGTGAAGAAGGAGGTTGGGAAAGAGGTGTTTTATTTCCATCCTGAGGATGAGGTGTTGCATGAGGAGGCCATTGCGTATACAGATTATAAATATACAAAAGTGCCCGAGGCAGGGAGTGCGGATTCGAAGAGGACGTTTTCAGATTTGGGAATTGTGCCGCAGGTTAGTTTGGTCCGGCTTTGTTTGAACTATGCAGGAATGCTGACATTGGGGTAATGGTAGGGTCACATGATATTATTTAAGAAGGATAAATTGGGACATGTGGTGAGAGAGTTGGAGAACATTTTTAAGCCCTTCTAGATGGTGAATAAGAGCTGCGGTTTATGGGGGCACAATCCTGTTGTTTGTATGGATTGAAAGGACAGAGTATGAAAGTGACTGAAGGAGGATACGATTTGTCTAACCAGTCTAACGATTGTCGAGTAAGACACAGAGCAGAAGGGACCAAATGGCGTTTTTTTGTTTACTAGTTGTTGAATTTCTCTTCAGTACATTGCCATGAAAGAACATATTGTAACTGGTTGCAGGTTTCTTATCATTCATGATCATCAATGTCCCACAAGTTCAATCCCTCCCGGAACGTTGGTATGAGAAAAGAGTGTTATATTCAATCAATAGCCGCAGGTTAAATCCCCAAACGCCAAGGTCCCCAAGTAATACCTCCCACGCTTGGTAATTGTAATCATGAAAAGGAAAAAAAGAAGAGCATCAGCGCACATATATAGAAACCTTTGTACCTTACTTTCCATTCCATGCCATTCCAAACATTTAGTAGCCACCGAATAGAGATAGTAGTTACCCTTATATACCCAATCTTTTTTTTCAACGCCAATCTATCCTACATTCACATGCATCTGCGGCCATTTGACCACTTAACAAGCCCAGACACCCACAACACCATCTCTCCTACCCTCAACAAGGTATCCGTCCTTCATCCTTACCCTGTCCACCATGCTCCTTTCTTTTCCGTCCTCTACTGGCTCCTTATTTCCACAGTCCCAGTGGCGTCCGTCAGCCTTATCGTACACCTTGACCACGGGCTCTTGCGCTGCAGAAACGATCCTTCGAGCGTCGAATTGCATGCTGGTGATGGGGTTGTCGTAGCCATAGGCATCGAAAATAGATCCAGTTCGAAGATCCCAGATCTGCATTATGCCTGTTAGTGCATAGAAACCACACTCAGCTAATATAATTGTCTTACTCGGATGCTCCTGTCCAAGCTTCCTGTTACAAGGTGGACATCATCAAACTGCAAACATGTGACCGGCCCAGTGTGCCCTACCAACGACCGGTGCACCTGTCCACTTCGCACTATACCATGCCGCATGTCAGTACAAAACATAGCATACGGATTGTAAAGTGGAAATCCATACAATCCCATAGCCTGACCAACCCATCTGCAGTACCGCACGCCAATGCAGCATCAAAACACTGTAGCGCTCCAACAAAATCCGCTTTTATGTCTGCCGACCTTCCTGTTGACCTCCACTTTGAATCATCGGCACCTGGTGCAATTGCGCTCTGTGCAGCTGCCCAGAGAACGTCCAAAGTCTGAACACAACGTCCCTTCTCCAGATCCCACTGGCGGAGAGTCTTGTCGGCAGATCCAGAAACCAAGGTGTCCCCTTGGAAGTAAATTGCTGTGACTTCATCTACATGGGAGTCTAGGCAATATACAGCACACTCCGTTAGGCCAGCATGATCAGCAGCTGAAGATACGCCAGTAGAGATCGTGGATGGTGGACGCCCATCATCGGTTTCCTCATCATCCGCATCCTCTCCATTGTATTTTTTCTTCTTGTTGATATGATTGCCGGTGCCGTTGTATGTCTCAGCACGACTAAGGTCCCATAGACGGATAGAAGCGTCCATGGACCCAGTAGCGACAAGGTTAGCTTCCACTTGCAAACATCTTACCGAAGCTAAGAAAACATTAATATTCTGACCCAAGTCATGTCGATGAATATACACCTACCCCGATGACCCTCAAGCATCCCCAAACAGCGCCCACTAGACAGATCCCACACTCTTACTGTATCATCTAGGGCTGCGGTAACCATAGTTCCAAAGGGTACATCAAAATCGAGGGATGTGATGTTGTCAGTGTGGGTCTGATATTCAGAGATCTTTGTTCCTGGTTCGAAGTGCTCATGTAAAATGGGCATAGATATCCTTCCTGCAGGCCTGGTCAGAATTGGAGATTTGGGACTTGTGGCGTTGGTGTTGCTCTTACTTTTAGAGCGGTGTTTTTTGGGAGTCTTGAGGGTAGAATTTGAAAGCTTGCCGTAGACACTCTCGGACATGAACGATCCGTTATTGGTATCAGTGCTTGGTGTATCCGAGTCCCCTTCTTCCAAATGGACGGAGTCCATATCCTCTTGGATATCTTCAATCTTATTGTCGACCTCCAGTACTAGAAAATAGAATAAGCACTGATTCAGTATATAGCAGTTGTGTCTCAACACCTACTCTCGTGTTCGAGCTGTGCCTCTTCTTGCTCCAACTTTGCTAACCTCTCCAACACAATATGTCGCATAGCATTGAGGTTGGCAATCTTGATGTCAATCTCCCTGATCTCTGATGATGCCATATTCTTCCGAATAGAAAACATCTCCAACTGGTGCGCTAGGCCCTCCCGCTCCTTGGCCAGCTTCTCCACCGTTGATGTGTTGGAGTCGACATCTGAGTCTGTGATCTGCCTTCGTCCATCTTTCTTCGATGCTTTTCGACTCTTCCTGGGCTCGGGAAGGGTTGCTTGAAAGCCTTGGAAGAGTGAGTATTGTGATTCTTGATCCGGGATCGCTCGTAGCAGGTCCTCGGGGAGAAACGTGAGTGCCCTGTGTTGAATCTCCGTAGTAGACAGCTTGGAGCGGACAAGCTCTGTAGGCGTCCGCTGCGCAAAGCCCAGCATCCGATTTTGTATGGAGGGCTTCCGAAGCTCCTTGGATATGTCTGTCATTGCATTCTGGTAGTGGTTCGAGGTTGCGCTGATGGAGTCACCGAAGGGTTGAATAAGGGTTGCAGCTGTCGCTGTGACCGTTCGCCCGAACGCTTGGACATCTCGCCCCTGTGAATGATCATTCATCAGTAAATGCAATGTTGCCACGGTAGAGTTGTGATTTCGTCGAATGATAAAAATGAGGCGGTCTCATTAGATTAAAGTTTAGTGTGGGTGCTTACAGATACCGCAGTCAGGGCATGTCCGATCAGACTCTCACCACCATCGGGGCCCTGACGGGGATTCCGACCGGCTGGCGCACTGGCTCCCGCGGCTTCTCCTACAGCCCCCCCAGCTGTTGTAGGTGGAGCAGCCATGCTGATCAACTGGCGAGAAGGATCTTCCTGTGCAGACTAAGAAATATAACCAGTTAAACGGGACCACCACTGCCGTTTCGTCAACTGATTGATATAACGCCGGGCAATCAACTGATCTCGTCAAACTCTAAAGCAAGGAGCTTGTT
>Ga0307511_10008340_pt1 | contig 10371 bp, 7 predicted proteins | sample 13_EM_MG_FD_200266 | JGI IMG/M metagenome (GOLD analysis project Ga0307511, IMG submission 200266) | Populus trichocarpa ectomycorrhiza microbial communities from riparian zone in the Pacific Northwest, United States - 13_EM | ecosystem: Host-associated > Plants > Roots > Unclassified | place... | reverse complement strand
GCATCTGATCACTCTGGGGGGCGTGACCACCCGCCCGGTGCACGGCCTGTCACCGAGTCAGTACGCCCTCGCGTGGCGGCGCGAGAACGGCGGACAGCCGCTGGTGAGGGCGTACGCGGAGGCTTGCCGGGGGGTCAGGAGCGGGGGGTGAGGCGCGTGGCTACTATGAGTCGGCTTTGGGGAGTTCGGGTCATAGGGGGCTAGTCATGAGCGCAGGCCGTGCCGGACGCAGAAGACGTGCGCCGTTCGCTTTCGTCGGGGTGGCCATGCTGGCACCGCTGTTCGTTCCCGCCGCCTCCGCGCAGGCCGCGTCGGGCTCGTTGACCGTGACCACGCTGGGGCGGCACGGCGCCAAGGTCGCGACGACGGTGACCGTCGTCAACGCGTCGTCGGGCGAGCGGCGCACCGTCAAGTCGGGCAAGAAACTCAGCCTGCCCTCCGGCAAGTACCTCGCGATGACCGACATCTACGAGAGCGCGACGGACGGTCTGGGCACCGACACCATCGGCGCGCAGGTCGTGACGGTGTCAGGGGCCAAGTCCGTGACGCTGGACGCCCGTAAGGGCAAAGCCGTGAAGGTGTCGCTGGACACCCCTGCCGATGTGACCGGACCGGCCAGGATCAGCGCACAGGTGTGCGCCGGCAACATGGACATGCCCTCCGCCTACAGCGCGGGCGGCTGGAACGACGCGGGGGCCCTCTACGCCATCCCCAACTCCTCCAAGCTGCTCCAGTTCGCTTACATGGCGCAGTGGTCGGGCAACGACAGCTATGTCGCGGTCAAGAAGACGACCGGTATCCCGGCCGCGCCCGGCGGTTCGTTCAAGCGGTCGCAGCTGGCGACGCTGCGGTTCTCGGTGCGCAGTGGGACGCAGATGGGCAGTCAGCTCGACACCGCCCTCCAGGCCGCGCCCAAGGTCGACGACTGCACGACCGACCTGTACGCCGAGGTCCGCGACGAGAGTGGGCCGTACAGCGCCACGGTCCATGTGACGCCCGGGACCTGGCAGCCGGACAACGGCGTGATCGCCGACAACGGTGACGGCGTCGGCGGCGGTTCCCCGGCGACCAGGACGCTGAAGACGGGGCAGAGTTTCACCCAGTACTTCGGGCGTGCAGCGTGGAGCCCCATGCATTACCTGCCGCTCGTCGGTGAGAACTCCCTGACGTTCCTCCCGGACGCCCTGATCGGCGACCCCGATGTGGGTGTCTGGGGGGCCGATCCGACGAAGGAGACGGTGGTCCTGTCCAAGGGAAGCACCACCGTCAAGAAGCAGACCCTGACCAACTGGGGTACCGGCGACGCCGAGTTCTCTGCCGCCATCCACGCGGTCGGCACCTACCGGCTGACCGTGGACGCCCACCGCTACCACCCGGGCATCACGTTCCCGTCCGGCATGCTGTCGTCGCGCGTCACGCTCGACTGGCTGTTCAAGGCCGACCCGGCCAAGTCGGCGGTCGCCCCCGTCTTCATGACGCGCTTCCTGCCGGCCGGTCTCGACGGCCGCAACCGGGCGAAGGCGAACAGCACCACGTCGGTCACCGTCAGCGCGGGTCGCGGATCCCAGGGCCCGGACACGAAGTTCACCAAGTCGACGGTCAAGTCCCTGAAGGTCTGGGCCTCTTCGGACGGCGGCACGACCTGGAAGGCCGTCTCCGTCACCCGCTCCGGATCCTCCTGGAAGGCCGCCGTGCACAACCCGGCGTCCGGCGCGGTCGCCCTGCGCTCGCAGGTGACCGACTCCACAGGCGGCACGTCGACGGAGACGGTCTACCGCGCCTACGCGATCGGCTGATCCACCTCGGCCGCCCGGCCACAGGGGTGGTGACCGTCGCCGCCCGGGGTCTCAACAGGTGTGGGGGCAGGGGGAGTCGGGGCCTTCACGGACGGTTCCGGTGACGGTACGGACGGGGTCGTGGGCTCCGGGTTCGTGGGCTTCGTGGGCTTCGGGGGCTCCTTCACGGGGTCGCTCGGAGCCGGGTACGTCGGTGTCGGCTCTGTGGGTGTCGGCTCAGGATCCGTGGGAGCCGGTGGCGTCGGAGTCGGCTCCGGAGTCACCGGCGGCGTGGGCACAGGCGTAGGAGTCGGCGTCTCAACCGGGGCCGTAGGAACAGGTGTTGGGCTGCTGTCCCCCACCGGTATCGCGACCGTCCCGGATCCGGTGTCACCAAATACGGCCGGAGGCACGGCGGTTACGGACCCGTCCGGTGCGGGTGTCGTAGGTGCGCCGCCGTCGGCCGGTGTCTTCGCGGGCTTCCCCGTCCCCGGCTGCGATGCCACCGGCGCCTGGGACACCGGGACTTCGGCCACGGGACCCTTCGCCACCGGGACCTCGGCGGTGTCGCCGCCGCCGAGGACGACGATCACCGCGACGGCGCCCGCGACGGCCGCGCCGACCGCCGCCCCCACCTGCGTCTTGGAGGCGCCGACCGCCGCATGCCGTACGCCGTGCAGCAACCCGCCGCTGTGGCCGCCCGCCGCAGCGGTGACCGCGCCCGCGGACCCCGCACCGAAGGCCAGCAGGAACTTGCCCGTGCCGCCGAGCACGAACACCAGCAGGGCCGGTGCCACGAGCGCGGGCAGCCGGTCGTTGGCGCGCATCAGGGCCGCGAGCCGGGCCCGGCAGTCGTCGCACGCGTCGACATGGCCGAGGAGCCGTTCGGACTGCCGCTCGGTGGCGCCGCCGCGCACATACGCGGGCATCCGGGCCCAGTGCACCTGGCACGCGGGATCGTCCGGAGCACCGGTCTGCGCACGCAGGAACGCCTGCCGCATGCCCTCCCGCGCACGGTGCAGCAGTACGGCCGTGGCCCCCTGCTTGGTGCCGAGCTGGGGTCCTATCGCCGCCAGCGGCAGCCCCTCCGCCTCGGCCAGCCACAGCGCCTTCACCCAGCGCTCGGGCAACTGCTCAAGAACCCTCACCAGCAGGTCGGTCGAGGACACCTGCTCGGCCGGATCGTCCCCGTGGAGATGCGCGGGATCGGCAACGGTCCGCTCGTCGGCCTGCGGATCACGCGGCGTCTCGCGTACGGCGGCCCCGGCGGCGCTCGCGAGATGCTTCACCGTGGTCATGAGGTACGCCGGTACGTTGTCGATCTCGTGCCCGGCGGACAGCCTGCGCCACACCCTGAAGTGCGCCTCGGCGACGAGGTCTTCGGCGACCCAGGTGTTACGGGTGAGCGAGCGGGCGTAGGCGACGAGGCGCGGCTGCTGCTCCTCGTAGATCCGGGCGTACGCCGCGGTGGGGCCGTCGTTCATGGCAGCAACGCTCCAGTTGCCAGTGGGGCGGGGACAAGGGTTTGTACCCTAGATGGCAAAACTTTCAATTAAAGTTGCAGCCGTTCCCCAAGGTGATGCAGGTCACATAAATGCAGGGGGTGATGGCGTAATCAAAGCCCCCTCCGCGTGATCAAGGAGGGTGCGTCGGCACAACGGCCGCCGCCCCCGCCCGAATCGGAGACCGCCCATGAGCCCCATCACCCTGGAACAGCCCACCGGCGCCCGTCTGATCGCCGACGACGACCAGGAGTTGGCCGTGACGGTCACGCTCCGCTACTCCTCCGGCGACCCCTTCGCCGTCCAACTCCTGTTCCCCGCCTGGATATCGCTCGACGGCAAGAAGGTGACCTGGACCTTCGCGCGCGCACTGCTGGAGGAAGGTCTCGACACCCCCGCCGGGATGGGCAACGTACACATCAGGCCGTACGGCCCCGCCCACACGGCAGTGGAGTTCCACTCGGCGGAGGGCATCGCGATGATCCGCTTCGACTCGGTCGCCCTGCACCACTTCCTGCGCCGCACCTACCGGGTGACCGAGCCGGGTCGGGAGGCCCTGGGACCGTCCCTCGACCGGGGACTCGCCTCGCTCCTCGACGGCGCATGACGCGAGGGGGTCGGGCAGGGCTCCAACTGCCGTCTATGGCAGGCGAATTGGGCTTGTTATCTTCGCCCCATGAGTGAATCGCCGCAGCGGCTTCCCCAGGTGTCCCGGACGTCGACCCGTGCCGTGGTCGTCGGAGGAAGTCTCGCCGGCATGCTCGCCGCTGCCGCCGTCAGGGACCACGTCGACAGCGTCGAGATCATCGAGGCACACGACCTGCCCGACGGGCCCGAGGCACGCCCGGGCGTGCCCCAGGCGGCGCATTTCCACGTCCTGTTGTCCGGCGGGGCGGACGCGATCGACGACCTCCTTCCCGGCGCGATCGCCGAACTGCTCGCCGTGGGCGCCAACCGCGTACCCATGACGACCGACATGGTGCTGTTCTCCCCCGAGGGCTGGTACCGCCGCTGGAAGCGGGACAGCCACTACCTGATCGCCGCGAGCCGGGACCTCACCGACTCCGTCGTACGCCGGCAGGTGCTGAAGGACCCGCGGATCCGGGTACGCCCCCACACCAAGGTCACGGCCCTGCTGGGGAGTTCGCGCCGGGTCACCGGGGTACGGCTGAGCGCGGCCGACGGCACCGAGAGCGAGCTGACCGCGGACCTGGTCGTCGACGCCTCCGGAAAGGCGGCGCGCACTCCGCACTGGCTGGCCGAACTGGGCGTCCCCGCCCCGGCCGAGGCCCGCATCGACTCCGGCATGTCCTACGCCAGCCGCATCTACCGCGCCCCCGTCTCCACCCGCAACTGGCCCCTGATCAGCGTCCAGGCCGACCCCCGGAGCGGCGAACCCGGCCGCGCGGGCGGCATCGTCCCCATCGAGGACGGCCGCTGGCACGTCAGCCTGATGGGCACCCCGGGCGGCCAACCCTCGCGCGACACGGCCGAGTTCGAGAACTACGCCCGCACCCTCCGCCACCCGCTCGTCGCCGACCTCCTGGCCCACGCGGAACCACTCACCGACGTCGTCATGACCCACAGCACGGTCAACCGCCGCTACTACTACGAACGCCTCAAGTCCTGGCCCGAGGGCCTGGTCGCCCTCGGCGACTCGGTGGCCGCGTTCAACCCCGTGTACGGCCACGGCATGTCGGTGGCGGCCCTGGGCGCCGTGGCCCTGCGCACCCGACTCTCCGCCCTGGGCCTCGGACGCGGCCTGTCCCGCGCGGCCCAGCGGGCCATCGCCGCTCCCGTCGAACTCGCCTGGAGCCTCGCCGTCGGCCAGGACATCCACTACGCGACCACAACAGGCAAGAACGCGAGCCCGGCCGACCGACTCCTGCAGCGCTACGTCAGCCGCCTCTCCCACACCGCCACCGGCTCGTACCACGTGGCAACGGCGATGACAGAGGTCCTGACCCTCCAGTCCCCGGGCACGGCGCTGCTCCGGCCGAGTGTCCTCACAGCAGCGCTGCTCGGACCTCTGCGGCCTCAACTGGGCGGGCCCACGTTCACGGTTGGGGAGCGGCGGTTGCTGGCCGAGGCCGGTATCTCGTTGCCCCGGGCCGGCGAGTGACGCGCCGCCCCGGTTACCGAGGGTGCCCGTGCGTCCCGTCCCGCGCTGTCGGCCTGACTGCGTCTCCTCCGCTTTAACTCCTTGCTCCGAGCACCTGGCCATGAGCTAGCGTTGTCCCGCACCGCGTGTCCTCCCGGAGGATGTACGCGAGGTGACCTGCGGAGGTAGGCCTCTTCGGTTCGGTGACGAAGCCCCTTGGTGTGCTCCCGGCGGGAGCCATCCGGCATCCGTCACCGGTCACAACCGAAGGGGACGCATTCCAATGGCTGCCGTCGAGTACACGCCCAAGCACCGCATTTGGGTCCGCGATGTCCTGGTGGGCATCACGGCGAGCCTCGGCTCGAACCTGATGTGGGCGCTGGCGCAGGCTGTGGTGCACCACCTCGGCTGAGCCGGGGCGGCGGGGCGGGCCTCCGGGGCCCGCCCCCACTCCGCGATGGTCCGGGTTAACCTACGGACTGTCATTGCGGCCCGACGGGCTTCCGCTCCGCTTCGGTGGAGCCACGAAGGACATGCCCCCACCCGCACGAGTCATCTCGTGCCTGGGGACCCTTCGTGCTCCTGCAACTCTCCGCGGCCGAACTGGGTCGACTCGTCGTCGCCCAGACCGGTTCGGTGCGTCTTCCGCTCACCGAGCGACTGATCAAGTCTGCCGAGGACAAGGGACGGACAGCGTCTGCCGGCGATGTCGCCTCCTGGAACAACAGCATCCCCGTAGTGGTCAAGGCGCTGCTGGACTGCGGTCTCGGCGCGGTGGAAGTTCAGGTCGAGGTCGACCTGCCGCACACCAATTCCGCGGTCGACCTGGTGCTGTGCGGCCGGCAGCACGGCACGGGAACGGACTCGTACCTCGCCGTCGAGCTGAAACAGGTACGGCATGCCACGGTCGATCCCCGGTGCCCGATCGCCGTCGATCTCGGGTTCGGCGACGGGAAGAACAAACTGCATCCGGTACGGCAGGTCCAGCGCTATTGCGAGTACATGGTTCGCTATCTTCCCCATCTCCGTGAGGGCACCGATCAGTTGACGGGGGTGGCACTGCTCCACAACGCTCGGGACGCGGACGTGGAGGCACTGTTCGACCTGCCGGAGAGCGATCACGGTTTCCTCTACACGCTGGACGACCTGGACCGGTTCCGGCGCGTCCTCACCTCGAAGTTCACCTCCGCATCCGGAAAGCCGGCCGCACAAGCACTGGAGCAAGCACGCCGCGAACCATTGCTCAAAGTCACCGATGTGGCCCGGCAACGGTCCGTCGTCAACGGTGGCCTCACGCTCCTCGACGAGCAGTACCTCGCGTTCGACCGGATCACCCGACACCTGGAAAAGACCGCGCCCCACACCGGTTTCGACGTCGGGCTGTTCTACGACCCCGACAGCGCCCACAATCCCGCCCCCGTCACGGGCCCCAAGCGCGTCTACATCCTGCGGGGCGGCCCTGGCAGCGGGAAGAGCGCCATAGCACTGGAGTTGCAACGTGAGCTGGGGCTCAAGGGCCGCGAGACCGTGCTGGCCAGCGGATCCCACGCCTACACGGAGACCCTGCGCGACATCATGATCGGTACGGCCCGTCAGGGGCAGGTGTCGAGCAAGCGCCGCTCCGCCCACAAGCTGTACCAGTACTTCAACAGCTTCACCGACACCCCGCCGGACAGCCTCGATGTCCTGATCTGCGACGAGGCGCACCGCATGCGCCGGAACTCGACGGACCGCTGGACGCCGAAGGAACTCCGTGACGACGACCGGCCGCAGGCCACCGAGCTGATCAGTGCCGCCAAGGTACCGATCTTCCTGCTCGACGACCATCAGTCGATCCGGCCGGACGAAGTGGGCACCGCCGAGTATCTGAAGGAACTCGCCGAGGCCAGCGGCTGTCTGGTCGAAGTGACCGATCTGGAAGGCACGTTCAGGGCCGGCGGCAGCAAGCTGTACCAGCGCTGGGTCCAGCGGTTGCTGGGCCTTGACACCTCCGATCCGGTGACCTGGCGACCGGACGGTCGGATGATGCTCGCCGTCGCCGACAGCCCCGAGCAGATGGAGCAGTTCATCCGGGAGCGCGGCCTCGAGGGAGCCACTGCGCGCATCACCGCGGGTTTCTGCTGGCCGTGGAGCAACCCGGACGGGGACCGGCTCGTCGACGACGTGGTCATCGAGGACTGGCTCCGGCCGTGGAACGTGAAGCCGCAACACACCGTTCCGTACGCGCCGAAGTCGGATCTGTGGTCGACCGACCGTCGCGGCATCGACCAGATCGGCTGTGTCTACACGGCACAAACCTTCGAGTACGACTGGAACGGTGTCGTCATCGGCCCCGACCTGCTCTTCCGAGACGGGAAGTTCAGGGTGGACCGGAGTGCTTCCCACGATCCCGCCTTCCGCGGCCCGATCGCCGACGAGATCGTCGAGCGGTGCATCCGCAACGCCTACCACGTGCTCCTCACCCGCGGAGTCGTCGGCACCGTGGTCTACGCGGTCGACCCCGAAACCCACAACGCACTGCGCAGGCTCATCCCGGGCACCATCGGCATGCAGCACTACGACGGCGCCCAGCCGAAGCTCACCGCTGAGGGATCCCAGCTGCCGCCCGACTTCAACAGACGTGACAGGTAGCCTAGATCCCCTCATAACTGCGGCCCGCCGGGCTTCCGCTCCGCCTGGCGGAGTCACCGAGGACATGCCCCCACCCGCACGAGTTTCTTCGTGCTGCCTGGGGGCCTACCTTGTTGTTCCGCGACTCCGCCGCCGCGGTCGCCGCAGAGTGTCTGTCCGGTGTTCTCTTCTTCCGCCTGACGGAGCAGTTCACCCACGTGCACGGCCACAGGCCCAGTCCGTCCGAGGTCCGCTCGTGGGAGCGGAGCATCCCCGCGCTCGCGAGCGCGCTCAACGACGCGGGACTCGGCCAGGTGGAGATGCTCCTGGAGTACGGACTGCCGCTGAACAGCAAGCGGGCCGACGCGGTGCTGGCCGGGGTGCACCCCAAGACCGGAGTGCCGTCGTACATCGTCGTGGAGTTGAAGCAGTGGAGCAGCGCCGAACCGGATGACGACGATCCGTCGCTGTGCCGCATCCCCGAGTACCCCCGGGCAGTGCTGAACCCGGTCGACCAGGTGCGCGGCTACTGCGAGTACCTCATCTCCTTCAACGGAGCGCTGGCCGCGAACCCGGAACGCGTCAGCGGCGCCGCGTATCTGCACAATGCCACCCAGTTCGGAGTCGGCGGCCTCTTCGAAGCCGAGCAGGACCAGTACGGTCAGCTCTTCATCGGCGCGCGGCGCGGGGAGTTCATCGACTTTCTGCGTACGAGACTGGGGGCCGGTTCCGGTGCTTCGGCCGCGGACGAACTCGTCAACGGAAGGATCGGCCCGTCCAAGCAGCTCATGGCGGTGGCCGCCCAAGAGGTGCGTGAACGCGAGCAGTTCGTGCTGCTGGACGATCAACAGGTCGCGTATCGCAAGGTCCTCAATGCCGTCCGCCGCGCCAAGCAGTCCAACCACAAGGAGATCGTGGTCGTCACCGGCGGGCCCGGCACCGGCAAGAGCGTCATCGCCCTGTCACTCCTCGGTGAGCTGTACCGGCAGGGCATCACCGCGCTGCACGCGACGGGCTCCAGCTCGTTCACGACGACGATGAGAAAGGTCGCGGGCGCTCGGAAGCGTGAGGTGAAGGATCTCTTCAAGTACTTCAACAGCTTCATGACCGCCGAGCCCAACAGTCTCGACGTCTTGGTCTGCGACGAGGCCCACCGCATGCGGGAGACCTCGGCCAACCGCTACACGGCGGCGGCCAACCGCACCGGCAGGGCACAGATCGAGGAACTCATCGAGGCCGCGTACGTCCCGGTGTTCCTGCTGGACGAACATCAGGTCGTCCGGCCCGGCGAGATGGGGACGGTCTCGGAGATCGAGGCGGCGGCCACGAAGATGGGACTCGTCTGCCAGGTGGTGTCGCTGGACAGCCAGTTCCGGTGCGGTGGCAGCGACGCGTATCTGCGGTGGGTGGTACGGCTGTTGGGGCTCGAAGCGGGCGGCCCGGTGACATGGGAGCCCGATGGCAGGATGCAGCTCATGCTTGCGGAGAGCCCGGAGGAGATGGAGGCGTTCCTCGACGAACGCCGTTCTCGGAAGTACAGCGCACGCATGTCCGCGGGCTACTGCTGGAAGTGGACGAAGAAGGTGCCACCCGGGCAGGCATTGCCCGCGGATGTCGTCATCGGCGACTGGGAGCGCCCCTGGAACGTCTTCGGCGACCGTGCCGTTGGGGGCGCGCCTCCGGCCGCCCTGTGGGCGACCGATCCAGCCGGTTTCGGGCAGGTGGGCTGCGTGTACACGGCGCAGGGCTTCGAGTACGACTGGAGCGGCGTCGTCATCGGCCCCGACCTGGTGTGGCGCGACGACCGTTGGGTCACCGACCGTACGGCGTCCAAGGACCCGGTCTTCAAGAAGTCGACGCCGGACGCGGATGTGGACCGGCTGATCCGCAACACGTACAAGGTGCTGCTGACACGGGGCATGATCGGCACGGTGGTGTACTCGACCGACGCGGAGACACGCGCAAGGCTGCGGGAACTGACCGGCACGACCTCGAGCTTCGCGGCCGTGTGACTCGCTCGCCCCATTGAGCCACGACGGCCACGGCGCGGCAGCGAAGGCCGCCGCGCCCGCGGGGACGGTGCCCCTGACAGGACCCGCCGACCCCGTCGCAGCCGCTATCCCGGGGCGACCGCCCGCCCCGTCTGCGGCGAGATCATGCCGGCGCACAGACCACGGGCGGCCAGCCCCTGCGCGATGCGCGGTATCGCCGCGACCGTGTTGGCCGGCCAGTCGTGCATCAGGATGATCTGGCCGGCGGTGAGGCGGCCGGCCGCTGCGACGATCGCGTCGGTGGTCGCGCCGTTCCAGTCCTGGGAGTCGACGTCCCAAATGATCTCCGTCAGACCGTACTTGGCCTCTACGGTCTTCACCGTCGCGTTGGT
>Ga0307511_10008339_pt1 | contig 10372 bp, 13 predicted proteins | sample 13_EM_MG_FD_200266 | JGI IMG/M metagenome (GOLD analysis project Ga0307511, IMG submission 200266) | Populus trichocarpa ectomycorrhiza microbial communities from riparian zone in the Pacific Northwest, United States - 13_EM | ecosystem: Host-associated > Plants > Roots > Unclassified | place... | reverse complement strand
CGGTAGCTATGGTTGCCCGGTGACCGGGTGTTCTTGAGTGGCGTGTAGATGTATCGGTGCAAGGCCCGTGGACTCTGGATAATCTCTAGGGAGCGCTCGTGGTCTATGACTGAGAGGAACGTTGAATTAAATAGTATATACAAGACGTTGCATGAGGAGGGAAGGGGGGGTGTAGGGGAATATAGGAGAGTTATATAGAGGTTCCGCCCCGACAAGCAACAAATGAAATAAACCCATAAACCTTCGATCACGTTCATGCTCATCATCCCAAACTGTCCAACCTAGGAAACCGGTGCGTACTCGGCCCTCGTAACGACATATCTTGTGCGTCCAGGCCATGTGGCCTATGCGCCGTGACCGCTGACCTTACCAGCCTTTCCCGCATTGTACTTTCTATTCCCTTTAGCTGCCATGGGGCTGAAAACCGAATTGGGCCGGTGTGGGAAATGATGATTGGCCGACTTTTCAAATGACCGACGGTCGTCATCTGGGCCCGAGAGCTGTGGTGGGTTCAAGGTTGCTGTGGGAATTACAAAATCCCTGATAGGCTAGGTCAACGGCGTGTTTTTACCAGTGCCAGGGGGGCTTTCAGGCGAATGTCAGTCTCATATAGGAGTGCCTCTAGAAAATACCTGGTACAGGTGTTCAGGTAGCTCACCATTAACCCACCCCTCATTTGCATCAGCTGATAACATCCGAATTAGAAATTCCATCTGCCTGTGGAACATAGTTCGTGCATAAACGCAAAGGATTTCAAGTTGTTCTGTGAGCCGAAAACTCGGCGGTGGGATTTGTCAAACTCATATTTCAGGATTGAAGGGTCATAGACAAGCCCCTGGTACGGCTCAGTGTCTGACCAAGCGGAGAGATGAGTCTCCGAACAGCCGGCTTGAGACTCAAGCCGCTGGACAGATAGGGTTTTCTCCGCGAAGGTGGCGAGGTTTTTGAAGGAGTGAGTGAAAGGGAGGGATGAGGACGGAGAGGGAGTCTGCTGTGTTTTTGTTGCGAGTGGAATGAGTTTATCATGTATATAGGAGGGGTCGGTATGGGCCAGAGGTTGAAGAATCCAGCTGGGTTTCCACCCGGGGATGCATACCCTCGTCATATACCATAGTATGAATACGAGTACCGATTTACCAAAAGAGACTCAAGCCCCTGTCTCTTTCTCCCTGCCCCTAAGGAGATGTTATTTCACCTGGCACATAGTTACACAGAGAGGCAGACACACCTTGAGGTACAGACACCTTGATGAGAAGTTGAACTTGAGATGTGGGTTGACTCGTGGACCAATGCTCGTTGAGCGTGGCTTGCGTGAGAAAGGAGGAGAAGGGAGCGCGGAAGACTTGAACAAAGGCTTTACACAAGGGGGAAAGGGTCCATCTGAGGGAATATTCGAGTTGTGGGCGGCGAGGGCTATCTCGTGGTGCGGTCCGCTTGTCCGTAGCTGCTCTGGTTGTTGAGTTACGACCAAGGACACGTCTTGCCAAAGTTGTAATAAATTTTACGCTTACAGCTAGATTGTCTGTGACACGCGCAAGCGGTACTCTGAGATGTGGCTAGTGGTGGCTATATTGCCAAGGGATTGCCTGAGAAAGGCTTGGCTATCTTGAATGTATAGTTGAGAAACCTGTAAAGAAGACGCGAAACTCCCACACCATACCAGAGCGCAGACCAACCCATGGGACATAGTAAGGATAGCCAAGGACCCATTCCACCTACAAGCCTCCATGGGCTCCCTCATAGACCAGGACGGGATTACCAGAACAGACGACCCCTCCATAGTGAAGGCACTATGCACCCGCAATCTCCTTACATACGAGCCGGCAGCCTCAGCTACCCCAGACCACCCACACAAAGAACAACTACAACCCTTCCGAACCGCAAAACCTCCACGATCAGAGAACTATACCACGCCCTAGCCTCAACCTCCAATGCCAGCGCCCCAGGCCCCGACAAAATACACTACAGGCTGATCAAAATCATCGCAGACACCCCTCTGGGCCAAGCCCTCCTGAACGACATCGCCCTCTCAGTTGACGAGGGACCCCCCCTACAGCAGTGGAACGACCCCACCATGGTCATGATCCACAAGCCCAACAGGGACCGCACCCTCCCCAAATCCTGGAGACCCATCTTCCTAAGCAACACAGTAGGCAAACTAGGGGAGAAACTCGTAGCCAATGGGCTGCAAAAACACGACAGCCTCTTCCACCACCTCCAGTATGGCTCCAGAAAGGACCAGTCGGCAATTGACGCCATGATGATCACAGTCTCCCATATCGCAAGAGAACCTAAAAGCAGGCCCCAGGGTTTCCCTGCTGGGAAATAAATCATCTCAGGAGAACACCCACAATTCATGCCATCTGCCAACAAGGTCTTGCTTCAATTGGTGATTACTGCGAGCACTTCCTCAGACCCCGAAGCTTCCAGATGCACTACAACAACGCCACTAGAGGGACCGCCATCATGTCCGAAGGAGCCCCTCAGGGAAGCCCACTCTCCCCTGTACTCTGGCTCCTGTTTTTCTCCCAGACCCTACGAATGGCGGATATAACAATCAACAAGATACGGCTCCCCATACACGCTAGCACACACCTCCTACGGAGCGGCCCCATCCCTGAAAGACAATCCTTCAGTGTCAACCTATATTCCTACGCCGACGACGTCAACCCACTGGTCATCTCACGCGGGACCACAGCCACCCAACATAAAACCCTGATCAACCAGATCTCCTAAGCCCTAGAAGACACAGCGGCAAACCCCACGTCAACATAAGACGCCAAAAAGCGGACCGACTGGCGAAGGTCTTGTGTCGCCTCGGAAACAGCAACGGGCATATGCCCCTCCGCCCTCAGAGCCTTATACACAGGTGCCATCACACCTATCTTCACTTGGGGCGCTGAAATCTATAATACAGGAAACTAGGACACCCTTCGTAACTTATCCGCCTTCCACGCTATAGAATACCAAGCCCTCAGAAAAATCACGGGCGCATACCACTGGGGCTCTTACCTCAAACTGGGCCTCATCCCCAAGTTCTAGGCCTGGGCACGAGACGTCTCGAGACGAGACCGGGCCCTAGTCTCGAGACCCTAATTGTCTCGAGATAGTCTCGTAAGTCTCGAGACTTTTACCCTTGTCCGATAACGTAAGCCTATATAACAAGGGTATAATGTGTACCAAGAACTGATATCACAAAGTCTCGAGACAATCTCGAGACATCTCGTCTCGTGCCCAGGCCTATCCCCAACATCAAACCCATTACCTCCAAGTTGAACGATATGAGCATCCGCTGGGCGTCGAAGGCATGTCGCACGGGAGATCCCAATATCGCCAATATACTGGGGGCCCGTCAAACACCGGGCTCCCCCGCTTTGCACGACTGCTCCCTAGCCATAAGCTCCTCACCGGACACTCCTATTACCTGCGCCTTCTCCCTCACCCCTATGGACACACCGGAGGAAATCTTCTGAGGCCTCACTCCCGGGCTCCTTACTACAGATCCACCTTATGGATCCAGACGACCCAAAATCAAGAGAGGCTATTGGGCAGCCAAACTGGGTACCCTCCCAACAGACGGCTGGGAGTTTCTCTATACAGATGGAACAGGCATCGACGACCATGCCGCCGCCGGCCTCTACCACACCTCCTACTCCACGGGAAGATACCTAGGAGATCTCAGCTAGGTGGCGGATGCAGAGAGAATGGGCGTCCTACTAGCCTTTAACCGCCCCAGGCCCTCAACTCCACAAAGACGTGCATCTTAACCGACTCGATGACAGCCCTCAACACTGCTCTCAACCTGGCAAGGGGACAACGACCCTGATCCGGCATCGAGCTAGACATCCCCAAAGCCCTTGCCTCCCCGAGGAACCCCATGGCCATATGATGATGGCAACACCCGAGCGGATCACCTTGCCAGCATTCACTCCTACCTAAGAAGGGTCTCCCTACACCCTAGAAAGACCACCCATGAAGGCATCAGAGCATTCTGAAAAGCCCTAAGGGCCAACCACCGCACGTCCCCAGGCTACGACGACCGGCGCCCCGACTACCACAGACGCCCTCTCAGCATTCACATGGCTCCGTACGGGGAAAGGCCCACAGAAAGCCTGGCTGTCTCACATCAAGAAAGCAGACAACGACATCTGCCCCTGCCCCATCGGGGTCCAACAGACCGGTGACCACATCACCTTCGAGTGCCCACTATGCTCCACGCAAAGAGCCCGACTTCTCAGGGGCAAACGGACATGGGAAGACCTACACCTCCCCGACATACGAAAGGAGGGGGACTACCCCCCATATGACGCAATCGAATCATTCTTAGATTTCCTATACCACCAACTGTAGTAATCTAACGACCAGGGGGCTAAGGATGTAAGGCCACCACCCCACTATTAACGCCGCTAAAAATCGGAAACGATTTTCCCCCAGTCCCTCGCTGGTTAGGCGACGTGGAGCTAGCCCTTGCGTTACATGCGACACTGAGATACAGAGAGAGGTGAAGTCGGCTGGAGTTAGAACTCTATATCAAACTTGCGCTTCCGCTTCCGCTTCTATATGGCAAAAGGTTAGGGTCTTCACAGCGAGTTCTTTGAGATTTCTGCCGAGCCCGTGACTGTAGTTTTTGACTCCATTTTCAACCCCAGTCAACCACCACCACCACAGATCAATTAATTCAGCCATGTAGCTCAAATGGTAGATAAAGATACAGCAAGGCCATAAACCTAAAAAAAATCACATGGTCCCTCTCAACTTGTTCTGTTATTAGTGGTGAAAGTCCTGACGTTGTTGGCGCTAGCAACCTGTGTGTGCTTGGCAGACCGTGCTGAAAAACTCCTTGCGCGTAGATTTTAGAACAGTTTCTGTAGTGGTTTCTGTAGCGCCCATACAATTTTACGTGGATCAATAACCCTTGTTCTAGCTCATCATAGCACTCTGCGTATCTATCAGAACACTCTTTGTAGTACTGACTATATCTATATTATAACTAGTACATATGTAGCACTCGTACAAAAAATGGTTGAAACTGTCTATTAATTAATTATACCCATATGTATATATAAAAGATAGAGGTAAGCTGATTCTAATGATTTTAAAATATTTGCAGCCTTATACCAAAGTTGTTATCCTATTATCCTTTAAAGTTCTAGTATATAATATATAAGAGAGTTTAGTAGCTAGGCTATATGTATGCTAATCTGGGGTTTGGTAGAGAGACGGCATGTGATATATTAAGGTGTTTGAAGGGTGGCAATATAGGGGCTAATTGTGGATTTGAAAGATAGGCGATATATAATATATTTGGGTATTTGGGATAGAGGCGATATATAGGTTATGATACACAAGTGATTTATGGGCTAATCATAGATAGGGTACAGATACATTAGTACATTTGGCAAGTATGCGATTTTTAGCGTACTTTATTTTAGTATATGAATAACAAGACTGAAAGTCTCCTAATTCAAACTAGTTCTAGTTTAAAACTCAGATTTTGTTGAGTCTCATACCTTATCCTCATTGGGTAAATTACCTGTTTAGAAGAACATGCCTGGTATCCTCTAACCTCAGCCCGCGGTGCCTACCACATCCTAGGTGCCCATTGCATCCTACATGCCCATTAGAATTTAGTGTGCCTCCTACATGCCCATTAGAATTTAGTGTGACTCCTACATGCACCATTTGCACCCTGAGCAGGAAAGAATCTTTGGCGCCCTAATGCCCTGCTGTGGCGCCCCGACGCTAGGCTTTTGTATCATTGCCTCTAGTGCCCCTAGTGCCTACAGGGAGACCAGGAGCCACCACCCGAGAATGCTGACTCCCAGGTGTCTAAATAGTAGCCATTTGGAGGCGAATTGGAACATTTTTTCGCGGATTTATGGCGACTATGGCGCTCTGACTCCAGTGTTTTGAGACAGCGGCGTCCAGGCGCCATCCCTCCAGACTGTGGCCTTCTAGATTCTTACCATGCCTCTGAATAGCGCCAATGGTGCCTATGGCAGCAGGGGCAAGCTAGATTCCATAGTGATGATGCAGCCTAATACTGCTGCTATATTACAAGGAATTGAGTTCAATCCACTATTTTATACTTGACTCCGGTGTAGTATCCTACCCCTGCCACGTTGTAGTTTGGCCTAACCCCGGAGTCTACTCAGGATTCTTCTTTACTTCTACTACTCTTCACATAATTGTAAAAAGTTGCCTACTCAGAATTTATCATTGCTTGCTAGTTACCACTTGATGTTCTTGCCTTGATTCTATGCATAACATATTTCTTGGCATAAATACACAACCTGTCTACACACTCTCAGCATACCTACCCACTTTTGCTCAATCTTTGCCTAATCTGGAAATCCTCCTTTACTTCCACTATGTCTTTATAACTGCTATAGCCTATGTTTGCAAACCTCGGCAGGATAAATATGACCGATTTCCTGACCCGGGTCAGGAAATAGCATTAGTCAGTTCCAGTAGGATTAATATTATTCACATAAGCTAAATGAGTATTTGGCTGGCAGGTCATATGTAGTCTATTCGGGTGTTTAGAAGGTAGGTGATATGGGGTAATCATGTGTATGGCAACCAAGTGATATATGATATATTCAGGTGTTTTGGATAGCGGCCATCTACGGGCTAATAGTACGTTGAGTAGGTAGGCAGTACATGATATATTGCTATATTTGCCAGATACGTGACATATGGCGTAAATACCCCATGGCGGCCCCATAAACCTTGTTTGTGAAACCTGAACTGAATTAGGACTCACAAATGCTGTCTACTAAACTTGTTTATAACATCACTTTGAGCTATCTAGATAGACTTGTCTAAAGTAGTTCTTTGAAAATACTGGCCTCCTCTTCAATTCTCCAGTCATGGTATGGATTTCCCTCATAACTACATCAGGTATTAAAACACGTAAGTATATGTATATAAACACAAGTGTTTCATCTAATTTTACACGTAGCATTGGCTGTAAGTTCTACACTATATCGTTAAGACGCGAGTTATTCAATAGCCCTATCACATACATATGCAATGTATAAGATGTTTCTGCTAAACTTAACTTAAGAGCTTCACCAAAAGGAGTGCAATCTGCCTTCCAAACAGGCTTAGATTTCGGGATCAGGCTTGAGCGTACAGCAGGCACCGCATATGTATGTGATAGCGCTATCGAATAACTCGAGGCTCAATGGTATAGCAGATTTGGAACTTTTCATCTACTTAAGATGTTTCTGGTTTAGTTGAGAATGACTAGCACTAGCTCGAACTCTATAGAACTGGCTAGTACTTTACAAACCAGACACTGTCGGGTAGGCCTACTGTATTGAGTTAGGAGATACCAATATTGGGACATTATTTCATTATCGGAGACTCTGGGTTAGCAGATCCTCCCAGATTCACAGACATGCTAGGTCATAGTGGGTAGAATTGTAATGTTACTAATAATAATAATAATCAAGACTATTCCCGACACTATAGTTTCATTGACTATAGCCATGATACTTAACAGTAATGGTAATATAAAAGGTTATCAAGAGGATTGCCATCTTTTCTTGTTCTGCCATTTAGATCATTACCCGCTAGAATATTTTTTTACCCAAGAATCTAGATCATTTCATTCCTGAATTTAATATATCATAGGTGATAGGATCATTCCAACGCTAGGTGGAGGTGTCGGTGGTAGCAAAGGTGGGCGCCCATAAAAGTATGCAACAGCTGAAGAGCGGGCAACCCATCGAAAGAGGCAATGGTCTCAATACCGACAGACGAAGCAAGAACAAAAACAAGTATGAATTAATGTATTTTACTTGCAAAAATATAACTAAAATAAATTAGGCCGAAAGAGATACCTTACATGCTGAAGAAGGAATACCAATGCCCGCACCAGTTATGATGGCTACTAGACCAGCTGCTATACTGGTGCCCACAAGTGAGGAACCAAATGTATCCATTGATGCAGGGGAAAATAGTATTGCAAATAACGTTAATAGTAAGTAAACCCATACAAATAATAAATATTATTCTAATTAGACAGACAAGCAAGAACTTGAACCTACACCAGCAGAACTCGCTATACTGATTGATCCAGTGCTACAAAATCCATGGCAGCGAAATCCCTCCTTGGTACCAGTATTGGGTCTCGAAGCGGACATGATGACTATAGTTTAGAAGATGACATTCTCGATCTGTCTGGCCAACCAGATAGCTCAACCTCCAATGCTCAAAATTCGGATGAGGAAGAAGATAAACAGAGGAATCTTGTAGTATGCCAAGCGAATTGCGTACAACACAATCTTGGTAAGTACTTAGACATTTATAGCAAAATCCCACTAATTGTATATAGGAAGCACAGAACCTGTCCACCATCCATTGCCTTCTACCACAGCTAGCAATGCTGTTCAACAAGATGTACTATTCTGGCAACTACATGATAATTTGGAATTAGGTCCTGAACACCTGACTAGTCGGCAATTCAGATTGCAGTCTGAATCCACGCAAGACATTCAACTAGAAAACATTTCTTCACCACTGGAAAATTGGCCAAGCCATTCGTGCACGCCTCACAAAGAGTACACTTCTGTTCCGGCCGCTTCTGCAAATGCTACGGTTGTCGATTTCTTAATTGAGCAGCTACTAAATTATAGTTGTTCCTGTGAGATATGACGTGATATACCAGAAGACAGCACAAGTTTATCACAAATACCATGGGTAGTAGAAGCTCATTTAGGGCACCTCGGAGTTTTGGAGTCAGAAGATATGCTTAAAGAAGTAAATATAGATATTCTGCCGGAAGCTTGGCAACAAATATTCGAAGGAAAGGTGGTACCGGAACATGAATCTATGTCTGAGGAGGATACAATTAACAAGGACAATAGTGCCATTAATGAAGATGAAGAGAATAAAAGTGAGGAGGACATAAGTATGAATCAGAATAGACCACTCAAGATGGGAGGTAAGGCATGCCTGGAAGATAATAGTCAGGGGGATGGCAATAACACAATATGGATAAGCAGTGAGGAGAGTGAGCATGAAAATTGCAAGGGCGATGGGAATACACCTATCTGGATAATAAGTGATTCTAGTGACGAGGAAGAAAGTGAGAAGGAAGACAGCAAGCATGGAGATAGCGAGGAGGAAACAGGTACAAGAAAAGAATTCAGAAGTGACGAAAACGATGGGAATGAGAGCTTTGAAGAGAGTAAAGCAGAAGCTCCACCTCTGCATCTTTCCCCTTCTAAATGGGGAAATCCAGTAGATGTTGAGGCGGCCACTCTCACCAGCTTAGATATTGACAGCTTTCTAGCGATTTCCCACACTCTAGCTTTTGCCAAACTCGGCTTAAAGGTAAGCAAATTTCTTATTATTGCTATATGCGCATACGTGAGCTAATATAACTCAGATTTGTTTTTATCCCTCTCGATCAACAATTCTACGGAATGACATTCATTTATTCTGTCACATTCGGCCAAGACCTGAACATGAGGTTGATAATGTCCGGCCCGTGATGCATCCATATCACATCCTCCCTAATACATACTGGGGCAATTTTTCAGCCTTTGAAGAATGTAGTTTATATGCCTTTTTCTCTCACCTCTACTATCAAACCGTGCAACCAACTTTCTTAACAATGATCAGCTGATAAGGTTTTTTGATTTACTAATAAAATCAATCTCCAATTCTGATTTTTATAATTCAGTATATCTACAACATTTGCCTTTATCAGCTCGCCATGCTAAATATGCATTTTATGCAAAATTTCGAGAAACAGGCGTAGCTTTTAAGGAGGGAATTGGTCGGCAACAGTCTCTACATTACTTTCTACCACCCAATGGCATTGCAGACGTTTCATACAGGCTTGCAGTAGCAATTGAAGATAGTGGGAACTTTGATCTAGCTGACTTTGTTTTTCTACTAAGCAGCAAAAATTTAAAAACAATGTTTAGGTCCAGTACACCACAGGATTTATTTGCTTAATTCCAAAGCCCGTGCCTCACAGTTTTTAATTCGGAGCACATGAGTCCATCTAGTACTTGGATTGAACTTGCCAAAGAAACGGTTATTGCTGCAAAGGTGCATGTCACTCGGCTCGATATAGCTTTATCTGATGAGGAGGATGACGGGGATGAGGAGGATATCGAGGATGAAGATGATACACATAGCCAATATACTAACAATGGTTTACCTACGGAGAATGTCCTGCCAACTAACACCGCATATATATCCTTGTGGCGAAGGTCCTGTTTGCATTATATTTATGACAAGTTCAAAATCAACTTCCCTCCTCATATCCTTAACCTTTACCCCTAGGGTTAGGGTTAGGGTTAGGGTTAGGGTTAGGGTTAGGGTTAGGGTTAGGGTTAGGGTTAGGGTT
>Ga0307511_10008338_pt1 | contig 10372 bp, 9 predicted proteins | sample 13_EM_MG_FD_200266 | JGI IMG/M metagenome (GOLD analysis project Ga0307511, IMG submission 200266) | Populus trichocarpa ectomycorrhiza microbial communities from riparian zone in the Pacific Northwest, United States - 13_EM | ecosystem: Host-associated > Plants > Roots > Unclassified | place... | reverse complement strand
CCCCCCGCCGTAGCGATACTTAGTACTGTACGTATACTTGCCTTACGTAGGTTGCTGTTTCATTCGGGATAACAAAAACCACCATAGCGTAGTAGCCGTAGTCTCGTCGCAGTAACGAAGTTACCCTCAACTTCGCCAATCCACAACCCTCTACATCACTAGGGGTGTGCCCCCCCTTGGGTGAAGTGGTTTATGCTCGGGTCTTGTGTTGTCTCTGAGGAGAAAAGCCCACAGTTCTTTGAGTCGTAGCTGCCCCGCCAAGCTACCTATGTATTTCCTTTGTGATTTAGCGGGCTGGCGGAAAAAAACTGTCGAACAATCAGACTTCAGTAATGGCCAGGTGCACAAACAAACTCAAGACTAGGGTGAGTAGCCTGGAATGTTATGTATGCGTGTGGACTTCGATAATCGAGGATCTTGTTTGGAAAGTGCTTCGGGATTGGCTTCCCACGCTAACTCCCTGTCCTCCAACGGATTTCGGCATAGGCGCCACGATGTGATCGAGGATCATTGGCCGTAGGGTCTCGGGGACGAAGGACCCTCCTGTCTACTGGCATGTCCTTCCCACAGTGTCTACTATACCAAAAGATGATGGGGCCAAAGAAACGCACACCTTAGGTATTGTTCCGCGGGCAGTGTGGTTCGAGACTAAGTACTTAAGTAGCTAGCACGGCGTATTCTATGTGATACACAAAGTCTCCTATCATACCCAAGGGTCAGGTTTCATCGCGTACAATCGCTATCGTATCGTGAATATAGATTCCGAGCAAGAGACTTTGTAGTACATTACGCAACCAAACTGGACTCATCGAGACTGACATGATCTACTTAGTGCTAGGCCCCTACTGTGATAATAGAACTATCATCGACTACTGTCGATCACACAATTTGTTTATTCCAGGCAGTAAAGATCCAGATGTGATATATGATAAGCACAAAAACTAACATCCAACTTAGAATACCCGGAGACCATACTAAGCCCTAAACTTTCTAGGCAAGATCCGGCACTGGTTTCCACTTTTGCATCCCACATGGAAAAAACAGGGTCATGGAATAAGCAAAACAAAACAAGTCACCGAGTCTTCCTGGGGCTCGTGCTTAGTATGTCTTGCCCTGAATACTTCCTACAAAATATTTATCTTGCTAACGACTATAATGCTGCGCCTAGGGTTTTCGCGCAAGATTTTCTCCGCAATTTAGGGCATGTGGCTCACCGGAAAGGGTAATCTACAATCCTCAGACGACCCTGAATGCCGGAAGTGCGGAAGGTATGCGGAGACAGGCAAGTACGTAGCCTTAGTCTGTACGCATGGGGAACAGATAGGACGGAGGTGGGGGACGTGGGAAAACATGGATGACAGAAAGAGGTGGGCAAAAAAGGAAAAAGATGAAAGGGATTTTACACGGTCGATCTGGTGGGGACGTTTTTCTCTAATATCGATTTGCGTTGATCTATGTTTGTTTCGAGTTTTGCGGGCCGCTGTTAGGGGGCCGGGAAATGGGCGTGGTGGCGGAAGAATTCGGGAAGGGCCGGGAGGGGCGTGGCGGAGGAGGATTATCTACAGTGGGGAAGGACCGGCAGAGGCAGAGGGTGTGGAGGAGGAGGGGTTATTTCGGTTATATTGATCTCATAGGCTCGGGAGGCAGGACATTTATGTAGCCGGTTTTCCCATGGGGAGAGAACAGGGGCGCCGCATAATCTTAGGTTGATTGGCTAAGCCGTATAGATTCCCCCCCCCAAAAAAAGGGGGGCATGTAGCTTCACAATCCAGCAAACCATCCTGATTGAAGGTAGTTGCGAAAGACGCCCCTAGGATGAAGGCAGGTGGACACCTCCCTTGCTGCCGCTGATACGAAGTTCCCTCTGCGTGGTTGTACCATTCATGTCAGAATCGTCGCCGGCGGACCCCGATTCTCTCGGATTCGACTTTTCTGGCGGCTCTGAACGTCTTGTAGGGTTCCATCGAGGGTCTGCTGCTGGTTCTGGTACTTCTCATTCATTCTCTGGCTCTGACTATCACGGGTCGCTGAGGTCACGATTGTATCTTCCAACCATTGGTCTACTCTGAGGAGGCTAACATAGCTCAAGGGGGTTACCCTGAACACCTCGGCCGGCATGTGAGTCATTTCGCTTTGCTCTTTCCTCAGGGCCGAGGGGGTTATGCTTATAACGAAATATGCTTATACTAGGATAAAAGTGCAGACATGACGAAATAGACAAATGAGCCCAGAAATAGGTCTTAACATTGATTTCAGAACTAGCAGTGCAAGAGGTTGGTCGGGTCAGGGTCTTCGTTCTCAGCCTGTTCTAATTTCCTGTCAATGACTCTCAGGCCATCTGTGCCCGTCTGTGAATTTTCGGATGTAGACATATCCTATAGCTGCCTGGGGTCAGTGGCATAAAGGGGGTAAACAAAGTGGTGTACCTCACTCAGGTTTGGGTGGAAGGCTATGCTGGTGACGTTAACGTTGAGCGGACGGATCCTCAGGGTATCGATAAATATGCACATTCATTGTAAGAATATATTTGTAACTGCTTATGCGAATGGGTGAATTTATGCTTTAGAATTCCTTTTTTTGTATAAGGGGATGCTTTTAACGAATATATGCTTATATCGGGTATGCTTGTCACAGGAGTGTATGAAGCTATGTGCGGCCGCTGACTTGGAAATTTAGAATGTTCTAGAAGCGGATAGTGGTGATCTTCTTATTTGTGATATGTAATGAACAGGATGAAGAGGAGCAGGAGACGTAAAGATGCTCATACCTAACCGAGATCACCAAGCCACTAGCTCACTATCACACGTTCCCCAACAGATGGGGTCTGAATTTAAACATGCGTATTGGCCGTCTGCTTGTGGGACAACAAGGAACTGACGAGAAGGATTGGATTTCGCAACTTGTTCCGACAACTTCCAGTATTACTATAGCAACCATTTATTACACTACTTGCACCCTAGGCTATCTACCTACCACTACAAACTCTTGCACTCCCTACCTTTGAATAGTTATCAGAAAAGGCCAAAACCTTGTCAAGATCTTCTTTACATTCAGGGTGCGAGTTACCTCGTATGTATATGGAGGAGAACAAGACGGTGCCGAAGACGGCACCGTAATTTAGACGACGAGGGGTTGTTACGTTACTGGGGGATCAGGTAACTCATGAGAAACGCTGTGTGCTGGCCCTTAGCTCTGAGAAGGAGAGTGATCAGCTCCGCGAACTCACATTCTGTGAAGAAGCGGGACCTTGGTGATACGAGATTGTTGCCCCTCTGAGAGGGTGAGGCACTGACAAAGGGAGACTCCAATACTCCAGAATCACAGCCGAGAAGGCAGTGATGCGACGTATCATCTACCCGAACCTCCCCCGAACCTTCAACGCCATTACCCTCTGAAGCTGTGATACAGCTAGTACAAGGTAACCTAAAACAACAACCTGAGAACATCACGGAAGAAACGACCAGGGATTGTTACCTCCAGTTCATTTCCTGGAGTGGGTAATGAACCCAATAGCTACAAACCTACCTACAAGCATTCGGAGAAAGCCCAGCAGCTCTAATCTTTTATCGCTAGTACAACCAGCAAGCAAACTCATACAACCCAAGCAGGAGCAAATTACCCATAAAATGGCCGTTCCCCACGGTAGGTGCCATCGAGTTGGTGTTATTGATGAGAACCGATCCTATAATGGAAAACCTTCAATTATATCACCCTTCGTCAGATCACGGGGCAAGAAGATCACGAGCAAGAAGAACGACGACGAAGTGGCAGCACAAGCAGAGCAACTGAGAATCCAGTTCATCCCCCTCCATCATCGATAACGAGTCCACGGGATCCAGGTTTTCAAGAGATCATTAGAGACAATGGTTGAACGGACAGCACACCGAGTTTCCATCGATGACGGCAACAAGAAAGAGATTCTTATCGCTCCTAAAAAGGGTCTGGCAGTTACACCAGTGACATAAGTTAAAAACATCCATAAATAATACTTTCAGTCCTCTCCAGAGCACGCTTTGCCATACCGTCCTTGCCCAATGCAAAATGTCTGGGGACTATCCCCGTACTGACACCTGGCCCTCGATCAAGCCGCATAAGGGTCAAGGGCACACAACCTTGATCACAGCAGAGAAATAAACAAAACCTCGATATACAATCATGCTCTTTAGTGATCGAACAAGACATTCGCTCATAGCAACCAGAACTTCTCCATATAACCTAGCACTGCCCGATCACTAAAGAGCACGACTGCACATGGTAACCATTGCATGATGGGGGGAAGTCCGCGCGCCAGTAAATTCATTTTTGCAACGCCTTTCCAGGGTGCCCTCGCAGTAACACCTGGACAGCAGGGTCATCTGTCATCTGCTGTGCATGCGAATGGGGGTAGCTGCGGCTTCTGCGACTGCAGCTATAGTATTGGCCTCGCTCACTTGTGAATTGGGATCTATTCGAGGCTTCAGAAGTGTTTGAACTTGCCAAGGATTGCACTCGGTATTCAGTAAGATGGGCCTGAGAACATTTGAGAGTGCCTTTTCTGCACCAGTATTGCTGGTTCCTACTCAAGTACGGATACCAGAGTTACTTATCTGCTTGTTGGATAAGACCTAGTCTGGTTGATAAGACCCTGCTAGTGTGGTTAGACCCTGCAACCAATTGTTCATCCAATGCCTCAGGGGTCCCTCCCGCCCGCAGTAAAAAGCCCCCAACGTAATCCTGCATCAAACCAGTTTTAATAGAAGTTGTCAAGATGCATAATAAAGATAAAGTGTCCATATCTAGACTGGTTGGAGCAGTATCGTGACAATAATATCCCGCAAAGGGTTTGAATGCTATAGCTTGTCTTGTAGTCTGGTTCTTGTCTTGTATCTTACCAAATGTACAGAGTATGATCGACATTACTTGACAAATACTTCTGCAGTTCAACACACTGAGGAAGTTCCACCTGGGCCTACTCGAGTACCATGAGCAAAACAGACTTGTCGATCCACCCAAAGCACAGAAGAGACAGGGGGTCTTGCTAGGTATGTGGTAATCACCACGAGGAGTTGGTAGGGATCGACATTTGGGTCCAGCGCCCAGATTCATGTCCAATCCCGAGTGGGCTTCTAAACGCTAGCTGCTCGCAGCAGACGGTTATGCGGGAGAGCACGTTGACTTCTAGATTGCCAATATCGCCGGGGTCCCTTTGTATAGTCAAAGATTATCATCGTCAAGGAGCGAGAAAAGCAAAAGACGTTAAGATCTTGATGAATGAACCTCCGCCCGACAAGGATGGGGCGGACCGAGAACGTTCGGTTCTTTTGGTCGCCTTGTACCCATGGGGATAGACACTCTCAAGGCTTGGGCTCTACGCGAGATAGAACTTGGTCTCGGGACAAGGTAGAAAGCTGCCTGTAGGCGTGGATCTTAGTGTACTAAGTTCCATGCAATGTAGTGGGATTGTGCGAAATCCCATGGCGATTTCGTACGGGATATGGGACGGGGCGTATGGGAGCAGGTCTACTGGTGAATGCGACATTTCTCTGTCTACGATGATCCCATTCCTCGCTGGGCCGTGGAAGTTACTACTAACTTCTCCAAGTCCCAACTGAACGTTGGCCCCGCCTAACCATGTCTATCACCCCTGGACGGGGACACCGCTCTTCTGGGTACAGAAGGCTTCGTGATCGGGCATATATACCAGGGGGGGCGCGGCGGTCCGGTCCTCGGTACTGCTCACCGAGAAGCCACACAAGCCTGAAGGAATGCGGGTGTAGTTTGGTGAAATAATTTCCAATCTTCGAATCTGAGCACTGTGCACCCCATCAGCTCTAGAACGATTCTAGGCTGTCAGCCATCACCTGTGTGGTTTTGTTGTCCCGTGACTCCAGCTTCTACTTCCCCAGCCATAAGACAGCTGCTTGCCCCAGTCCTTTTTCAGTTCCATATTACCAGCATCGTTCATTGCAGTCCTCCAGCACCCGGATACTCTCTCGAAACATCATAGATATGAGCGGTTTCGAGATCAAGTCAGTTCGGGGCACATCCGACAGAACCATGATAGATGGCATCAGAAGCCCCGGAACCCCAGCCCGCGCAGCATCACCAGAGCTTCCAGGACGAAAGATTGCTACTGCCACGCGAGCCAACTTTTTTGAGGATCTCTCAGGCCCAGAAGGCCACAAGTCCTTCCCAATACCCCATCTGACGGCATATTCGGGACTGTCCTCAATATACCATGAAAAAGCAGAGGTTTGTTGCCGACTCTGGTGCTGTGGGATGGTCGATCAGTAGTCGGTGGTTGATCATGGAAGCTGACCGTAAATAGTTGGATATCTTATCGAAGGATGCGGAGAGTTTAGTTGATTTACTGTACCCGAGGTCAAAAGTGCTAGTTGAGTTTATCGGAGGGTAAGCCTTACTTAATGCCTAATATGATGAGCGCATTTCTAACTTTCCTTAGTCGGCCTTCGATAACCTCGTATTTACTTGCTGGCATCGAGAAACTAGGTGTCCCAGTGAAGTACTACGCGGTATCTTACTCCTCTATCGAGATTTTGAAGGTGCATATTTCTATTTTTAATGTTTACAGAATTCTATCGTCTGTGTAAATTGCATTGTCTTTACTTACAATTGTTGGTGCTGTTCGTAATTAGGCCTTTTCCGCCCTCGAACCATGGAGATATAAAAATATACAGCTTATTGGACTCCATGGCAGCTACGAGGATGCCTGTGACTGGCTGGCAGAAAATGAATACGGAGTACCCAAAACCATACTCTGGTTGTCACATTCAATTGTAGGTTCTCATTGCCGTAAGCATCCCATGTTATACTGATGTCGGGAAAAAGTCCTCTGTCGATAGAATTGATGTTGCCGTTTTTCTCCGCCGCCTCACCGCTCATCTCCTTCAACCAGGTGATCTCGTCATGCTTGGTACAGAACGTCGCGGTACAGCACAGGACCCAGTTTTATCGCGTGGAAAAGGCAGCGAATGGAATAAGAGGAGGCTGATGGATAACCTCCTACGATCTTATGGCTTGTAAGACATCTATTCTGTATGAATGACACCTCTTTGTTGTATTAACTGGCTGCTTAGATATTTCGAATCTGCCCGTGAAACATTCTCAACAGACGCTTGGGACCTGCAAGACGAATATGACCCCAGCATTGGCGCCAGAAGGTGTTACATCGTTGCAAAGAGGGATATTAAACTAAATAACAATATTTTTGTGAAGGCCGGAGAGAAAGTGTTAATGGAACAGTCCTGGAAATATGGTACTTCTACGGCCCGTTATATACTGATATCCAGTACTAACTCGATCTGGCAGATGATGGGGATATCGAGGAGATGTTACAATACACCGGTCTCGATTCATTCCATAAATTCACTGACTCTGTTGGGGAGTACGCCCTGCGGCTATTGATGCTGCCCCCGGGCAAGACTCCAAAACAGTTTGGAGCCATGAAAGCGTATTTCGACCAAAAGCAGGGCTAGGGAATATATATATTGCTGGAGAGGGATCCGGTGCTCCTAAGACCGAAATGGTCGGTCCCGAAGTGGTTATATGTTTCAGCTATAATTTCATTCCGGTTTCGTCTAGGCATATACAGCATACTCGCGCGCATTTTAGTTCTGGTTCAGCAAATATACAAAAAAGACTGAGTTTTCGGTTACAGGGTCACAGGAGTTGGGATCGCATATACAATGATTCCAGAGGATTACTTTCTTATACTTTTCTTCTTTTGCCTTCTTCGTTTCTTCTCTGATTGCTTTATCACACAAAATCGGGCTGGATGCAAATTGGGAAAGCGAGGTGTTTAGCGGGCGTTCTTTGTTTTTTCTGCTGGTCTCCGCCATAGGTTTACCCTGAACCGCGTTTATATTGTGCTATTTGGTTTGGTCTCTTCAGATTGTTGCACATTTGTTGGATTTTGAAGTACAGTTCATTATGTACAATGTCGATACTCCTTTTGTCTTGACGCTACTTTAATGGGTTATTTTTTTTCTCAGTAGATACCTTTTGGTTGGTTGTGGGGGCCCTGAGGGTCAGTTGCTTGGGTTAGTCGGTTTTTTATCTTTAATACTTAACGGGTTTGGGAATGTACGCGGAATGCGAGGCGCAGATGTGCCACTATTAGTGTCTAGTTTCTGGAATGGCACCTGCATGAGGCCTCACTGTTAAGCAAAAGAAAATATACATAAACCCCATGAAACACAATCTCGGTCTGGTTGCTAATGAACGTGTTCCTGGAGAGCAAGCCTATACTTAGTAGTATATGGTATGATAGCCCATACTTTTCATGTGAGATTCCCCTTTCCGGGTTTGTACTATTTACCCCAAAAATCTTTTCTCGCAAAGACTCTACACCTCCGTCCCAATTCTTAAATTCATTAGCATGGGCTCTGGGTTCGTATGAGCATATCATCATTGAACGAGTCATGTTCACACCGCTTCTCACGGTCCCTTCGGGACTACCCGAGGTTCAAAAGTGACAACTCACACTGCTCACCCCATAGATGACTGACATGAGGTATGAATCATATCCCGCCCAACGCTCGGCTGCACGGAAACTTGAACAGCCTATCTATCCCCCCCCCACTGAGCGAGGTATGGTGGGGACACTTCAAGTCAACTTTATGAATCATGAGGATAAAACATATGATTATATCTTTCAGGAAACGTTATACATGGTGTGCAATCCTCAGACGACAGAACACTTTATAGCACCTATATCACTAGTAGTAAAGTAGTATAGTAAGTTGAGTAAGGTACTTAAAAGGTAACCACAGCCCTCTTTGCAACCCCCACGTCAAGCTCCCGCACAAAAACTACACCGTACAGTGGGGATGAAAACCGCAACAAGAACAAGCATCCGAAAGCGGAAGGAAAAAAAACTAACAACGGAATCAAGGTAGAATTAAAATAAAAAAAAGGGGAATATGATCAAGGAACGGACGAAAGCCAACCCCGATTTCTTCTCCAGACGCACGTTACAACCAGTCCAAACAGTTTATAAAGAGTACTAGTATCGTAGCAATAGCGTAGCTCATGAGTAAACTCCCTCCGCCTACGAGCATCAGGTCAGACCATCCCCCTGCCGTGCCCCCAGGCACCAGTCGTTGCGGTCATGCTGCTCCCCATACTAGCAACATGCCCTATTATTACCATATTTTGGAGGAACCACAAAAAGAAAAATTGGAATCAGCTTCAAAACAACCTTATAAGATAGCCTCACCTCAGCACAGCCGTATGAGCGCAGGCATCAGATAGTCGGATATGAATAGATAGTCAAAGCAGAACTCCCATACATGGCAGGCTCCATGGCGCCATACAGAACTCCACATTGGGCATAACTGGACCACGAGCGCACGTAAAAGCTAGCAACAGCCATCTAGCAGCACTTTCCCCCCATGTTCCCCTCGCTTGACCTGCTGGGGTCCACAATGTTTCCGGTGCTTCCCCTGCTATCATCTGCCCTTGCGTTGTCCATGATCCTCTTTTTGATGTCCTGGGCAAGGGAGTAGAACGCCTTTTCGACGTTGATGTTGCTCTTTGCACTGACTTCCAAGAAGGGGATTCCAAGTTCATCGGCGAGGGCCTGGCCTCGCTCTGTGGTGACTGCTCGCTTCTCTTCCCAGTCACATTTGTTGCCAATTAGGATTTTGTTGACGCCTTCGGTGGCATGTTGCTCAACGTTGGAGAACCAGGTTCGAATGTCTGTAGCGTTGGATCAAAGTTAGTGTGCATGATGGCGCGAATTGGGTAGATCCTGAGAGCTTCTTGACGAGAGCTGAGGACTATAGAGGGGCAGCACTAACTATTGAAAGATCGTTCATCTGTGACATCGTAGACTAGCAAGATGCCCATCGCTCCACGATAATATGCTGTGGTGATCGTTCTGAACCGCTCCTGACCTAGAACGAAATGTCAACAGATTGCCCTGATAGAGTTCCCCTGCGGTGACTGGGGTAGCACTATTTGGATAGCCTAGTTCCAAACTCGCAGCATTTCTACATACCGGCCGTATCCCATATCTGTAACTTCACTCTTTTCCCATCCAGTTCGATTGTTCGAATCTTGAAGTCGATTCCAATAGTCGTGATGAAGCTTGGTGTGAAGGAATCCTCGCTGAACCGGAGAAGACAGCAACTCTTCCCCACTCCGGAATCACCGATAAGAAGTAATTTTATCTATCCAGTAATATCAATATCAGTCTTCTGGTCAACGCGATAGCTAACGCTCAAGCTAGTCTGAGATAGATGCGTGACCATTATGCTACCAACCGAGTAGGACAGGGCCACATACGAGAAAATCGTAGTTCCTTGAGCTGGCCATTGCGGGATCGTAGAGGGGTGTTTGGATCGAGTTTAGTTAGCTTCTTGTGGGTGGG
>Ga0307511_10008337_pt1 | contig 10372 bp, 5 predicted proteins | sample 13_EM_MG_FD_200266 | JGI IMG/M metagenome (GOLD analysis project Ga0307511, IMG submission 200266) | Populus trichocarpa ectomycorrhiza microbial communities from riparian zone in the Pacific Northwest, United States - 13_EM | ecosystem: Host-associated > Plants > Roots > Unclassified | place... | reverse complement strand
TACCATGACTTGTGCCATTTTAGTTACCTTTTCCACCATTGCTATTTCTACCATAATTTGTGCTAGCTTTTCTACCACTGACACTTTTTCCATCACTGGCTCCTCTCCTACATCTAGCTCCTTCCTCATCTCCGGTCTTTATATTTATACTAGATTAAACATTAACTTATTCAACACTATCTCTTTCGCAAGTTATCAAGTTATGGCCAAATAGATTGTAGACATTAAATCTAATTGTCGAAGACCTTTTCCTTAAGGTCCTAGGTTACTCTTCTCCTTGGTCTCTTATTCTATTATCTCTTGCTTAACCCACACACCTCTTTTAAGGATGGAGGTAAAACAGTCACCTCTCTTATGTGTGGATCAAGATCAACCTCTGATAATGGGTGCATTACCTCACTCTTTTGTGATGCATACAAGAAATGTCATGTCTACATGGAATATAGTTAATGTTCATTAACCATAAGAGCAATGTCTCTTCTATAAATTAATAAAAAGTCTAGTCTACCCTTTGAATACTTGGTATTCATTAGCACTCGGTGGAATCATTCTCATATTTCATGACTTTTTCATAGCTTTATCAAGCATGTTCCTTGTAAAAAGAGTGGTTTTTGTCTCCCAACATATAATTATAACAAACCTATTATGGAATCTAGACAAGAGCTCCAACCTAATCTTCTTTAGTAACATCATAATTGATATAATTCAATATTTGTCTATCCAATTGTTAAATAACCCAGCCAAATTATTTGTTACATTTTCAACTTTCACTCCAATGTTATACAAATATCAGGATTTAAATGCATTCTAAAACCTAATCTTAACCTATGAAATTCCTTCTTTAAACTAACATAAATATGCCTTTACATAGTATATAAGTATTGCATTAGGAAAAATCTTTGTAGTACTTTTAGGTGGACTCTATAAAAAATATTAAACACATAAAAATATAAGCAAATATAGAGTTACATAAAAAATATAAAGTTCATCATATCTCTTGTCTATTAGACATTATGTATAATGGCTCGTGGTTAATTTTGGATTTGATGGAATCATACAAAGTATATAGAAACCATCTCCAAGTGTCATTGTTTTCGATTTCCACCACAATATATGTAAATAGAAATAATTCATTGTTTGCATTTAATGCAATTGTTGCTAATAACACTCCTTCATACATACCCTTCAAATGGCAACCATCACATGTATTTCCCATAAAAAAATCATTATTAATAATGTAAATCCATCCATCCATCATCATCATCATTATTTGTATTTACAAATTCAAACCTTCTTATCTTGTGATGGAATAAAATTATCATTTATATTATTATTATCACCATCATACTCTTTTTTCATCAATAATATAACACTCTAAACTAACACTATCAACATCTATATCAATATTGTCATCATCTTCACTCATAATATATGCACTAATTAAAAGAACTATTTTATTACTCCCATCATCATCATCATCATCATGAAAATACTTAGTATCACGAGACCTACTATTATATTTACCTAATTATTATTCGGGCATTTGAAAATATAAAAAATTATCTTTCATATATGCATCAATGTACATGTAAAATTCTTCTTCATCTTCGTGCAAAGACAACGTTTTTAAATGTAAAAGCATCATAAAAAAAACCTCGATTGTCTCTATGATCTTGAATTTGAAAGTCAATATTGAAAACTTGTTTGCAAATGAAAAGTATATCTGTGTATAACATAAAGTCAGTATCATGGTCTCACTGCAATGTAGCTAGATAAATTTGATATTTGATCTCCTACAAAGAGAAGATTTTGTTTTGATTTGTGTTTAATTTATATTTGTGGAGAGGGAGAGAAGAAAATCGAAATCTATGTACACTATGATGAATTGATTTGTCGTTTGGGTCATACTATATAGAAGAGTATTTTTATTTTTATTTTTATTTTCATCGAAATTAAAATACTGTATTGACCTAATATAATTTTAAAATATTAAATGTGAGGAGGGGGCAGAGTAGTTTTTCCCAAGCAGAAATTAATTTTATATCCTTAAGAAAGAAGAGGTCTGTATTTGGATAGAGCTCCAGTCCAAGAATTAGGAATCCTAGCTAACTAAACCTGTTCCTTTCTCCCTGGAAAACCGCTAGAGTTACAGAGAAAAAGAGAAATCAACAGCACATCACAATCACACCCTCCTCCTTCACGCGAATCTCACACGCATCCCTTTCTTCTCTATCTCTCTCCCGGACTAAGTATTCTTTAATGTTTCTCATCTGAGTTCAATTCAATCATCCTCGACTCGATCAATCAAACTGTCAACCAATCTGATCTGATTTTTTTTTTTGGGATATGATGAAGATGCGGATGGAAAGTAACGGCGGCAGTCATCGCCTTCACCATCACATTAATCAGAAACAGAATCTCAAGTACGGTCAGTTTTCTAATCACGAGGATGAGATAGATCATCAAGTTTTTGATCTCTTTGGTAATTGTAATAGCAGAAGTAATGGTAAAGGGAAGAATCGGTTTACAATGCCGTCGCCATCATCAACTACAACAGCAACGACGATGTTGTCTGCTTCTACCTCTTCAAATAGTGGCGTTGGATTCATTGAACATCCGGTTTCGAAGCTGGATACACTTGCCGGCGTTGCTATTAAATACGGCGTTGAGGTTTTTTTTTTTACTTAATTGATTGGTTTTTTCCTTCATACATCCATGGGTTATTTTTATTTTGATCTGGGTTCTGTGCAAAATGTGATTTTTTTTCCCCTGTTAATCAAGGTTTAATTAATATTTTTCATTACAAAAAATAGAAGGGAGGAGGGGAGGTAGCTGCGGGATAATCAGTTTGGTTTGTTTAGAATTGCAGAATAATCAGTTTCATCACTGCCAAAACTTACCTTTACTGACCAATCGATTATGTTTGGAATTATTGCCGTTTTCGGGTTATCTATGTGTGTGTGTGTGTGTTGAGTTTTTGGGTGTTAAAATGTTGCTCACGATTTCAGAACAGTATATTGCTACATTTGTTTTTTGCCTTCAGAGAACTTTTAACTAGATGGCAACGAAGTTAATATTGTTTTGGCTTGTTTGTGACTAATTATTTAGGTTGCTGACATAAAAAAGATGAATAGCTTGGTTACGGATCTTCAAATGTTTGCTCTCAAGTCACTCCAGATTCCACTTCCTGGAAGGCATCAACCCTCATCTTTCTTATCGAATGGTTCTGACGTTCCAGGGTATGTATTTGTTCCTTTTGAAGCTGTGTCTGTTCTAAATTTCCATTTCTGGTTCATTTGAATTTCCCCATCATTATGTGTGCAAAAAACATGTGGGCTCTTAGTTCTCAACTTACCTTCATTTGAACCTTCTTTTACTATTACACTAGCATGACTCTCCAAATTGCTAAAACAAGGTATTTAAAAGTGTAGAAAGTGTGTGATCCTTGTACTGGTTAGTACAACCAGAAAGCTCCAGCCTATTTTTCTGGCTCACCCCATTGCAGTCCTAACCAACCAGCCTAGAGATTCATTTGAACTTCTTATGATGCGTTGGTAAAATTTTAGTGCCACATAGTTTGCAAAGCACAACTGAAAGTCCTAGGCAGGTTTAATTCTTGAGAGTCGGACCACTTCATTAAAAAATTGCCTTTTCAGATTACCCTCCAAGGACCTTGCTTGGATGAAACTATGACTGTGCAGAGGCCTTCATATATAGATTGGCCACGATTCATGTGGACTTTCAAAGTATACATGCTCAAGAGGATATGAAGTAAGAATCTAGAATTTGATAACTTACATTAGCAAAAATGGTGACGTGGTATTGTTGATGGTGATACAATAACGTACATTTTGGGCGGTAGGAGAGATGCAAGAGTTTTTATTCTTGTGGCACGTGGCAGTTGTGGCATTTAAAGGAACTGGTCTTGAAAGATGTGGCTCTACTTGTTAGGTTTCTTGCAGTAAGTGTCACTGGGAAGAATCTGCAGTGCCAGGCTAGGATCTAGGTGTGTTCTGTGCTGCAGTAACCGGTGGGAAAAGATGGAAAAAGGGATGGTGGGTGATCTGGGGAGCATTTTCAGATCTTTTCGCTACTCCCTGCTGTATCTTTGAATTAAATCCAATTCAATAGTAAGATAATGAAATACTTGAATTGCAGATTTCAAATCTGTTCTGATTGAATCGGATTCAAATCATATCAGAGAAAGAAAAGGATCGTATATGGAAAAAAGAACAGACAAATATAAGATTTAGGGGGGGAGGAAATGCATGTGAGATTCACATGAGAAAGGGAGGATGCAATGTGGTCTGGTGGTGTCATTTCCTCTTGGTTTCATGGAAAACTGAATAAGATTTGTGTTCTCTTTTGTTTTATCTTGGTAATCCTATTTTGATGGATAAAATGATTTGCCTCCCGTGACTATAATTCATTAGATAAATTACAAATATTTAGTCTTGGCTAGTATAGTAAAAATAATTAGCTCAAGTCAAAATTGTAACTGTCTTGTAGTATGGATAACTGAACATAAATAGTAATAGCAGGTTAATGTATCATTGGTATCACCTTTGCAGCCTTGTTCCCAAAAGCTCTGCCAGGTTTCTCCCCTTTCAGTTAAGCTGTTGTGCTGGGTGTCACTCGCGGTTTTACTATTTGCATCATCCATGAACCATCATTATTTTGAATCCTTAAAATTCATATACCTTCATCTGACATATATGACACCTTTTATCCCTTATTTTCATGAGATTTCACATTTCATATATTTGCCATGAAGTCTGTGATGTTTTTTGGGGTATGAGAACAAAACCTATTTGACAAAATGGATGTCATCTTATCATCAAACATTGATTTAGTATCAACACCACACAACTGCTAGAAAATTTTCTAAAACTGATTGAAATACTGGTAAGAATCCTAGCCTATTCCAGATTAGTTTGATTAAGTCAAGTGATGTAGTTGGTCTTTCTAGATGGTTTTTAAATTTGAGCGGAAAATGCACTTACAGTTGAAACCTGATAGCATTCAGTGTTCCATTTGAATTGCTGAAAACTGTGTTAACATTGAGATTCTTTTGGGGTGGATCACAGCCCCAAGTTCAGCCTAAAATCTACAAATTATGACACTTGAACTTTTTTGCAGACAGAACAGTTATGAACGGACCCCGCCACGTGGTCTGCAGTCCGATCTCTTTGATTCATTTCAATCTTTGAAGCCTCAGTCTTCACGGTGTAAGGTTTCTCCAGCTATGAGCTCTTTACAAGGTTACTATGGGCTTAAGCCAAAAGATCAAAAGAAGATACCTGAAGGTTTTGAGATGGCAGTCTACAGGAACGGACATTCTCATCATCCAGAAGGTGGTCCATATCTTAAACCATCACCGGCTTCCCATCCACCTCTGAGCCTCCATCGGAAAACTAAAAGCTTGGCTAATGGGTTCCTTGATGAGAAAAATGGACTGGTTGACAAATTATACCTTGATGAAGTGAAGGAAGGCGAGTCTGAGAAATTGGTGAGAAGGCGTCAGAAATCAGAAGCTGATTTCACTTCCATTTACACTGACTTGCTGATTAGAGAGGAAAGCACCGGGCCTGCTTTCTCGACAATCACTGGAAAGGGCTTGGCTCTGAGACCTAAAGCGGGAAATCGGACCACAACAGATGTTGATGCAGGTGGTTTGACCTCTGCTCAAACGGGTCCAGGAGATTTGGCTGATGGATTTCTCGTAGTAAGGAAGTCATCAAGCGCAACTAGTCTGAATGATCATGACAGCATTAGTTCTTCCATGTGGCCAACATCGAAGTGGAATTTGAAGCCAGATTTACAGGCCTTATCCGCTGCAGCCATAACGAGACCAATCTTCGATGGATTGCCAAAACCAATAACGGGTAGGAAAAACAAAACGGCACTTGATTAGTTTAGCATCGGATATCATATTCAATTAACTCGTTGATGATCCAACATTTTGTCTGCTGAGTAGCTCTTGAAGGTAAATAGAAAGAGATGTGACAGGAAAAAAAAATCAAATAAGATAATACGTTTTTGTTAGTTTATGTTACCAAGAACTGTTAATACATATAATTGTACCCCTAATTTATTATGTTTACTTTGGTGAGAACAATTAAATCCACCCTTGTGTATTAGAAAAAAAATGGATTTGATAATAGAGCATCAATACCTTTTGTCATTGATTTATCTTAAATAGAAGATGACAGTCCCTTTAATACCTCTTGTCGGAACAGTTATTGAGTGGGACAATGTTTCCTCTTCCCTGCTAAAGTTGAGGTTCCTTTCATTCAAGCCATTCTTTCCTTTCTTTGTGTTCACTATATCGTGTTTGCGTAGCCAGTGGGATAGGTCAGCTGCAATATTAGGCCTGTTCAGTTGAGGTTCCTTTCATCAGGATCAGTCTCATATGGTAGGCATAGCTCTAATTTTCGTACAGCCCATGAAGAACTTGGCTTTCGTACTCTGCCCAAACGAGCCCTCAAGAACTGTCAACCGTTTCCTTAAGCATTGTGGTGTTGCGCATCATAAAGTGGACCTCAAATTAAAGAGAGAATTTTACCATTCAACATTATGATAGACCATTCAGAATTAATTTAGAATTCAAAGCCATTCCTTCGGCCTTATCGTCACAATCCATTTTTTTGGATTTATATCTCTGTACTGCCAAAGAGACTGTCTCCTTGCCCATCAGAAAAATAGAATCCAGTAACTGCTTGGGCAAAGCATCATCGCAACCAACCCAGACAAGTTAACAGTTACCTGCCACCGTATTCCTCTTTTCAATATTTATATTATTCCATATTCTTTCAGGTAAAATTAGGTTCTCGCCATTTCTTTGGCTGGTTACTGTACTTGTTCTTGGAGATTTTCCAACTCCGCATATTAAAGCCCAAGACAGAGGACAAAGGACTGAAGGCAGGAAATTTAACCACAACAACAAATAGAACGAGGGAGGGGTCTTGGAGCTAAGATCAGCATCTCGACTCTTCATATACTTTCTTACTGTTGAGCATCAAATTCAGATTTTCCACACGCAGATGCTGTTCCAGAATCTCTCTCTACCACATACATCCATCACATAATGCAATTGCATCATACTCACCAGGTGCCCACAAGTTTGCTTCGATGCCTTTGCCACCACCTCTAGTAGCCTACTACCCCTAAATCAGATGGCAACCTAATACTGTATAATAGTCTTGGTATGGTTCTCGTTTTTTGGCACACTAGCTCATACAACATACCAGGCATCCATGACAATGTCCCAAGGCTTCCACAGGGAGATACTTGCTATTCACTGTATCTCCAAGAATTCTACTTCTCCATCAATATGCTAATTAGATTTATCCTTTCAGGCAATTGTAAAAGTATTTTGAAATCAACTTTATGAACCACTTTTTATATCACAAAATTAATCTTACCACCAGTTGTGCCTCTCACCAGCTAACAAATAATCAAGCTACATCAGCCATCTGGACGTTATTTTTCATTTCTTTTCCTTTTTTTTTTTTTTTATCAATCCCTAACAATCAAACTCCTTGCATGTATTAACAGTTAATAATCAGCAAAAGAGAATAACACTCGAATATATATATATATATAAAGACGCATTTCTCTTCCTCTTCCGTACTGCATAATCGGGGTCATTAAATATAACAAGAAAAAAGAAGAAAAGCAGATTCACGTTACTCTTCCAAGATTACCCTATGGAAACGACCTGATACGTGCCCAAGGTTCCTATTGTAAGGAGAGGATTTCTGTAAAAGGAATTAGCTAAGCCATCCCGTCAGGAGGTATATCACGGCAATTCGTCAGTTCTCCTAGGTAATAATAACATCTACATTCATAACTGTTGGTAGGAGTCAGATAGCAAGCAAGTATAGAAAAAATTCATCAGACAATCTCAGTGAAAAAAAAAATCACTAGAAATAAATGGTTGCAACAAAAAGTAAATTGAATTCTCAAAATGAGCAACTGTTCACATTGTGATGATGATACAGCACGTAAGAGGGGTCATAAAGATATTCACATATGGAATTAACTGTTTGTAAGCTAATAAGCTATTTCTTCAAAATAAATTGAAGCATTTTGTTGGACACCTTTACTTTTTAAAGATACCAAGAGGAAAAACTATTCCTATCTAAAAAATACAAAATTATGAGCATTGTTTTGGTTTTGAGAGTCCACATCAAATATTTACCTCAAATTTTGCAGAAGTTTTCTCCCACATATAGTTTGAACTTTATTCCCCATAATGAGATGTAATGAATGAGCAGATTCAGCTTAATTGTTTGCTTAAACCTGAAACAGTACAATTTGCAGTCATCATTCAATTCTAACAGTGAACAGCCCTTGAAATTTAATGATATATATGACTGCATAATATACATCACAAACATGCTCATGCTCAGTGGACTGATCCCCTTCATCAACTGCAGAAAGCCAGGGGGGTCCAAACCCTTCGAGGCAGTATGAGAATTTCAAACACAAAATTAAGAAGAAAAGGACACACAGCAGACACAGGATCAACTCTCTCTTTCCTTCTTTTATCTCCAGTTGTTATTCCATGTGAATCATTTTGAAATGTGTTACCAAGGTTACAAGAAAACCACCTAAAATAATGTCTAGAATGCTGGCACTGCCAGTTTAGCTCAAAGAAACCTGTGCCATCTATTTACAAGAGACAAGGGAGCTTTCAGAATATCATCCCAGGTGAAGATATACAAGGATTATTTACAAGCAAAATGATCCACCTCAAGAAGAAAGCAAATGCCCGTTCTTTCTTATGATTTCTAACTTTCAGTTCTCAATAAGAAACCTCACCAACTTAAAATCCAACTCTGAGGGTGCAAGATTTTGTGAAATTAAATTTCAAAATAAATGGCAACTTGCAAGTGATGCTGTTGAATAGATGTTTAAGATTGGATTGACATTCATGAGAAAGATCTGCAACATTTTCTCAAACCCTGAATTCCTGAGGAAAAAAATCAACAGGCTCTAGAGTAGCAAAATCGATACAGCCTCTCAGCCTAGTCAATGGAAGTAACTTCCCAGCTAACGTAACATAAAAGTCAAAAATTTCAGAGCTGAATATAGATTATTGAGGATGTCTTATCTTAAATATGATCAGGAAGAGGAAGAAGCTCGTAATTAGAGTTTCCAGTCTCCTTGGATATCAGCTCGAGAGACTCCCTTAAAGGCCTGGTGAACAGGAGCATATTGAAGGCAAAAGCATGCAAGAGTAGCTCCAAAATTAGCAGTCACTAAAGATTCTAGCATTCCACTCCTTCCATATACCACACCCCACAGACAAATAGCATGATTGCAAAGAATCTTACTGTCAATGAAAAGCCTTTCAGGAATTCAAAAGGCAATGTCATCCATTGAGCCTGAAACTACCCATAGTCTCCCACAAACCTCAAAGAGACTACCTAGCATATCTCGTACAACTGACACAGAAGAAAAGGTGGTCCCCAGTCTCCCCACCACCATAACAAATATATCAGGAGAAAGAGATGTTGAGCCTTCATATCTGCATTAAATCATTAGTGTTACTCTTGCTGAGTAAACTACTCCAGACAAAAGCCTGAATCTGAGATGGAAACTCAGCTTCAACCAGGAGGAAACACGTACAAGGTGAGGGCCTGGCAAAATAAGAAAAGAAACAGCCATAGGAAACTATACCCCTCTAAGGTCCAGAATCTAATACGAGGTCTGAGGGAGAAGTGAAAGGAATTGAGAATAGGAACAGAAAACAGCAAGTTCTTGTGCTTCCCTGTCATTGGTATATTCCTAAAGAAGTGCAAGTTCCTATAACCAAATCAATTTCCCAAGAAAAGAGTAGAAATAAGGGAATATGCAAGATAGGAAGTCTGAATTAGAGGAAAACAAACGCATGGAAGTAGAAGAGAAATGTGCCATTGACAGAATCATCTATAACATCTGTTGATCCACAAAGCAAAACCAAAAAACAAAACTTTTTGTTCATGAAACACCAAGCAAGCAAGCTCAGACCAATATTCAATGGCTATTTTTGAACCAAAGTAAAACCATGTCGGTATTCCTTTCCGATTTCATTCACTATCAAGCCATCAGGTCCTTCATCCATGATGAACTAAAACTGACAAGATTAGCTGATCTAAAGCCTTGACAGTCAACTCTCTCTCTCTCTCTCACTCTCATACACACACACAAAAAAAAAGTCAATTCTTGAGAGAGTTGGGGAGAAGTTGAGCAACAGAGAAAATTTGATGAGAAAAGCAGCAAAAAGAAATATGATAGACCCAGAGTTAAAATTACAAAAAAGTACCTGACAGAGCTAAGGTTTGTATATTGACAGTTGTTAGTTAGTTTCTTCCTATATTTTTCT
>Ga0307511_10008333_pt1 | contig 10376 bp, 9 predicted proteins | sample 13_EM_MG_FD_200266 | JGI IMG/M metagenome (GOLD analysis project Ga0307511, IMG submission 200266) | Populus trichocarpa ectomycorrhiza microbial communities from riparian zone in the Pacific Northwest, United States - 13_EM | ecosystem: Host-associated > Plants > Roots > Unclassified | place... | reverse complement strand
ACCGCTGCTGTATCTCCGAAGCCTACTCCTTCACAGGTTACAGAGCCTGATCGCTTTAGATGCACATAGGTACGCTCCCGCTAGCCTGTATTCCAACACTGCCAGCGTATTCACCCTCTTAGTCTGGTTTCACCCTCTCTCCCTCGTCCACTTGTCAGGCTGCCGGTGCGGCTTTCTCCGCCTAGTCAACGGCGTACCACTTAGTGCCCTGTGCCCCTTCAACCCATGCCTCAATGCCACTCCTCAGTGGTACAGCTGCAAAATAACAATGGTGCTTCTGTAGGAATTACTCTCGGCCGAATGCAAGGTCGATCATGGGCGGAAAACGGCAACTTTGAATTATGCGGGTAGGAACTGGGATGCCCTGAACGGCAAGTCTGGATTTGGGCAAGAAGGATATAAGGGACGGAAAATCGCTGGGGATGAAGAAGGCAGAGCACTAAAACCATAGCATTATACGAGTACTGATTTACCAAAACAAAAAAAAAAAGACCATAGCATTAAGACTATATAGACCCTTAGATAAACCCTGCCGTTGAATACATCTATCTCTCACACACACACAATTACTCTGTTCGTAACCTCGTAATCTTACATCTTCACACTCGAAGCCCCATGAGCTAGAATTACAAAACTGCTTGAGGTGAAGCTTGGATTGGAAAACCTTCTTTCCTGATGTATCCTCTACCTCCTCCTCCGCGGTATCCGTCCTCTCTGCGGTACGACCCTCGGCGCCTCCAACCCCCCGATCCGCGGGTTGTGCGAAGCTAGCCAAAATTATATATGGAAGGGGTTTCTTGGGTTCCATAAGGCGGAATATTTCAGTTGGTCCAACTGGGGCTTCGGTAGCGGTAACAGGTTCCGGCAACTTGATATCTACCGACAGGTAAACCCCCGCAATCGGCGTAGATCAGAGATATAGTAAGCAAATGATGGAAGGTAGGTAAGCTAGTTCGATGTAGTCTAGGGTGAGCGAGGGAGTAGTCAAGCGGCATGGTACTAGTTCTGGTAAGTGGAGCGCGGCCAGGCATAGCTGGGGGGCTGGAGCGTGAGTACGGGCGCTGGGCTCGACCTAGATGGTACGATTAGAATAGTGGAGCTACCGCTAAGAGGAAGAGGTGTTGAGAGTGTCAGCGCTAGGACCAGGAGGCCGGGTTCGTTAGGGTTGAAGTGGGTGCGCGGAGGGATTGTAAGTATACCTATTGAGAAAGGGATGGGAGTGAGAGTCTGAGTCGGAAAGAGGTGGGGAGATCGCTCGGTGCAGTCGGTTTTGGTCTCGGTGACTTCGCATTCGTAGCTATCGTACCCGCCTTTTCATACATGTCACAGCATGCATGTCATAATTTAAATTACATAAATCACTGGTCGCTACCTTAACATGGCCTTCCATCTTGGCACTCACGGCGAGAGAGTGGAATATCGGTAAATGAAATTAGAAAATACTTAGATACCAACTACACTCACTACACTCACCACATGTACTCAAACCCTGTGCGCATGACGCTCTACAGTAAAATTGAGCTTGTTTAGAACTCGCAACGGAGAATTTAATCATTTTCGGCAATAGGTTCCGGCGTGCCTTGCGTGTCTAAGACAGCAGGCCTAGCTTGCCTGTACGATCGCTCGGTATACTCAGAATTCAGAACCCCTGTCCGCAAGGAACTTCTTATATCTGAGTTGCAGTATGCGGAAGCTAGTGCGCGAGATCTCGCTACCGCAGCTGCATGTAGGTAAATCGAGCCTTGATCGGCACGGAGGATCCACAGTTCATGCTTTACATTTTTGACCTCACTTTACTGAACCACCACAGCTCCAAATTCAGGTCCGAAAGCCCGAGATACTACCGTGAGGCCTCCCTGGTCTATACCCATAAGCTCACCAATAATTCATAAAACCTCAAAAGGGGGACGAATTCTAACAAGTAGTAACAACCTTGTGTCCAGTACGGAGGCGCAGAACAAAAGTCTTTTCCCATTCCTATTTCGGAATATGGGGCTTGGCAGGATATTCACACATATACTAGTCATGTATCTGTGGAAATGAGCCGGAGGAATTGAGTGGAAGGCCTAGCTGGCAAATCGAGCGGGAGTTCAAGTGATATTTAGAGAATTGAGCAGGTGGAGGCCTGGTCGATGCACTATTGTCTTGCATATGCGAAATAAAAATGCAAATATGCCAATATATGCGCGCATATTCTGCCAAGCCCAGTATTCTCAAATAGGAATGGGAAAAGACTTTTGTTCTGCGCCTACTGCCAAGGGACTAAACAGGTACCAGCCTGGCAGGACCCTGACCTGGCGCTCGGGCTAATTTGAATCGGGTTTCCAACTGGGTAACAAAGGTCCGAAGTCAATGTGTGGTAATTAGAACAGGTGAATGTTTATTTCGGTCCAGAACAATTTAGGCAGGTCAATTCACGCAAGTCACCGATAATACAATCCAAGATATTGCAATCAGGCACAAATTACTAAGCACAACAGAAGTTTGGTTTCAAAATCTAGAGACCCTAAGGCAGATCTGACGAGTAATTTGACAAAAGAAGGGAGCACTGCCGGTTCGACTGGCTATTACTTAGGGGATTTTGGAAGCTCTACCGGCACCCAAATCAGGGAAGATTAGCGCATAAAGAATACGGGCTTTCAAACCAACCCCCCTGTAAATCATTGACCAATCGGCACTCTGGATTAACCACATTGTAGACCACATGATACTAGCAATGGGCAGTTACAAATGTGCGACATGATCGTTGTTGTCTCACTACGCTGGCGCTGCTACCCAATTATAAAATATGCAAACATAGATTGTATATCGTATGCGAAAATCCTCCAGCTAGAACGAGGGAATCGACCGGTGACATCAGGTACAAGTCTTTGGTGGTAAGTTCACTTACTAGGCGTATCTGCTCTCTATAAGTGGTATACGTACCCCTTCATTGTGTATCCACCACCTTCCCATTTATTCATTCTACAGTGGACTTGCCTCTAAATTATATACGTTCCTACCACAATCTACGTATACGATCAGGTATGTTGACCCCATATGGGTCTAATTACGTGAAGTAAATGCTGATAGCAATAGTTAACGACACTCGGAACCACCCGCAAACCGTCACTCTCATCGGACCCCCCTCCCCAACATGCACTTCCAACTTCCGATAAGCTCCGTTGTGCTCATAGCTGCTGCCAGTGTCAGCTCTGCTTGGACATTTATGGGTTACCCACGCCCAGGCTTTGGCGGAGCGCCCTATAGCATCAGTAATATCGAGGGCTGCGTCAATGTTCCACACCCCATCCGTTCATTCGAGTGGATACGCGAATCCTCCACGTGCTCTGTTTTGGAACTATACCGTGAAGATGAATGCGGTGGACCCCCTATGAGGTATCCGCTGGCGGGCCATGACGACCTGCGCAACCCGGGCACCCCGGGGATCTTTTTCAGCATCCGAGTTCTGTGCCCTCCGGCATAGTGACCTGAGGGTGCAAGACACATTGATCCGGCCCAATGGAGGTTTCTCGCTCGGAAGAGGGTCTTGTGAAAACCTTGGATGTTTATCCTGTTTTAATTTTTCATGTCTTACAATTCAAGCTTGGGCTGGTGGTGTTACTTGGGGGCTGGAATTCGTTTATGGTCAGGTCAATTTAGCGTACAATTCTTAGCAATACATTTTGTATTTCGTCGCCTCGGAACTTACATATGTGCATTTCTAACTTGAAGATTTCGCTGGGCATGATTTCACTTTAACTTGGTGCAGGAGATGTGTATATGTGCCTCATCTTGGCTTTCCCTGCACCAGTGTGGCGTTGTCTACATCATTTTCTAATTATTCATTGGGATACTTCTTCTACTCCTGCTCCTCCTACCTATCAAGGTACTTGGACTCCGTATATATTGCAGCTATAACTGCACTACAAGGGAGCAAAAGTCCCTGTGCATATGTACAGTACTACTGCAAATACGCGCGGAGATTAGCTTGGTCGTGTGGATGGACATAGGTATATTAGGTACCTCCCATAGGCAGCTATATCCTCACCCACCTCCCTCGCGCAGCTTATGCATATGCGTATGTCTCCCCGGAGATCATGGTTGAGCTCGAACCACAGGGGTGTGTAGGCGTATACAGTATTTATACCCCACCCCCACCCCAGCCTCGAGAATCGCCACCCTATATTATGCAGCATCACTTCACCCCTGCGATCGTGTCGAGGGCCTAGAGCGGTTTGCTCCATAGCCGCTGCCTGTGTGAGTTCCTGCAGTGCATGTCATTACTTGTATTCTTTTACCAATGTCTCAACACACGTGTAACCCTAGTAAGGTTTAATGTACCCCAATCAGACTATGGCCCCCCCTCAAGGATACGGTGGATGAACCCCTACGAGCCTTATGTAGATGCCCACTACTACGTCTCGGAGATTTTAGCATTAGAAAGCCCTAGGCATCATCTCCGGCGGCGATTCCGGGTCTCCATCTTTGAGTATTGCGCATACTTTGATGAGCAGAAATATTAATTAGCAAGCAAAGACTCTGATTATACGCTCGGGGCCTTCAACTCCCTCATCCACGGGCTGTTTTCTTGGGCTCCATAATGTGGAATATTTCAGTTGGTCCAACTGGGCTTCGGCAGCGTGAACAGTTTCCCCCAACTTGAATAACTACCGAAAGGTTTACTCCGCCATCGACGTGTATCAGGGATATAGTAAGCAAATCATGAATTGTATGTAAGCTAGTTTACTATGGTCCGCACCTAAAAACCCACTGCGTAGTTCACTCTCTAACCGCGTATTACGTACATGTCCTACCTATGTAAACGATGCAGTGCATAGCCTTTTTTGTGGGTGCGGAAGTGTATAGATGTTAAACAGCCATCAGCCACAGGAAGTAGATAGCACTGATATTTCACCCTAGAGATCCAGGCGCGCGGAGTTTGAGATGGGGTGAGCGAGAGAGTAGTCAAGCGGCGTAGTACTAGTTCTGGTAGGTGGAGCTCGGGCAGGCACATATGGGGGGGTCAGGTCATATCCGGGCGTGCGAGTAGTGGCGCTGAGCTCTACCCAGATGGTAGGATTAGAAAAGCGGAGCTACCGCTAAGGGGAAGCGGTGCTGAGAGTGTCGGCGCTGGGACTCGGGGGGCAGGGTTCGGTGGAATTGAAGCGGGCGCACGGAGAAATTGTAGGTATGCCTATGGAGAAAGGGATGGGAGTGAGAGTCGGATGGAGGTGGGGAGATCGCTCGGTGGGGTCGATTTCGGTCTTGTTGTTCTACTTTTTTTTAAATTTTTTTTACACATATTCATTAGTCATATGCGGGCCCGTCAGCGGGTCCATGGTTGGCCTCCCAGAACTCTAGGAGGATTCAAGAGTGCCAGGTTAATCTAGCCGCTCACGCAGTATATACACATAAATAAATCTATCCTAGGAAAATTCGTAACAACTAAAACAACGCAGGTAGGAAATCACTCAACAACATAAAGGTAACGGTGGAACTTCAACATAAGGGTAACGGTGGAACATCGATGTGTCGCGGGTAGAAGACTCTGTCACCTTCCCCTTCGTCACCCAATCATCTATTCCAATCGTATTCTGTGGTGCGGAAGTATTTTCTTCCGTTGCGAAGCCCCTGGTTGCTATCGATCTCTTCCTTCAGGTAAATTACCAGTGACGACGCCTTCTTTCCGATCCTTCTCCGTTCTTGTGTCAACCAACGGATTCCCGTAATCTGGACTCCGAAACGCCAGTTGTCACAAACGGGGGGGTCTTCCATCAGGACGGGCCCTGATAGTGTGTTAAGTCCTTCCTTCATTGCTGCCGGAGGTCAACATCGAATTTGCGGCCTTGGGCACGACTTGCCCGTACCCCTTTCGAGGCCACCTCGGAGGTATTAGCAGCGACTTCTGGACTTGCAGTAAGTCTCCAGCCGGTGAAAGATGGAGCGGTGGGGCCAGTTAACCTGGAGGAGCACCTGCCTAAACTCACCATCGCCCCCCTCATCAGTTCTCAATTTCGCTATGGAACATACTCACGGCGTTACCCGCTTTCCATAACTTGTACCGGACCAGACCCAGTTACTGCCAATATTGTTGCCAACAGTAGAGAACTATGCGGTCACGACTCTGCTATCAGTGCCAGGATCGGGCGGGCCAGGCTGGCGATACCTGCGGCCTGGGGCGGCCTGGACCACAAGGAAGTCTGCCTGGGCCTGGCCTGAAACAACAGGCCGGCGGTTTCAGACCCACCCACATACAGGCCGGTTCAGTCCAGGCCATGCCGCCTGATAGGCAGCCCCGCCGAATCCCTACACTGTCTGCTATAATATCTGCCTTTGCTTCTTAAGCCTCCGCAGGTGAACTGCGTACGTATTGCAACGTTCATTGAGACCGACACCCGCATACGTCCTGTCGGACCGTTACGCTGCGGTTAACCCCGGTTCCCCGGGGTCTCGTATGCAATGTCAGAGAACACGCGTAATAGAACTCATTACTCTAATGGTGCTCTGAACCGTACGTAACGCCTGGCCTCATGCTGTATTTTCCAGTAATAGAACTCATTACTCTAATGGTGCTCTGAACCGTACGTAACGCCTCGCCTCATGCTGTATTTTCCAGCACTCCGCGATGCATAAGTTGGTGCATACAAACTCCCACCATGCGCCGGCGGTGTCTCGCCACTGGTCTCTATAGGTACATTACTGTGAATTCCACTGCTCATTGTGAACGATTCGCGATAGACACTGTACCAAAGATCCCCCAGTGACTAACCAATACATCACACGTACTGCTTCGGCAGGCAGCCGTGACTATCTGTACGAGATGTGACCTGTCCGAGCCCAACCGGAATTCGACCGGACTTAACCTAGCGCACGCGCAAGGTGGTGAGTCAACTGCCATCGAGAGATGACTAGGGATACTTCACTACGACGAATTGCTTTCTCTGCCCTTGCCCGCATCCCCTCCCCAGGTGCATTTCGACCCAACTACAGCCATTCGACTGTCAGGGGCCCCCACCAGGACTCGAAGGGAGGGTAAACGAGCGTAGCAGTTGAGACTATCGGTTGTGAAACAATGCCCGAAAGCACAAGCCTGAGTGGCATCTCTCAGCAGGAACCTCTTGGGACCCGGTCGGTTAGTTTTAAGGAACGCCAGTAGCCAACTGCTACTCGACGTGTATTACACACATCGCAATCGCGCTTTTCATCTCTGTATAGGACGAGATTTCCCCGTCTTAGCATACGAGGGGCTCGTACGTCCCTTTCGATCCATCGGCGGAATTGTCCGGGCTTGTATTCTGTGTGAACCGCGTGTATGACTACGGGTCGTACTTTGCGGGATGGTGGTGATGACTGGCTTTTGGGGTGGGTTGGTGGGGGTACCGTAGGCTTAGCCTCTCTCCCCTTTCCCTTGGATGGCTTGACCGAGGGTGGAGGAGTGGTCTTCGTAACCTGGACGGCTGTAGCGTATGATCGCGGGGTTTGGGGGGTGGCAGTCGCTGCCTCTGACGGGCACGTTCGGGTGCCTTTCCCTTGTTTTAGGGTCCCTTCGGAGGTGTCGGACTCTATGGCTCGCTCTGTGTTGCTGCCTCCGCATATGTGCGTGTTGTTTGCATGGACACCGTTGTTGCCTGGTGGTATTGGTGTCGGCTTTGTCTGGGTGGAGCCGGAGACGCTTGGTGGTTGGCTTGGCGTTAGTTCTGTCTGGGTGGAACCGTAGGTAGGCCCGTGGTGGTGCTTGTAGCGGATACTGGTTGGTCCAACTTGCGCCCCACATATCGTAGTAGTTTTGGCATAGTCCACCGCTTTATTGAAGGGTCGGTCACCGCCGAAGACAGGTTCGAGATCGTAATCTAGGCATCTCATTAATTCTCGCAAGCACCAAGCCGCATAACCTTGATTCTTTTCCATATCCAAGACCACCTGGACAATGATGGGGATGAATTCGTCTTCGGCGGGGCCTGTCCCTGTATCGCTGTGGCTGGAGGCCACTTGTGTCGCTCTCGTATCCGTCCTGAGATGTTGGCTCTGTGGCTGGTAGCGGTGGAGGAGGAGGTAGCGGGGGCGTCATTGGCAGAGGGTTCCCGGTGACCGGCAGGCGGGTCTTGAGTGGGGGCAGAGCCTATCTGCCTTCCCGGGATTGTTCTTTCTTTTCCCCTTGGACGGTATCTCGTGTCGGTGTGGGAAATACTGATTGGCTCCGGAAGCGAGGTTCGCCGTGCTTCGTGTTCTTGTTGGCTGGGCATCGTTGTGGGAATTACAAATGAGGGGGAAAGGGGCGCGATAGTTGTTCCCGGAGATCCGAGGAGATATTCGTGTTGTGGGCGGCGAGGGCAATCTCGTGGCGCCGGCCGTTTCTCTGTAGCTGCTCTGGTTATTGCGTTCCGACCAAGCGCTCGTTCTGTCAAGGGGCTTGTCGGTGATGAGGCAGTTGTCTCGTTGTTCTGCGGTGACTTTGGATGTGTAGCCATCGTTCCCGCCTTTTCGTAGGTACATGTCAGTATACTCCACCTAGCCCTGTCCTTATCCCTTATCCGATATGCAACTATGCAGCGCTTGAATTGAAATTACATAAATCACTGGGCGCAGGCTTAACGCTGGCACTCGGGCCGGGAGAGGGGGATAAATACCTATCGTGATCGTGATCGGTAGGTAAGTGGCGACGACATGAAATTAGATAATACCTGAACGCCAACTACACTTACACTCATCACATGTACTCAAGCCCTGTGCACATGACGCTCTACATTAAAATTGAGCGGCACAAGAGAATACGAAGTGACACAATAGGCCATCGTTCACAAATAATGTTAGGCTATTCATTTTCGGCAATAGGTTCGGACTGTGCCCTGGATTCGATCTAGCATTCCATTGTCCAAGACAATAGGCCCTGCGTACCGGGGCGATCGCTGGGCGTAGGCGGAATGTTGATTGGCGGGGGGAACCCAGTCATGCTTTACATTTTTGACCTCACACCACCACAGCTCCAAATTCGGGTCTGAAGGCTCGAGATGCTACCTTGAGACCTCCCTCATCTAGACACATAACCTCACCAATAACTCATAAATCTCAAAGAGGGACGAATTCTAATAAATAGTACTCCGTAACAACTTTGTATACAGTACGGCCAAGACACTAAACAGACGCTGATTGGCTGCGTTTGCGTCACTCTGCAGGACCGTATGCTAGCGCCCCCCGGGCCATTTTGAATAGGGTTTCCAGTTCGGCTTGGTCATAACCAAATGGTTGGAAAAGGTGCGACTGTGGTTAGATAAGCTTGATGTTTAAGATCTAGAATAATTTGAGTAGAGCAATTTACGTAGGTTACTTATATAGTAACGATGGATATCGCAATGCAAAGTCACCGTGCACAACAAAACTTTGATTTCTAAACCTAGTGACCCTATGTCGGGGTATTTGCCAAAAGAAGGGCGCACCACCGATTCGACTCGGTCTTACAAAGGGGATTTAAGAAAGCTGTACCGGCACTTGTATCAAAAACGATTAGCGCAACCAGCCCCCCGGAGACCGTTGATACCAATCGGCATCTCTGGATTAACATTATAGACAACACGTTATATATCTAGCTATGGAAAGTTACAAATGTGCAGCGTGATCGTAGCTGTCTCACTACACTGCTTGGGTAGGGCTGCTATCCAATTATAAAACACGCAAACGTAGATCGTATATCGTATGCGAAAATCCTCCAGCTAGAACGAGGGGATCGGCCGGTGACAATACGTACAAGCCTTTGCAAAGTGGTATGTTCAATTACTAGGCATATCCGAGGTCTATATAAGTAGTATCCGTACTCCCGCATTATGAGGTATTTCTCTATCCACCAACTTCCTATTTATTCGACTCGCCTCTAAATTACATCCCTCCTGCCGCGATCTAAGTATACGATCAAGTATGTTGACCCCACCCTAGATCTAAATACCTGGGTAAATTCTAATTGCAACAGTAAACGACACCTGAAACCACCTGCAAATCACCACTATCTCCGGACCACCCTCCCCAACATGCACTTGCAACTTCCGATAAGCTCCCTTGTGCTCCTAGCTGCTGCTAGTGTCAGCTCCGCTTGGACATTTACCGGTTTCTCAGAGCCAAACTTTGACGGCGTGAGCATTAGTACCAGTACCCCCGGCATTTGCACCGATGCTCCAAACGGCATCCGTTCATTCTTGTGGGATAGCGATTCTACGTGTGAGGTGCAACTATTCTACAACCCTAGGTGCAATGGACCCTATAGGTTTTATCCGCTGGACTCGCCTGAGGAGCCGTTGTTAGACGAACGCTATGACAGCTTCCGGGTCCTCTGCGGTTAGTGGGATGTGCAGGACACTTTAATCCGGTTTAATTAAAGATCCATTAGGCGTGTTTATAGGGTGAGC
>Ga0307511_10008331_pt1 | contig 10376 bp, 8 predicted proteins | sample 13_EM_MG_FD_200266 | JGI IMG/M metagenome (GOLD analysis project Ga0307511, IMG submission 200266) | Populus trichocarpa ectomycorrhiza microbial communities from riparian zone in the Pacific Northwest, United States - 13_EM | ecosystem: Host-associated > Plants > Roots > Unclassified | place... | reverse complement strand
AGAAGATCACCAAAATCCACTAAAACCACTGATTCTTTGAACATCTCTTGAATCTATAGCATATGCACTTTCCTCCTTTGTTCAATAATTTTCAAGAGATATAAAGGAGCGCTCTCTTTTTGTAGTCTTTGATAAAGCTTCTAAAAAGCTAAAGATTCAAAGCCCCATCATTTCTTTAACCCGTCTCCTTTTCCCAATCAAAATCTCTCAACTTTCTTTCACACACAAATCTTTCCACACTCATTACCTGCTTAACACCATCATTAACAACTAGAGCCAAGAAAAAAGTTAAGCCCACTTCTTGATTTCACTAAAGATGCAAACTTTACTCACAATATTCCTCTTTACTTCTTTATTCACTCACTCTCTTTCAAGCTTCCTATCTGAGCCAGTCTCTGGCCAAAACCAGCCTCTAAAACCAGGAGACTATTCAAACCCCAACACAGTCCCCGCGTTTCCAGTCCAAACTGAGTCTCAAATTTGCCACTTGGACCTTTCAGCTGAGCTTTTTGGTGGTGTAAATGATGCATGTGGTAGAGACCTTGACCGTAGCCGGTGCTGTCCAGTTCTTGCAGCTTGGCTCTTTGCAGCTCATGCAAGGTCAGCCCTCCAAGTCCAAGCTCCAGCCCCAACATCAGCACCTGATTTGCCAATGATGCCTGATGATTCACAAAAATGTGTGAATTCATTACAAAGTGCACTTTTGAGTAAAAATGTGAAGTTGGCACAACCTAATGCTAGCTGTGATGCTATATTGTGTTTTTGTGGGATTAGGCTTCATCAGATTAGTTCACTTAGTTGTCCTGCTGCTTTTAATGTGAGTTCTGCGTTTCATAATGCAACTCCTACTGCTGCTGTAAAGAATTTGGAGAAGAATTGTAAGAATTCCACTTATTCAGGGTGTACAAAGTGCCTTGGTGCTCTCCAAAAGGTCAGTTTTTTAAGGAATTTTGCATTTATTGCTCCTTGTGATTGTTTCTTCATTGAAGAGAGGGATTTCTTCATTTATTAAGGACTCATTTTTTACATTACTTCATTTATCAATGCTGTGCTTTTGTGGGTTTTTTTTAATTAATTCTCTCTCTCTTTTTTTTGGGTTTCTTGTTGATTGTTAATTCATCCAACAATTTAGGATTTTTTTTTTATTTTTTTTGCCTGGATTTGTTTGACTTTGCAAATGAGGGGTGTATCTAAAACAATTTGAAGGGCTGATACAACTAATTTGTTGTAGATACACCACTCGTTTCTTTATTCTGTGTTAAATTTTTTGTAGATACCTATTTAATGCAAGAATTTTTGTGGGAAACTGTTGATGTTGTATGAGTAACAATTTATTTTGTTCATGTGCAAGTAAGTGGCAAAAGGACTAATAAGACTTTGAGGGAATTTCAATGGGCTAGTTTTCTATTTCTTTTGATGGTTCAATGAACTTTATACTCTAAGCAAAACAGGAGTTCAAGCTGCTCGCAATAATTAGGCTTTTAGGTAAGTATTGACTAATGCACATTGCCTGGTAAAAATAGCATCCAAAAAAAGCAGAAATAGAAGCATGAAAGTGAAGTGGGGCAGTGTAGGTTTTTTCCAGGGTCTTCCTTTTGATGTTTTGTGAAACTCACAATAGCTTTATATGGTAGATAGAACCTTTGATTTTCAAATTACTTTTTAAATTGTTTTTTTTTATAAAAAAAATATTTTTTATTTTTTCAAAACTCGAAATCAAACATGCTCATATCCTACCGAATTCCATGTGCTCTCTTTACGTAACCATTTTACATTGCAAACAATTGGGTTCTTCACTGGGATTCCTTTGCACATCCATCACCTTTCCTCCTTGGTATTCCACCTTGAACACTGTTTTCTTATGACTAAAACAACCTTGAATGTGATTGTTATTACAGTTGAAGGCCAAGAATGAAACACAAGACAAGAGCACAAGGGATGAGAGGGCAAGCAAAATGTTCGAAAGGGATTGCCAACTAATGGGTCTAACATGGCTACTTGCAAGAAACAAAACTCAGTACATCCCCACAGTTTCTGCTGTTTTAAGAGCCATAATGTATAGCACACACCCACCAGTCCATGAATCCAAGTGTAGCCCTGATCAAGAAAACATGCCATTGGCTGTTGATTCGCTACAGTTCGGGAAGGCCCAGTCATCATCTTCTTCAAGACTAACATCATCGTCATCATTATGGTCTGGTCTTCGTTTCCATGTTTTGCCCCTCATGATTTTAGTTTCTTTGTTTGGATAATGGCTGGTTGGATGCTAGTGTACCTTTTGCCTTGCCCCTGTAATTTTTTTCATGGTACATTTTGTTTTAGGGCGATCACGTGAAGCTAGTAGTCAAACTAGGAGGCCAACTAGGGTTTATTTATTTTTGTCTTATTTTTTATCTTATTTCACTCTGTAAATTTCAGCTCTTGCCCGAGGAGGAAACTATTCAGAGATTGCTGTCACTTTGGTAGAAAAACAATATAAGAAAAATTAGATATGGTTGGTGTAAGTAAATCCATAGCAAGTTAAAAGATAGACAAACGGATTGGATTCCAAAAATTTAATCTTGTTTAGCACAAGACAAAAGGTATATCTAGGGACTATTAACAAGAAAAATTAAATATTCAAGTTTGATTAATTAAATCCTAATCAAAGGAATCGGCTTCGATGACAGCAATTAACAACAATGTGATCGAGGAACCAGTTCCCTAGAACTGAGCATGTTGGTCGTATATTAATGTCAATAACAAGCAAGAGTAGGAGATTATTTTGAATAGAAAGTTTGATAACTTTATGTTTTTTTGATGGATTCGAGACATGGATTCACATGTTTTAGTGTGGTTGAGTGCCTGTCCTTTTGTGCTAGTCTTTCTATCAATGGAAGGTGCTTTCATAGTATCAACAATATATTTTTTAGCCTGGGATTTTGTGAGTATTGCATGAAGAGAAAATTGTTGGGAATTTGTTGGCAGAAAGGAAAAGGAGAAGTTGAAAATTGGACAATCTTTTCTCACTTGTTTGATGGGAGAGCTTGAGCTCTTTCTATTTGTTGGGTCACCATTGCTAAAAGCTTCAAACTCAACCCAAGGATTAAGCTGCCACAGATGCTAAGTGGATTACTAATATTAGATTTTTCCATTACATCATGAATCTCCTTCACATAAATTCGTAGTCTTTTCCTCCTAATTATAGACAATAAGCGACAATTAACCCCGGCAAAAATACAAGCTAGAGGAAACAATACAAGCCAATTTCTCAATGCATTTTGCTCTGGTCCCTGTGAATGAACAAATTGAGATTTATTTAAATAAATTTTTAAAGGGATACTAAAATTTTCAATATTATTAAACCTGACCTGACTTAAAGAGTTAACTTAATAATTCAATAATCAAGATTTAGACAAAACCTTCAAAGTTTCATGTCAAACTATGTGGGAGTTGATAAAGTCAAACTTAATCGACCCTACTAATTAATCGTTGTTCTAATCAACCTTGTTAAAATTCATTTAATATTCGGTTTGAATTTTTTATCAAAACAATATCTTTCCAAATTTTTTTTTAATATTTTTTAAAATAACTTTGTTTTAGATTAATTCTCCTAACCTATAATTTTTGTCCAATTTTAGCCTTGTAAATGTCATGGCCCGTATAACTCTGGAAATTATTGTAAAGAAACTGATAGTTCAATCATGAAGTGAACAAGCCTTGTAACCTTTTGGTGCAGGACACAAATACTGAGATAACCATTGGTTAACTCAGGAAAGATGCTATCATTATCATCCAGCCCTGTCTCCATACCTGGCTGTGAAATAGAATGCCGGGACGAATAAGAAGCTAGAGAGAATGAAAACGGTAAAGAAGCAAAAATATCCGCCTTCTTCAGCCAAAATGGAACATTGAAAACCGCAGCATATGGAAATATTGCAGCGCTAACTGTACACATACTGATCTGGATAAATTCAGGTTCCATGAAGGAGAGGTCACCGGTCATTCCACCCTGCACATCAGCGTCTGCAACTCCAAATGCACCAGTAATAGCACAAATACCGATGAAAGTTCCAAGGCCTCTGATGTAGCTAAATCCAACTCTGGCAGCAGCAGCAACAAAAAAAAGGACCAAAAACAATTATTTGTGGACATAGAATTGAAGAAATATGTCAATGAGTTGCAAGGGAAATTCAACACCAGAAGACTCACAAGTCACAACTAAAAGTTAAAGAGTGCTAATGAAGAAAAGGATATATCAAAACACGTTCCGCATTCGAGTTTTGATCTTTGATTCAATGTGTGCAAGTACTGTAGGAGTTCCCCGTGCAAATGACTAATATACAAGAGTAAGGACCCTTGTGGTGTGGTATCGCTGCGTAAGGAAACAAAAATACTGTCAAGTAGCAGCAGCAGTGGCAGCAGCAACTAGAAGATGGATAGAGTAATTAAGATTCTCGTAGATTTGTAGGGGAAAAAATTACATCCATGGAGTAATTGCAGATTATTGAGCACAACCTAGGTTCATAGATCAGATTTTTCCTTATTAATGGAGAAATGACGTGCATTTTGCGTGCCTTCCATCAACTCTGGAGCATGCGTGGCGGTTGACAGAGGGTTGATATTGATAACGTGTGATAATGATTGTTTTTAAAAATATTTTTTAATTTACAAATATATTAAAATAATATTGTTTTGCAAAAATCTCTTCCAAAGCTTCCTATTTAACTCAATCAAAGGATAGAAATTACAAACCTCTAGCTTCGCTGTAACTACACTGTCATCAAAGTTGCATTTCGTTAAAATCCTAAGACAAAAGGATATATACATAAAGAACAAAAACATGTTTAGTTACATAGATGGAAAATGAGACATAAAAGTAAAAGCATGTCCTCTCTGTTAAAACCGTCATTGTCTCTTTTATTTCAAGACAGTAACTAAACGATATCCAAGTGCTGTAACATTTGCTTTCAAGTAGCTCCTGCAAGTATATACAGCTGCAACTGATGCAGATTGAATTTTATCCATCATTATCAAGTATATGACCCTTATCATTAAAACAAAAGCAAGAAACCACCAAATAGGTCAATTTCCATTGTCGGAGTGTAAAGATCCTCATAGAATAGCTAAAGTCAAATACCACATCAATTATAATGATGATCACAATAAAACTCCGACAAGATATCTGAATTGAATCTTCAAATTTATTATACAAACAAAATTGGAGGTTTATCATCCAAGGGAATCCAAATCCTAGAGGGAGTCACGAGAAAGAAGTTTCTTATGAACACACCAATCCGGATATGAATAACCTTCTCAATATATGACAGAGTGGGACTCGGTCTCAATGTGTGAAAATTCTCGTGGAAACCTGACTATTGAGACCAAAAGATTGTATACAAATTGGAGCAATCAAACACTCTCTACCTTCTTATGAATATTTATACAGCAAAACAAGCGACTTCGTACAAACTTCAATCATCATTTATCTCTACTTGCAAGAAAAGGCAAACAGAAGCTTCCAAGAGCAGGAATAATAGCAGGAAATATTGTTCAAAAGAAGCATCAATCCTCATCCTTTTGAGGGACACAGAGAATTAAAAAAAGAACAACATAAAAGCCTAATTTGTAATTGATTAGCACTGATCATCAGCTAGTTTCCGGGGCATAAATGTTATAAGAGAAACAATCGATTCTTCTATTTGTCTAGGAGAACTGTACAAAAGAGAGTTGGAACTGTAATAAAGATTGGTTCAGTACATCCACCAAATTCAAACGGATGACTAACATTACACTTTGCAATCTCGTCATAAATCACCATGCCGTAAATCTGAAACTGGCTTAGTATAAAAAGACACTCCCTACTTCAATATCTAAGTTCCATGTTCACCATCCCTTGCCTATAAGCCACAACCAGTCAAGAGTAACCCCAGCAAAGATTCCACCAAGAAGAAACAATACAAGCAGATTTCCCAACGCATTTTGCTCCGGTCCCTAAGAATGAAAAAATGATATTTATTTTAGTAATTTTATTCAGCACTACACAAAATCATTACAGGAAACAGATGCTCATGAGAATCATGTTGCGAACAAACCTTGTAACCTTTCGGTGCAGAAGTAAGGACACACACAGTGAGGTAACCATTAGTTAACCCCAAGAAAGATGTTAGCATTATCATCCAGCCCTGGTCTCCATACTTCGCAGTGAAATAGAAAGCCGGGACGAGCAAGAAGCGAGAGAGAATGGCTATCATTAGACTTTTCCGGGACTCCAACTTCAAGAATTTCAGGAGTGGAATATATCTCCCAATTAAATCACACACATTATACATTGCTATCAATACAAGCGCATACCTGACATAGCACAAGATTCAGAGATTCTGAACATATAGAACACACTCATTTGGAAGAATGTTTGCTATTGAAATTACCTCCAAGATACCAAATTAAACTGAGACTTACCATCCGCCCAAACTGTGTGTTCCAGTGTCTTCAGATAAGAATCCAGGGAAAATAGACAGTGTCAGGACATATATCAGAAACATATCAATTGCATAATCAATATTCTGCAATAGCAACTCCTTGTTGCTCAGCCGCTCCAGTTGTTTTGGATCTTCTTGGGCCTGTTATAATTACAAGGTCTTCAGGATAAAGGAAATACCATAAACATATTGTTTCATATATACACCAAGGGAAGGAGGTATACTTCCGGTTTGAGCAATGTTTGGATGCCACCAGCAGCAAGATCAGCTGAAACAGTTTTTGATCCTTCTGAGGCTGCCTTGGAGCGGTAGTGCTTCACTATGTCCAGTTTGGGGAAAATGTAAGCATAGAGAAGAACACAGAGAAGCTCAAAAAAGGTACAGATGGCAAAAAATAGAACTGCAATAAATGGTGGAAAACTGTTAGCCATAGAAACGGAATCGGCAGAAATTGAAGAGTATAATATTTCTTAAAATCACGATTTGTCAAGAATTATTTTCCGTAAGTATACATATATGGCAGTACAATAGTTACTTGCTAGCACTATTTAAGAAAGTTCAAGAGAATGAATTTGTGTTCAACCCCAACCAATAATTTACAAAGGGCATAGATAATATACTATTCATGTCATCGAATCAAATTCTAAAAGCTGCTGCTCCATCTACTAAGCAAGAGAATTAATGTCATTGTCTCTCCATGTATATATGGTAACATTCCCCTGAATTCCAAAAGAACTGAAAATGGAAATTTGAGTGAAATGAGATGAAACTATATAGTCATAAATCACCCAGATTGTATCAGTGAGCATGCTTAAACATTTCCATGGTAACTTGGATCAGCCAGCAGTGACTTGAAATGAATTGGAGAACTCTCAAATACAACACAAGTACGAAACTCAATTGAGATAGAAACTTAAGCGCGAGAGAGGAGCATATACTTTTTTAGCCCACATGAAGGACAGACATATCAAGCAAAAGACAGAGCATTAATACTGGTTTTTGGGGGTACAACTATTGAAATGTCATCAGAAAACAGTTTTCCAAGAAAAAAATGCAGTTTCATTTTTCATTACTACTTTTTGAAATGAAAATTACATGAAGCAAAATCAAAAGGGGATTGAACATACTGGCTCCCCTGCGAAGACCATCCTGAGAATTGTCAAATGCTGCTTTTGTAATTAGCCTCAATGCAGAGGTTAGAGCCCCGGATGCTGCTAAACCAGCAAGGAAAGACTGCAAAAATTTAAACAAGAAAAAAGATTAACTCAATCAAATCAGAATCAAACATTTGTGGAACCATCGATGCCCATGAAACATTTCACAAGGCTGACAGTACAAACTGACCTGAATAAATTCAGGCTGCATGAAAGACAGGTCGCCAACCATCCCACCCTGCACATGCGCATCTGCGACTCCAAAAGCACCACTAATTGCACAAACTCCAATGAAAGTTCCAATACCTCCTTTTCCCGATGTAGCTAAATCCAACTATGGCAGCAAAACAAAGAAAAAAAGGATTGAAACATAGTTTACGTGCATATAATTAATGAAGTAAGACAATGAGATATGTGGAAATCTAAAGATGAAAGAATACTCACTACTAAAACCAAAAGAGTGCTGAGGAAGAAAAGAGCATATCCAAATAAGTTCCTCAATCTGGTATTGATCTTCGCCTCATTGTATGTCAGCACTGCAATTGTACCAAGGGCAAAGGGTTGATATACAAGAGTAAGGACCCTTGACGGGTGGTAGTGCTGCATAACGAAACAAAAACTACTGTCAAATCAACCATCTACACAATCCAATATGCAGCCATTATAAGATGCCCACAGCATTTAATATGCCATTAAACTTTAAAGGAAAGAAAACTTTAAGCGTGAAGAGTTGGGAAATAAAAACGAGTTGGCAGAGCAGTGCACACTTTCAAATAATACATCGACTTTCAGTTCAAATAAATGCTGAATAAATCAACAAATAATGAAGAAGGTATAGATGCTTGTACCAGACATCCATAATTTCTTAAACCATGCATCTAAAATTGGCATTGCATTGTGAAAAGGACCTTTCTCATTACTTATCATTATTAGAGCCCAATCAGCACCATTCCGAAAACAGGAGAATAGTTCACAAGAACTATATATGTTCTCTGCAGTGGAAAATAAATTCTGAAGAACACTGCAGGCAATCACCATTCACATAAAAACTTCACAAGTTTCAGTAGCTTCATCAGCGAAAAAGTCGAATTCATGGTCATATATAGGAATCAGTGTGGGTTTTATATATACATGTGTGTGTGTGTGTGGTGACAAAATTCTGTTTAAGACAGCTCTATATTTGTTCTAACAAACATCCAACAGATTATTTAGGCACCAATAGTTCGTCATCTCCAGTTTTTTAAGAGCTGGCTTGTCAAACATCCAAATTAAAGCATCAACAAAACAGCGATATGGAAAGATCCAAAACAAGCTGAAACCAACAAAAAATCGCAGCAAATAGAGAAGGGAAATACCGGGAAAATGTAAACATAATAATCTTCAATTGTGAGCATACTATTCCATGAAAAGAGGCAACCAATTCCAAGCAGCCAACATACTATCATAGCAGCATACTTTCCCTGCATTGAAGGCGCAAGCATATCAGAAATTCCTTCAAGAAAATAGACTTTACCTTGTTGCCAAGTTTCCTACTTCAATCAAGCAAAGGATTGAAATAACAAACCTTAAGCTTAGCAGGAGCTTCACTGCCATCAAGTGCTGCCATAGTTGATTGCTTTCAAATATCTCCTGCAAATATACACTACAACTTAGCACTACAAGAGATTGAACAACAAGGTATATGCTAAATCTGTGAAAGTCAGAAACCTTGCCTAAATAAACCAGATGGAAATCAAACATCATCAAGAAGTTCTAGCTAAAAATAAATTTGAAAACCAATTGGGGATCACATAATATTTCCATGACCATGACCCCTATACTTTCTTCCTCTCTCATCTTTAAAAATATGCTATCTCCCTAATAAAGTAAACAAAAAGAAAGCAACACACAGGTCCTTTCAATTATTGGAGTGTGAAAAGCCCATTTGATAACCTTAGTCAAATACACCTTCAATTCTTATCATCATCACAACAAGAATTGGAAAAAGATATCTGAACTGTTCGGTCAAGAATTTATTATACAAAAAACTGAAGCTACCAAATTCCATCTACCATCATATCAATAAATCACACAACAAAAAGAAAACAAAACCTTCCAAGATCCAGTATTTCTTGAAGAAAATAATCAAGCATCAATTCCCTTCCTCTCAATATACATTCATAATAGACATACGTACATACATATATATATGTATGCATGAAAAATTAGACTTACCCTTTTAAAAGGGAGCACGTATCACATGAGAAGCTTTAACTTTTAATAGAATTTGGAATCTGTTGTTTAGTATAAAAAGAAGAGAATATATAAGAAACGTTTTCAAAGAGGGCTTTGAAGATTGAAGATTCCGATGTTAGATAGAAGATCTTTTAAACCCCAAAAGCCTGACCAAACTGGCAGTTCTCTTATGTTAAAAATAACGAAAAAAGACAGGTAAGATTACTTATCCACTCACTGACTCACAAGTCTACGTTCTCCTTTTCTCTTTTTTTTTTTCTCTGTTTTGCTTTTGACTTGTGCGGCAGCAACTTCATCTGTTTTTATACATGTGTGTTCTAACTTTTTTGGCGGCATGGATTGAGACTTGGACTCAGAACAAGTATAATAATCAGCTGAGTAACATGATCAAGGTCAAGGCCGGTTTTGTAAAAACGAACAAAAAATTATATTATGCCCATTTTTTTTACGACTCATTTTTTTAATGACCATTCTCCTTAGGTTGTGTTAGTATTTCAAAAGATAAGCGATAGGTAAAAAAAAATAC
>Ga0307511_10008329_pt1 | contig 10377 bp, 4 predicted proteins | sample 13_EM_MG_FD_200266 | JGI IMG/M metagenome (GOLD analysis project Ga0307511, IMG submission 200266) | Populus trichocarpa ectomycorrhiza microbial communities from riparian zone in the Pacific Northwest, United States - 13_EM | ecosystem: Host-associated > Plants > Roots > Unclassified | place... | reverse complement strand
GCTTGACTTAAAATTAAAATGAGATGCATCAGGAGGAAAAACTATGCATGAGGGTGCACTTGTTCTTGTAGGATTCATGTGGTCTCTCAGTATTCTAACTCGATTATTCTTATTATTCTCATTATAAAGCGACTGGTTATCTTCTTCGTCCATATTTTCTGAAAATGATGAGGATATCCTACAAAGTCTACAACTTAATATACGTGACCAAACTCTCATGCACGTGTAGGAAGAGAATAAAAAAAAGAAAAGAAAAAAAAAGAAACAAAACAAAAAAAAAGAAACAAAAGTTAGATAAAATGAAAAGTGAAAAGAGAAAATAAAATAAATATTATAATTTATACAATAATTTATCTCCCCGGCAACAGCGCCAAAAACTTGACACGATCAAAGAGTTGATGTCTTCTCCCAAGTGTAGGAGTATCGAAGTAATAAATAACCCGGCAAGACCGGGGTCGAACCACAGGGAAGTGAACTATATAAAATTATAAACAATAAATGAAAAGGAGTTGAAGAGAACTTTTGAGATGTGATATTGATGTAAGGATTAAATAATGATAAAATAATTGTCAAGGTTAGAGGATCCACTAATGGTATTTCAAACAACTATAGTATAAACTCTTTTTATTATTTGACTGAAAACCACACACAAAGGAGGTTCCAATCGGATTATAAATTGTTAACATGATTACATTAATTATCTTATTCGAGTAATGCCAATACTTGTAAATATTTTCAGGTATTCATGATGATAACAAAAAATCAAGTTCTTTTCATAGCACAGGTGTCGGTTATACCATAGTTGGGCTATGAAAGTGCCAAGTATTTGTTGTACCAAGGGTTGTTCAACACAAATCTAGATTAATCATTTAACAAGCAAGGTATTAAGAGTGAGTAAGATAATAAATACAAAACATGTTAGTATCAAACATTAAAGTTTATGTTGAGTTTATACTATACTTATTCTTACACCATTAGTGTAACCTTTTCACCTTGACAAAATAAACTTAGCTAAACATAATGAAGAAGAGAAACATAAATAAACAATATAAGAACATAAGTATAGTAAAGGAAATGAAAAGCGTAAACAAGAGATTAAGGAAAATATAACATGAAATAAAACTTAAACATTACAAAAATATAAAGAAAGAAATAAAGAGCATGATCTTGATCTGAAAACCAAGATGCCTAAATGCATGACAAATGCCTCCATTTATAGTCCAAAATTCAGAACTATTGATTTGATGACTAATTATTGAGTGGGTGGCCACATCTTGACTTGGTGACATTCTTTATCTTCTTGTCTGAACAAAACGTCATTGCTAACATCAGAATATGAACAAATAGTCTTCATGAAAGTTCTGGGAAATTGTCTCAGCTTTCCAACAAAATAAGAATCGGCGCATTTGGACTTCTAGAACTCGAGATATGGGTTGAACACTGAACAGTGTCTGGGCTGCAGGACAGATTCCGACTTCTCCGTTATTGCTACCATTTGAACTCAAAAATAGCACTTTTAAATCTTGGACTCTATGAAAGTTTTAGGCTTATGTATTAGCTTTCCATACATATAAACCAGACCTAAATCCAAGTTTTACAGCTCCAGTTATGATCCAATAACCGAATGGTGTTCCAGTTTGGACTCAACAAGCATCTTTTTTCTAAGCTTAGCCCTCTCTTTGTCTTCTCAATTTCAGTAGTTAAACTCATCAATCAATCTTTTGATTTATGTGATAGGCCTGTATTTAAAATGAACATTTACTATAAATTAAAGGTATCTTATATTATCAGACTTGTTATTATAAAACATGCTCTAGTTAAGGAGTTATTGATACTTCAAGTGTAAAATAATGATATAAAATCTTGATAAAAATACACTTTTAAGTACTAATCAGTTAACCTATTAGGTAAAAATAATAATTATATTTGACTTTGTCTACATAAAAACAGTGCAAAATAAAAATTAACCCAAACCATGCTTTGATTAACCGAGGCACCAGTTTAACTTTTCAGACAATTTATGTTTAATAATTATGGTAAAATGATGGCACCGCCAAGTAGTGGGTTGTTGTTAAATTGTAATTTTTTTAAACAATGGCTAAATGGTCAATGTCTCATTGTTCATGCGGTGTTGACTTTGTTTTGGGCATTAATTCAGAAAATTTAGTAATGGAGATGGACCAAGTGCCAGTTTTTGCAATTGATTGAGATGTGTTTTTCAATTTGCATGCAGCGAGAAAAAGTATCCAATCGATTATATTATTTAATTTTTTATAATAATTTTAATGTAGTGATGTAAAAAAAATATTATTTTAATATATTTTTAATTAAAAATTACTTTTAAAAAACACTCTATACCATAATACCAAACATACACTAAACACTCTTTCCACAAAATCCTACACCATTTTTCTAGAGACGGCTATTATTAGTAGTACTATGAATAGGATTTCTCTTATGTGCTCCTTTTGCTGTAGATAAGAGATTACAGAGATGTTGAAATTAGTAATTACTTTGTTTTGAAATTGGATAAAATATCCAATAGCCGGATATTCATGAACTATAATGGTGTGACAAATTTAAAATTTTATAACATGTTTTTAAAAGCACATTTTATGAATTCATACAGTGGTCTTTTGGTTTCTGTCTGAAGGATACGATTCAATTATTAACATTTGCTCTGAATTGTGTTTGTTTATACCCTCATGAAAGATGGTACAATTAACTTGATTTATTCTTTGATCTGCACCAAACCTATAGAATTCGAAATATTGAGAGTTGATATTTGGTGTCCGGTTCATCTCCATCGATATATGTTCACATCAGATAGGAATCAAGGCCGGTTCATGCAGTTTATAAGTTTTGGGCACATCCTTTCTCGAAAGGAAATGCATTTTATTGATATATAATTCAATCTATTATTTGATAATTAACAAGTTGCCGATAGCTTTAGATATATATGTTGGTTTTCTATAGTGATATATTTATTCATAGAAAAAAAAAATACATTCTATCTTATCTTAACAATGAACTTTGAATACAAAACTTTCTGCGAGAGTGTCTCCTTGAAAATGAGGGTTTCTTGCTTTTTAGCTGGTCCCAAAAAGAAAAACTAGCAAATGATGAAAATAGACCACTGAACTTGCTTGAAATCAAGCGAAGACTATATATATGCATCAATTAAGTAGAGATTACTTGCATGACTTGAGCACATGCACCCATCATATATATATATAGACTTTTGATGGAAAATATATGACCTATCCTTGTCGTCAGCCAAGAGATCGAAAAGGGCGATGCTTTTTTAAAAAAACCAAAAGAATCCAATATGTTTTCCAAACTCAGCACATGCAGATCCACGCACATGGTTCTTCTGCAAAACATTTTCAGCCGAAGGAATAATTTCAAGCAACATATATTGTGGGTTCACACTTACTAACCGATTTAACAGCTACAATGGCTTATATGTATGAGTTCCTTTTTTATGAAAAAATAAATAAAAAGGTTCAGCTTACACACTTCAGTTAAAAAAAATAAACAGATTTAATTGAAGTTATCGCAGAAAGAATCTCCTAACTATAACTTAATAAATCAGAATTAATACTCGGTCCACGATCCAAGTATAATCGAAAATAGATTTCACTGGGTTTTTGGTAGCCGATTGATCAATAATTTCAGAAAATCACACAAAAATAGAAGAGCCTTATGGAAAATTTAATAACTGTGAGATTTTCAATCGCATTGCATAATTTCCCTTTATTTCACCCATATATTATATTCCCAGTTGCATGATTAACTTCTACTTCTAGGGAAAATGTAAATTTTCGGGAGGCACGATGGCCCTGAATTCTACATTATTGTGTCCACAAAAATAGTCTTCTTTTGGTGCATGATGACAAAAAACACCAAAACAATGGTACCATTGTTGTCTGTCGACTGGGATCGTCGACAACTTGCAACAGTGCCACCAAAAACACCACGTCTTCCTCTGATCGATCCACACCTTATAATATTGTCATGCACTAAAAATTAAAAACATGGCCGTAGTTGGGTGGAACAGAAGTTATCTTTTCAAAAGGTGATTTCTTCGTAATATAACTGTGTCGCTAGCCTTTTCCAAACCAAAACACTTACATCATCAACTTTACAGAATTCATCTTCAAATAGATATTTAGCGTACGATGGGTTTTTTTTCCTGAAAAAAAAATATCAAAGAAAAGAGAGAAAGCTCTTAATCTTGATTTTTATTGTATAATACCTGATTACCCCCACGTTGCATGCGGGTTAACAAAAAATAAATAGAAGGATAAATAATTTATGCAGAATAAAATAAAGTAAGAATAAATATATGTACGTTAGAAGGTAAGCAAGTGATCTACTGTTAAATATCCAAAACGTAGTATTCTATTTTGATCATGCTGATATGTGTGGAAGTTTTATTATTTTTTATCTTTTTCCGAACAAATAGGTGGAAGTTTTATTGTAAACTTATTTTTAATATGATATTTAATATCATTTTATTCTAAAATTTATTTTCTAAGAACATTACAATTAAATTAAATAAATAAATAAATTATTATCCTACTTAGCATCATCATAATCAAGACAAATCTCCAAAATCCTAAGAGAAAATAATTAATACCTTAAGCTTATCTAAATGTTGGGCTAATTCAATCCTATCAACCCTCTCCTTTACTTGTTGGTCAATAACACGCTCCTAGAATATAAAAGAGTTGAAATTTCCTTGCTTAAAGACAGCCTGTGATTTATTGAATTGTCTAAGTATAGGTTCTGCTGTTTTAAATAAGATGATTAGGCCATATAATTGACTTGAAGTTGTTTACAAACTTTACATGCTTGCGGGCTATATGATACCGCATGAACAATCATTACTCTTAATCAAATGACATGTGTATGGATTATTTTGTGTATAAACAATATAGTCCATCACAAGAAAAACTACATTAATTGAGTTATTTTAATGCAACTAAAAGAATAATGAACTAATAAGAGTAGAAGTTTTTTTTAGTATTTATAAAGGGTATAATAATTATATATATATATATATATATATCTATATATATATATATATATATATATTCTAAAAACATGTTCTCAATCTTTGATGTTAGAACTTGTTAACTACATTTGTACAGTGTTAGTTCAAAACAAATAATGTGCAAAACATTGTTTTTATTTATAACAAAAAAAATAAGTACAAAAGTGTTTGATTAAAATTCTTTATTTTTTGAGTAAAATTCTTTATTTTTCATTGGATTATATCACAAGCCATTCTTCTCAAATACACATCTTTGATTACCTAAAAGTGAATTTAAGCTCTCCTTTCCTTACATGAATTTAGTTAAAGAATAATTTGAATCAACAACTTGAATTTTACTAAGTTCTTATAGAAAACAGATGAATTATAAGCATCTAGTTGTCTTTTAAAACAAATATTCATTGTTAATAAGGCATTTTTTTGTAACATATCAAGATGTTTTGAAATAGTATCAAGTTTCTTTGAAAGAAAAATATTTTTCTTATGATGTTTTCTTGAAATCATAATACAATTCTTCAAAAATATTTTTCAACTCATCAAAAGTGACTTTAGGATCAAGTTCATTTACATAATCAATGTCAATTGAGTTACTGGCAATCAAGCAAACTTCTTTTTTGGTTATATCAATATTAGCCATCAAACATAGATCGACTAATTCTTTTTTTATATATAATCATTGATTTTATTGAAACATGGTTATTTAAATAGTAGCCATAAAAAGAAGACGAGGAAACTTATATTGAGATATGAAAAAGAAAAAACTGACAAAACAAATCAAAACATCAATAAATCTTATATTGATTTGTTTAAAATTTAATGTCATTTGTATTAATTAGAAGATGAGATCTTGAATATATGAACTTGTGATTATAGGACTTCAGTCAATAAAAAAGACGGTAAAAGATCAAGTTAAAGCAAGAACCAAGATCTGCAGTACCCTCTTGGAATATAATATTATTCTGATCTAGCTATATATTCCAGGTTAGGCAGAAAGATAAAAGTTTCTAAACTTTTTTTAAAAAATTTCCAATAACCAGCGCAGACCATTGATATAACATATCATCCAAACACCTAGAAAAACATTTACTAGTTCCCCACCACGATATAATTCTCAACCAAATATTCCAAGCAAAATCACAATGAATGAGAAGGTGGTCAATGTTCTCAATACCTATTCCACAAAGGTTGCAAGTCGCTTAAGCCTCTAGCACCAAGCGGCGATGAAGTAAGAAACTCTTCATGCTGAGTTTATTTTGAATAGCTAACCAAATAAAGCATTGGATTTGATGAATTACAAAATAAGTATTAAAAATTTTTCTTTTTATTCTAAGTAGTAGATTCATATATTGTGTTATGATACAAGTATTAATATCGAGTTTATCAAATCACCTCTAATAATTCTTTAATCATATAAATACTCACATTTTTAAGGTAATCATTCTAAGGTATATTTGTTAGTCAATCTGTTTCTAATTATCTTTGAAAAACTAAGATAACATCCCATTAATGTACAAGCTCTTGTCTAAGTCTATAATAAAACTCAACAAACTTCGCTAAATGGCATCCGATTATTTTTTTAAGGGCAGACAAACTAGGTTTAGATGACCTTGAAAATGAAAATTTAGGAGTTCGAAATGGAGTTTAGAAAATCTAATTAATTAGTCCTCAATGTTTTAGAAACTGTATATTTAATTTCAATGATTTTATTTATTTATAACTTAATCCTTTTTGTTTTTGTTTATTTATAATGGACAAACCTTACAAATATCCCCTATATAGATAGTCTCAATTTTCCACCAAAATTATTTTTATTATCAATTTTACCATCAAACTTTTAAAAATTCTCAATTATAGTCTTCCATATATTTTTAAGACTTTTCATCTAAATTATAGTTTTTTATATATAAGAAATGATGTGATTTGGTGAGAAAAATAAAAATTTTCATTAAGTGTCCTAACAAAAAGTTCTTAATTGATAAATCAAAATTCTATGATGGTAAAACTGATTAAATAAATACAATTTAGGTTCAAGATTGATACTACCATAATAGTTTAAGGGTACATTTGAGGTGTGTATTTTCATATTGTTTTATAATTTATTTGATTTTTTATTAATGAAATAAAGAAGGAAATAGATAGGATGAAAATATTAATGAGGAAAGAAGATATTTTTTGGAACAAAATACTGCTAAATTAAGCATAATCGACACTAATTAAAGGACTCTTTTTTTCTTTATGCTATGCTGACCATTTAATTTACTTTGTTGATGACTATGGGGACTAATTAGTTATAATTAATTAACTGAAATTGTCTGAAACCAAAAGTTAGAGTAAATTATAAATCGGTCCCCTTGATTCTTAAAAATGGATTAATAGTCCCTCTAGTTTTATAAACTATTTAATTAACTACTTGAATAGTATTAACTACGTTTAGTATAATATTACTTTGTTTGTTTAAGAAAATGTCTTGTTTTTTCATCATTTTGTATTATCTACTTATTTTTTCTATTTATTAAAATAAAAAACAAATTGGAAAGAAATGAAAAGGGTGAAAATGCAAATAGACTTAAAAAACAAATTAAGACTAATCAATTAATTTTTAAAACTAGAAAGGCTATTTAATTTGTTTTGAGAAACTAGAGAGACTAATTTATAATTTACCCCCAATAATGATAATTCTGGAAAGCTGATGTGGTCATGTATGACCAATATCACGTCAGGATTCACGTGTACTTTAATTGTAATAAATTTCGCCAATGTTTGCCACGTGATGTAAAAGTGTTAAAGCTTCAAGTTCGGTAATGTTCCAGTGATGTCGGCCACGTTCTGCCATGGGACCTCCCTCGAACTCCATTTGCATGGCTCCCATTACTTATTATTTATGGGTCCGGTTTTATTAATTTAACAATTTTCTGTATTAAATCGCCATTCAAGATTCTGAAAATTTTAATTAATATTTTTATCACTTGCTTTTCTTTAATAAAATAAGTGTATAAGCAAAATGTCAATATCTATTTTATTTTATAGCTAGATAGAACATTATATCTTGCAAATCTACACATATTTAAAGAAATTAATTTAAAAAAAACTGATTTTTTTTTAATTTAAACTCGAGTCGTTTCAATTGGATTGAAGGAACCTTTATTTATATCAAGGTTATATTAAATTAAATAGTTAAGTTTGAGTGTTGTATTCAGAATACTTAAAACTTGTGGTGTATGTTCAATTCTAACCTTTTATTTTCTTGTTCTTTTGTTTATTATTCTTGAAACACGTTTCACACATGCACTAAATTTTAGAATAATAGTTATTAAAAAAATTTCACTTAAAACTTGTTATGAAGAATTCTTATTTTAATTAATTCTTTTCAATTATATGTGACATGGATATAAATTAACAATACATACATGAAAAAACTCTTATAAATATTTTTAATAAGTATTGTCTTCTTTAATATATATGATCAATGTTTGTCCAAAAGAGAAAAAGAATAATGTAAGACAATAATAAGAAATAACCTATGAAAAATATTGACTAAGGATTAAATAAATAATAATCCATTAATTCTTATGTAATAAAAATTGCCATGATAGGAGATAATAATCCTAGTTTCAAACCATTGAGGGATTATTAAATTTTGCCGTGATCCATGGATATATATCCCATGACTTATAAATATTAAATAAATAAATAAATAGAAGCAAATTGTTATGTCGGCTGAATTGCCAGTTCTTTAGCTTTGATTGTTTTGGTCTTTTGCTAATAATGGCATAGCAGTTTTATGTTCATATGTCGGCTCCGTGACCAGTTTCGTTTTTGTAGTGCCAGTTGCCTTCCATCCACTCTTTTGATAACCAGATTCTCGTGCATGCATTTTTCATCAAGCCTTAAATGTTATGTACATGAAGATTATCTGGCAAGCATGCATGACTGGTATACAGTGACAATGACCAGAGGGTTTCGTGTTCCACTAAAATCATGCTCCCCTCAATCAATTTTTTTCCCTAATAATTTGGTCCTTTTATGAACCATTAGGTTGCCATTGATTGAGCTGAAGATTAGAGAACCACGTCATGTCACGTGTGACATGCCATATACCTTATAATTAAAAAATATATATTATTTTAAATTATTTATTTTCAGAAAATAGTATGGAGTCGAGGAAGTAATTAGTTATATAAAATATAACAAGTTGGAAAGAGAATAAATTTATAATTTACCAAAAATAATAAGAATATTTTCATCTAAAATCCCTATTTTTTTACTTGGATTTGTCTATTTCTTTAAATAAACTCCATAAAATGACTAAAAGTATGCTTTCTAGTTACTCATCACCATAAAATTATTCTAATTGTTTTAGAGATCGATTGATTTCAAATTTTCATTAATTATAAACGCAATTGTCATTGTGTTGTGAATTAACAAGTCAGTAACAAATTTAGAGCAAATTAAGAATTGGAAGCAAATTTTTAAAAGGTTGATGCTATTTGCATATTAGTTTTTTCTTTCCTATAATTGTGTTTTCATCAAAGAGATCAAGTGCAAATAGCAATTTAATCAAGAAAATTACTTGAGGTACTATTGTATGACCAGAGAAGTTCCAACTACTATTATTATGACCATAAAACTTGCAAAGAAAAACTCAGTTTTTCATGATAGAAGCAAGCACATAAATATATATTATTATATTTTAGCATAATCTCTACAAGGATGAAGTAATTAACCTAAATATACATTATTATATTTTAACATAATCTATGCAAGGATGAAGTAATTAACCTGGTCTATTGCAAAAATGAAGATCAAATTGCAGATATCATGAATAAGTCTCTTAAACCTGTACATGTAGTGTTCAAGAAACCAAGAATTGTGCTCGGGGTATACTCCATGAAGGAAGTTCAGAAATAACAAAACCAGTGTTTGAAGACATCTAGTTTAAGGGGGAGTGTTAGGAATAAAAGTGGTTGATGTACTGAAACCAGTAGTTGAGCTATTTTTCAAGGCATAATTAATTGCTATGCTATTCTGATGAAAATAAATTGCAGTACGTAGTTCTACTTCTTAGAAAGTAGTTAGTTAGTTAGTTGCATTTCTTTATATTAAATAAAAGTTGAGGAAGTTATCTTAATATTCTTTCAACTGTATGTTTTGTCTTTTAAGACTAACATGACAACTTAATTTGTTAGCTAAGGAAATTAATTAAGAGTTTGACACTGAATTGGGACACGTAGGTTGCCACCCTAACCCTATGAATCAGAAGCTTTAATGTCCCTGTTGTTTTAACAGCTTGTTCTTTGCATAAAATACTAAAAAAGCTA
>Ga0307511_10008327_pt1 | contig 10380 bp, 10 predicted proteins | sample 13_EM_MG_FD_200266 | JGI IMG/M metagenome (GOLD analysis project Ga0307511, IMG submission 200266) | Populus trichocarpa ectomycorrhiza microbial communities from riparian zone in the Pacific Northwest, United States - 13_EM | ecosystem: Host-associated > Plants > Roots > Unclassified | place... | reverse complement strand
TTAATATAATATCTTTTTAATATAGGATAAAAAACTTTTTAAAATATTTTTTTAAACTTCATAATATGTATAATCTATATTTACATGGATTTTTTCATATAAAATATTAAAACTTTAATTTTTTTTTAATTTTTCCGGGTTGACCCGAGTTGACCCAGGTTGACCCATAAAACTCGGGATCCGGCCTCTTGGCCGGGTTTAATAACTATGGTTCAAACCCTTGGATCACTAGATGATGTATTTTCATAGACATTAGTGCCATGATTGATCTGGTAGTTTGTTCCCCTGATATGATAGAGGGAAAAGTCGAGGCAAGACTTTTCATTGCCAATGAATTAACTGGAGGAGTAAGAGGAGTTATTTCAGGGGGTGTTGATGAGGATAAGGCCCTAAATTACGAGGAAAAAATAAAATGAAGAGAAAGCATATTGAGAAGTACCGAAGCAGGGTGGCTACTTGTCTTTTAGAAAGTTGAGATTTGCACCCCCAAATCAAAATCATAAAAGGTTTATGAAGTTTCGGTCTCACCCAGGTTTCTCCAAATCATCCGGGTTTAAATAAATCAATTATAACTTTATTTTTTAACTTTGTAAAGTCTAATTGAGGTGTTGAGTCACCCGAGTCTCGGGTCAACTGTTAAACGAACCAGGTTCTACAACAATGCCATTTATAACGTAATCACTCTGGTAATATTAATTTTTTAATATCATCAATTTTTTCCATATTTTTTTACCATTTACCCGAAAGTCAAATATGATCAAAAGTTAAATTAATCATTTTTAAAACTAAAGAGATTAAATTGCAAGGATTTAAATTATCATTTACTCTTAAGAAACCCCAAAAAAAAACAATAAATCTGCTCAATTATCATGAAAAAAAATATATAAAAAAAATAAAATAAAAAAAGAGAAGGGGTGGTTAGGTTAGAATCGGCGATTGCTCACCTTTTCTGAAGAGAAAGTTGCGATCTTTTGGCGCGCCATAACCCTAACCCGAAGCCTACCCCCCTCCCCACTTCGATGCACTTTCCCACCACTTTCTTAGGGCAACTGTTTACACGGCTCTTTTCTTGTTATTTGGGTTTGGGCCTTTTTCTTGCAAATTTTCTTTTGGACCCCACTTTTATCCAGTTATTGTCATTTTGGCCCAATTCTTACCAGTCTTATGAAAATTGATTTAGGACTACTTTAGACTGATTTTGTCAGCCTAATTGGTTGTCCTAAGGTGCCCAAGCTTTTGACTTTTATTAGCTTTACCAAGATAGAGGGGACCCCGACAAAGAAATTATGGCAAATAAGACGACGAACCCCAATTCTTTAGTCTTACGTTGCTCTAGTTAGTGTTCTAAGATACATGAACATGGTTGATTACATAGATGAAGATATAAAAATGTCTTAAAAATAATTTTGAAGAGAATTTCAAAACCCCCTTTTTTTTTCATCATAAAGATTTGTTGTAATTTTGAATTGCAAGAGATTCCAAGTGCCACACTGTATATGATGACATAAAGCAAAAAAAGGATGAGGTGAGAGATGGAATAAATGAGGCAGGCAAAAAGGAAAGAAAGATCCAAGGAAACCATCATCATATTCAACAAAAAGGTAACTTTATAAATATTCTACCAGTCAGTGCATGACCCAGAGAGAAGGAGGTCGAGTCTACAGGAAGAAGGAAAGATAAAAGAAAACCTGATGGTGAACTCCCAGAGAGCAGGCACTGCTGTAGGAGATTGTGATTTCATAGAAGACAGTGGGATCTCCTGCGAACAGAAACTTGAAAACTTGTATTGACTTGTGAGAGACTGGTGAAAGTCGAGTCTACTGAGAAAGAGTGGGCTGTTCATATTTGTTCAGAACATGGTTCACAAGAAGCAGGGGGTGTTTATCAGATGTTTCAACTAGAAACCTCATTACTGACTCGTCGGGTAGAAATCCTCTCTCAAACATCACATCACTCGCCCTATAAGCTTCGTGGAGTTTCTTTTCTTCACATAAGATATAGAGCAGCAAGTTCCGTCTATACAGGCCAGGCACAAGATTGCAAGCAACCATTTCTTCAAATATCCTGAAGGCAGGAATGCTCATGTGACCAGCACAAAAATAATGGCGTGATTTTTCATAAGCCAGCCTGTTTGGAAAGAAGCCCCTCTTGCTAATTGTATGCACAAGAGATAAAGCATCTAATTCTCTACCAGACCTGCAAAGTGATTTCAGTAAAGTGTTGTATGTACATCTGTCAGGGGTGCTGCAACCATCTGCATTCATCCTATTAAACAATCCAATAGCCCGATCAATTTCACCAGCCCTGCCATGTGCACCAATGAGAATTGTGAAAGTCACTTCATTTGGAAGTAGACCCTCCTCTTGCATCAGTCTAAGTTGATGGTAAGCATCCTCTATCAAATTTACCCAGCAAAATCCGGAGACAGTAACATTATAGAGGTAAAGGTTGGGCATAAACCCTGTTCTTTTATTTTCTGCATGAGCTTCAATGCTAAGTCTTCTATTCCCTAAAAGAACAAGCAGAAACACTAAAAACATCTTCTCCAGTCAAGGAAACTTTTTGATGGAGCAAATTAAATAGCAGTTTTCTAGCCCTTGTAGACATTCTGTTTGTCATGTACCATCTTTTCTTGGTGCCAAAGATATTTCTGCAAACACCACTAATCCAAGCAATGTGCAAGACAAGGTCAGCTTCGATCTGACTTCTAAACATCAAATCAATTAGTCTGAAGGCATATTTAAACTCTCCCATCTTCAGAAAATGATTGATAAGAAAGGTATACAAGACAATATTTGGCACAAAACCCTCTGCCAACATTTTTTCAAGATAAACGCACCCCTCAATAGTCATTTTTCTCTTCACTAACCCGCTACCAGTGCAGTGTAAGAATAAGAACTTGGCTGAATGGCATTCTTTATCATCATCTCAAACAAATGGAGGGCTTTAACACCTTTTCCATTCCTAGCATAAGCATTGATCATTGTCATATAGGCAACTTCATCAGGATCCACACCATTCTCAAGCATCCTGCAGAAAAGAGTTTCGGCTTCAGAGATTCTCCTCTGTTGGCTTAGACAAGCAATAATGCAGTCATAGATAGCTACACTAGGTTTCAGACCCATTTCCTCCATCTGCTCCAAAATACCAAAAGCCAATGCCAGATCCTCTTGTTTACAGTATTCATTTACCATTATCAGATAAGTTTCCAAGTTTGGAGATATGCCCCAGTTTTGCATAATTTCAATCAGAGATTTGACATCCTCAGAAAGCCCGTCCTGGAATAGACGTTTGATCAGAGAGTTGAAAGTGAAAAGCAAAGGAACACATCCCGCATTTACCATATTTTCCAAGCAATCCAATGCAGATTCTGTCTTTCCACCTTCACACAAGGCACTAACATAGATACCACCAGCCACATTACCCAGATTCAAATCACTTCTTGCAATTTCTCTCAGAAGTAGCTCAATTTCTTGCTCCAAAGCCAGAGTGGAATTTATCTTATCAGAATTTGTGAGTGAAGAACAGTCCAACCCACACCCGTTCTTGGCGATTGCCTGCAACATCAACAAACAGAGTTGAAGCTCAAACCCAAGCCCCTTAGGTTTATTCTTCATGAGTACAAAAAACAAAACATGGTCCGGAACAATTCCACTTTCCAGCATTCTTTCACACCATTCATCAACTTCCAAACACCTATTCAGCTTATAAAGAGTGACCATTATAGGCGTATAACAATGCACACAAGGAGTCAAATTGCAGGGAGCCATGCTATTCAAAAGCGACATAGCGCAATCCAACTTCCCTTTCTTGCAATAATTATGAATCATTATACTATAAGTGACCTCATTAGGCTGAATCCCCAGGTCATTCATCAGGTTGTACAACACCCACGCTTTATCAAACAAACCCATCTTTGAAAATCCATAAATCAAAGTATTACAAGTACAAATATCCGGGTCATAACCATTCTTCAGCATTCTAAAATAAACCCTCAGTGCCATCTTCATCTTCTTATCCCTACCATAAGCATTCATCAGCGAAGTATACATCACCTTATCCACAAAGAAACCTTGTGCCTCCATCTCTTCAAAAATCCACTCTGCCTCGATGGACCACCCTCTCTTGCAAAGCCCATAAAACAATGTCTTGAGCATATGAAGAGTAGGCGGCAACCCAGTTATTCTGCACATTATATCTAACACTTCTATCGCTTCACCCACGTACCCTTGTTGACACAATCCATCAATCAAAACATTGTAAGCCCACATACCCAATTTCACATTAGCATCACTGATCCTAACAAAATAATCAAATGCCTCCACAAACTTATCTTGCTCGTAAAACCCTTTAAGAATCGTGCTACAAGCAGCATTACTAACCAAACAATCACCACTACCAATATGTCTATCAAAAAGCTTTACGGCATCATCTAATTTCCCTAACTTGGCCAAACAAATAACGAGAGAATTAACAATATTCGAGTCCGGCTCAATACCTCTAGCAACCACAAGATCATGATAAAACTCACGCGCCGATAAAGGATGGCCCAAGTCAACCAATTTCCTAATAAGTTCACCAGAAATTCCAGGGCCAAGGTCCATGCCACTCGCGGAGGCAAACTCAACGGCGGAGATTGCATCATGGACTGTTGGAGAGCTGGCAATGAATCTCTGAACAACTTGCTGTGCAGAGGACAAAAGACCGCGGCGAAGAAGGTCATGAACTAAGGATTGGCAAAGGGACGTGTGGTCATTTGGGATTGGTTGGGGGTCTAAAGAGACAGCACAGGTTGAAGTGATCGGTCCTTTTTTGGGTTTGAAGTAGAGAGCATGACAAAAAGGTCTCCTTTTTATCATGTTCTGATCAACTGGGGGACTGTATTTTCATGTCAAGATTGAAAATTTATGGGAGGGAATTGTGGGTTTTGCGCGAAATGAAGTGGGCATATGATGGTAGGGTTTTAGCCAGTTCAGATATGTATGTGCCTGCCTGGGTCTAGGGTTTTAGGAGCTGATGATGATGATGAACAACTGTTACACTTGTTTGAAGTGAATCGGGACCACATAGTAGTGAGTAAGTTATAACTTAGCCCCTGTATTCTATACGTTTTTTCAAATTAGTAGTTTTAAAATCGTATGTTAATAATCCCTTCATCTGAGTTATTTAGGGGTTTTATATTAAGTTTTTTAAACTAAAAAGATCAACTAATTATAGAATTAATACAATTTACTATTCCCAATATTCAAGGTAATAAAGTTATTGCTCTTAACACAATTACAAGTTAAAAGGATCAACTTAAATTAATTTAGGTTAATAAAATTAATTTTTACCTGGTTTAATTTAAAATGTGGGTGAGCGGGATTTAATAACTCTAGCAAGAACATGACTTGTTTTTTAAATTTAAACTATAAGAAAATTAGGAGCCATTGGATAATGATAACGATCCAGTGGTAGCAGTACCACGAGACCCATCAAGATTTTTTTTTTTTCAAAATTAATTAATCAGACATCAGAAGTATGCTAGACCTTCCAATGCACGAAGCATTCCCATTTACTGTAGTAATTCCAGGGAAACATTTCCTGCTAACCTTCGTCAACTCTGGTAGAGGCAAAACATCACAAGACAGACGTTTCCTGCCTAACCTTTTTCAAGTCTGTTTAGAAGCAAGATATCACAAGACACACATTTCCTGTTACCTTTGTCAACTCTGCTTCCTGACATTGGAAATGCACCAATATTTATACCAGGAAGCATAACTGATTATCTAAAGAGTTTCTTGTCCCTCTAGGGATTTCTGATATTACAAATTATCTTAAGTTCTTGCAACACATCTGCAGCAAAATGATGATGATGATGATTTGATAAACAGCCCACCTCTCATGTTCAACTTTCCAGCAAAGATTAGAAATTCCATTTCCCTAATTACACTTCTAGTAAGAGGATCACCACCTGCCTTGATTACATGATTATTTACTTGGAAACAAATGAGCCAGATCAGGATCATCCAAGTTCACATCCAACCAACCATGTGATCGCATGTATTCAACATAATGATCTGGTGGCGTCACTGCACGGCAATTTCTTGGAGTAAAGCCATGAATCCTCTCAAGATCACGAGCAAGCCACCGAACATAAGCATGGTCCAATGGTGGCACGATTTTTAAGAGAAACTCTGGCCTGTTTGGTGCCAATGGAGACACAGCTTCTCTTTCTTGCTTAACAGGTTTGTTTCCCATGCTTGACCAGCTTCAGAAAGGGGACCAGATAGTATGCAGCTGCAGTAAATCATAGAAGAAATGAAGACACAGAATTGAAGGAATAGATATCATAAATTTTATCTCGAGTTTGGAAAGTCTCACATAATTTTAACAATGCAGAAAGTCGTGGTTGATCAGGATTAGCAATTTACTTAAAATTAATTTTATGAGAAAGTTCTTGGACAACTTGTGCCTGAGAAAGTTGGAGTTAGTATAGATATTGTGCAGAAAGATCCATCCCAATCAAAGATAAACATTGAAAGCACTGCCACTGCTGCATGCCATGCTAAAATCAAAAGAAATCCTAAACCAAATACAGAGACACTCAACATCTTGATGGCTGAGAGGAAGCCACAAATTTATGTTAATGTCAATCGCTATGCACTGGGAAATTTTTTGTAACCAATGATCACCAATTCAAAATTCCATGGAATAAAAGAGTTGAGGATAAGAATTAAACTTGAAATATAGTCCACAGACAGGAGGAGAAAGTAAACCGGAAGGGATTGGTGATACCCACTAGTAAAACATAACTAAGCATCTTTGGTGGTATTCAAAGCTACAAAAATGTTACTGACAATACCAGGAATAGCAAACCAGATTCACCAACAAGCTTGAAATATGAAAAAGAGTTTATCTTATTTGACATGGTTCATGCCACAATAGTGTCCCTCAACAGTATCACAAGGCTATGCAGCCTGCTTAAGAATGGATTCCATTCTCAGCCTGCACCGTCTAGATTCTTGGACATTTTTTATTTCTTAACAAGACATGATATCTGCCATGTCCTTGTTTACAAGTAGGAAACCATCCATTGAAAAAAGGCAATTGAGTACCTAAAGTTTCAAAATCGAGTATTGAGCCATACACAAATTGTACATGGCTCAAATTCCCTTTGCCTAAAACATGCAAGAATGAAGGGAAAAGAATTTTAAACTATAGTTAAATGGTTGTGATTTATTTGAAGCCCCAGATAGAGTTCATTAAATGACAATTTGTGAAAATGAGAACTGGGTGCGGCACAACAAAATTCCACAGCAGATATTCAGGGCTAGGAAAATTGTTAAGGCCAGTCGTGTAAAAAATGACAGTTTTCTACCAGTCAGGATCAATTTTCAATTTGGAAACATAGGAAAAGCTAATAAGAAAGAATATCTCATCTATACACCATATTCTAGTCTAATCTAAAAATTAGCCCAAATGTTGCATGGAGAAAATATTTAAGATGAAGCACAGTAAAAATGGAATTTAAATTGATGAGAGTTGATTTGAACCAAACAAAACACATTAGAGATTGACCATTGTCTTCTTGAACCAACACAATAGTCTTTGACGTTTTATAATGTGGTGAAAATTTAGGTCCTTTGTACTCTATTCTTTTTTTCCCTCTATTTATACCTTACAGGTTCAATTTTGTTGATTTTATAAATATAGAAGCCAAAATTTATTCCCACTAAGTCTAAAACATTATGTATATACAAATATCATTCAAAAACAAACACTAGATTAGGCTCTTACCTATTTCCTTGTATATATGAAGACAACTAATAAGTTTTTAAGGCATCAATCCAACAAGATTCAAATTTATTTCAAGTTCATGCATGCAACCCAAATTTATAATTGTCCACACCTGTGCCAAATTTAAATTTCCCGCATTAGGTAAGTAGATATTTTGTCTCCATTCAGGCAACCAAAAAAAACTGAAAAAATCTATATTGCTAAATTTGACACAGGTGGACAAATATAAATTGAGGTTGCATGCATGAACTTGAAATACGCTCTAGCATTGTAACATCAGATAAGTGAGAGTTTAAATAATAGAATCAAAGATGATGAAGCCAATTGTGTTTCTCTTGATTTCTTGTGTTACACTATTTAGTCTCTTCACTCGCGCTCAAGGTAGATATTTTTTCAAATCTATCAACAAAGTCTCATTTACATATGACTAACAAAATAAAATCAAATATCATTGAGTATTGAATAATTAATTTTTATTTGCAAAAATAATGAATATGTGCCTTTCTTTCTTTCAAAATGCAGGTCAACTACGATGGTGCCCTAAGCAAGTCACATTTCCCGGAACGTGTGGAAACAACAGCAGGCAGCAATGCTTAGTTGATTTTTTATCAAACTTTGGTGCAAGTAGCATGCCAAAGAATTGTGTGTGCAGAGATTCAAGATCTAGTCAACGATCATGCACATGTGACGTTGTTTGTCAGGAAAGTTATGTCAAAAAACCAAACATGAATGGTGCCTAGATATGTTTTGTTTCTAAAATCTGATGGACGCATAACATCGTATGGTCAAAGAATGTAACAGCTTTGGAAACAAGACTAATGAAACTAATAATAAGTTGGGCCCGAGTTGATCAATAATTGTGTTGAACCTCTTTTGCTTTTTTGGCATATAATCTCTCAATACATCAACAACCAATACAGCAATGCTAAGACAACTATCAAATCCTGCTAGTACAAGGATTAGCATTTTGACATAAAATTGCAAAAGTTTTGCACATCACCATTACAAAATTTGCAAGTCCATTGACCAATAATTCTGACACAAAGCACCAACTTTCCTTATTGTATTCTTCAGAAAAATTCTAAAAAATGCGACACAGAGAACTCTTAAAATGGCAAAAGGTTTCCTCATCAACACTATCAAAGACTATTTGGTGCAGACATAATTTCACCAAGTCAAGATACTAACTAAATTTTTGTTTTCATCTAACAAAACCCATGATAAATCTCACCTAAAATATGGAAGAAAGGAAACAAACACAACACAATTCCATTCAAATTGAGCTTTCCTTTAAAATATAAACAAAACAGATAGAAACCAAATAATCAATTCATCACCACCGATTGAAATATCTATTATCATGGAAGATATGAGCAAATAGAGTGCAAAAAAACCCAAAAATGAGAGCTTTAAAAGGCAAGGACTTGGCTTACCTTGAATTCCAACAGTGTGTTTGGCCTTGTGGGCAGAGAAATGAAGCAGGGAAAAGTGAGTTTTAACTTTCGAGTCTGTTAAGAAGGATCTGTTTGGTTTTGCTCTTTATATATATAGTCCAAAATAAACAAGAGAAGACCCAGCCCATACGGAGGGATTTTTTATTTTTATCTTTATCTTTATTAAATTCCTTTTCCATTAATTCCAATGAAATCTTTTTTTTTTCTTACTTATTTTTTATTTATTAAAATCATCACTTAATGGCTCAAAAGCCTCAGAAATATAAAAATTATTTTTAAAATTTAATTTAAAAACTTAAATTTTTGAGTTAAGATAATTATTTAATATTGTATTATAATATAGTTAATATAGTATTATAATTTTATTGATTAAATGATTATTTATTGATTAAATGATAATGAGTTTAAATTTCATTATATTATACTAATTAAAAAACATTAAACACGATCTCATGTAATATGACACAGGCAACAAGAACTTGTACAGTACCTTAACGTGGTGGCCTCCGACGGTGATCCAACCGGAGACCCAAATAGTAGTAAATTGAGAAACCACTTTTGTCTTCAACTTAATTTAGGGTTGTTCACAAATAGAGTGGACACCAAGGCATTGGTTTTTTCGTCGTCAGGATCTAACTGTTCTTAATCAAGAACTACAGAGCTGCTTTTTTAATAATTTGGTGTCATCATCGAGTCTATGAGAGAGCAGACAGTAAGAGAACTTGCGAAGACCAAGTTGGCTTTGCTAAAGATGATAGTCCACGTCCAAATCCCGCGGGCTGGCGGCCGGGAAGAGAAAACGGAGCACCCGACATGGAAGTTGAGTTTGGTTAGATTGTGGAGATGGAGAGTTTCTGATAGTGCAATGCCTCCAGAAGATTATATAAGGTGGACAGGTTTGGTTGAGGCAGGAGTTCGTGTTAGTTCTAACACTACAGTCTTGATCACAGCGCGCGTATATTTGTGTGGTGGATCCAAGAGCATTTAGGGTTTTTGCACCCAGGAAGCTTGGAAGATGAGGATTGTTTAGGGATAAAAGGTTGGATTCTTGAGGAAGGGGAGGAGAAAGAGCAGTTCTTGCAAAGGTAGTGAAAGGTGCAAGGGAACCAGACAATGTCACTGCCAGTAACCATGAGGGTTTGAGGTG
>Ga0307511_10008326_pt1 | contig 10380 bp, 15 predicted proteins | sample 13_EM_MG_FD_200266 | JGI IMG/M metagenome (GOLD analysis project Ga0307511, IMG submission 200266) | Populus trichocarpa ectomycorrhiza microbial communities from riparian zone in the Pacific Northwest, United States - 13_EM | ecosystem: Host-associated > Plants > Roots > Unclassified | place... | reverse complement strand
GGAACATGACCGCGAGGTCACGATGGGCGCCGGCGACGCAATCCGCCCGCCACCCGCCGCTCATGTAACCGAACCACGCGCACGCAATGAACGCGGGGCGCCTTACCGAATTTGTTTCACCATGCTGAAAACTACCGTCAAACAAATCCTCCGCCTGGGCTGGCCGGTGCTGATCGCGCAGATCGCCACCATGGCCAACGGGGTCATCGATACCGTGATGGCCGGGCACTACTCGGCGCATGCCCTGGCCACCGTGGGCCTTGGCACTTCGATCTACTTTTCCATTTTCGTCACCGCGATGGGGGTGATGCTGGCCCTCACCCCTATCCTGTCGCAGCACTTCGGCGCCCGCAATGAGAGCGCCATCACCCACGACGTGCGCCAGGGCATCTGGCTGGCGCTGCTGCTCACGGTGGTGGCCGAACTGCTGCTGCTGTATCCCGGCGCCTTTTTCTCGATCGCGAAAATGGACCCGGCGATCGAGGCGGACGTGCGCATCTATCTGCGCACCCTGATGTGGGCCGCCCCAAGCATGCTGGCATTCCGCATTTTCTATTGCTGGGCCTCGGCGATCTCGCAGCCGCGCGCGGTGATGGTGATCCAGTTGCTCGGCCTGGCGGTCAAGGTGCCGCTGAACGTGATGTTCATGTACGGCAAGCTCGGCCTGCCGGCGATGGGCGGCGTAGGCTGCGCCTGGGCGCTGGTGGTCGAGGGCTGGGTGATGCTGGCCGCCGCGATCTGGTGGGTGCGGGTGCAACCGGCGTTCACGCGCTATCACGTATTCGCCCGTTTTGAAGCGATCGACTGGCGCACCCTGGGACGCATGTTCAAGCTGGGCGTGCCGATCGGGGTCTCCTTCCTGATCGATGTCACTTCCTACACCTTCATGGCGCTGTTCATCGCGCGCCTGGGAGCAAACTATTCGGCGGGCCACCAGATCGCCGCCAACCTGGGGGCGCTGGCCTACATGGTGCCCCTGGCCATCTCGAACGCCACCAGCGTGCTGGTGGGCCAGGCGATCGGCGCCGGCAACCTGCGCCAGGCCAGGCTGTCGGGCTGGACCGGCATCGGCATCGGCCTGATCGCCGGCCTGACGGTGGCCGCCGCGATCACGATCGCGCATGGCGGCATCGCCGCGCTTTATACCCAGGACGCCAAGGTGATCGCCACCGCCGGGCCGCTGCTGATTTTCGTCGGCCTGTTCCACATTTTCGACGCGGTCAACGCGGTGGCGGCGCAGGCGGTGCGCGGCTACAAGAAGGTGCTCGTCCCGATGCTGGGCTTTGCCCTGGCGCTGTGGATCATCGGCCTGGGCGGCGGCTACTGGCTGGCCTTCAGCCAGGTAGCGGGCGCGCCGCTGGGCGCGGCGGGTTTCTGGATCGGCGCGGTGGCCGGGATGGCGCTGGCCGCCGGGATCGGCGTGGCCTACTTCGGCTACGTGGCGAACAGCTTTTTGCGCGGCGCCGCCAACCTGGTACAGGCCGCGCCGGCGGGGTCCACCGCAACGACGGGGACTACAGCTTCAGGAAATGCTCCCGGTAGTACTTGAGCTCTTCGATCGACTCGTAGATGTCGGCCAGGGCTTCGTGCTTGCCGTGCTTGATCAGGCCCTTGGCGATTTCCGGCTTCCAGCGCTTGCACAGTTCCTTCAAGGTGGAAACGTCCAGGTTGCGGTAGTGGAAATAGTTTTCCAGGTCCGGCATGCAGCGCGCCATGAAGCGGCGATCCTGGCAGATCGAGTTGCCGCACATCGGCGAGCCGCCCTTGGGCACGTGCAGCTTGAGGAAGTCGAGCATGCGCAGTTCCACCGCGCGCTCGTCCAGGGTCGAGGCCTTGACCTTGTCGATCAGGCCGGACTTGCCGTGGGTGGACTTGTTCCAGTTGTCCATGCCGTTCAGCACTTCGTCGGACTGGTGTACCACCAGGGTGGCGGCCTCGGCCACCGTATTGAGGTTGCCGTCGGTCACCACGATCGCCACTTCGATGATGCGGTCGCTCTCGGGCGAGAGACCGGTCATCTCCATGTCGAGCCAGATCAGATTGTTTTGGTCTTGCGGCATTGAGGATACAGTTGGAGGATAATCGAGCCATTGGATTGTCGCACAGAGTCCCCATCTGTAAGCAAATGCAGATCTTCACCCTGGTTTTCCTGATTGGCCTGATCGCCAGTACCGGCCTCGAGCTCTGGCTGGCGCGGCGGCATGTCGCCCACGTCGCCGCCCACCGCGGCGCGGTGCCGCCGGAGTTTTCCGCCTCCCTGAGCCTGCCGGCGCACCAGCGCGCGGCCGACTACACGGTGGCGCGCACCCGTTTCGGCATGGTCACCCTGGTGATGGACGCCGTGCTGCTGCTGGTGTTCACCCTGGGCGGCGGGCTGGACCTGATCGCCGGCGCCCTCGCAAACTGGGTGCCCGACAGCTATTACCTGCGCGAGCTGCTGCTGGTGGGCATTTTCAGCCTGGTCACCGGCATCATCGGCCTGCCGTTCGCCTGGCACCGTACCTTCGGCATCGAGACCGATTTCGGCTTCAACCAGATGACCAGGAAGTTGTTCATCAGCGACACCATCAAGGGCGGCCTGCTTTCCATTGTGCTGGGCGCGCCGCTGCTGCTGGGCATCCTCTGGTTCATCCGCGCCGCCGGGGCCTACTGGTGGGTAGTCGCCTGGGCGGCGTTCTGCGGCTTCATGCTGTTCATCCAGATGATCGCCCCGACCGTGATCATGCCGCTGTTCAACAAATTCCTGCCGATGGAAGACGGGCCGCTCAAGCAGGCGATCCAGGACCTGCTGGGCCGCTGCGGCTTCAAGGCCGGCGGCCTGTTCGTGATGGACGGCTCGAAGCGCTCGCGCCACAGCAACGCCTTCTTCTCCGGATTCGGCGCCGCCAAGCGCATCGTGCTGTTCGACACCCTGATCGAAAAGCTCAAGCAGGACGAGATCGAGGCGGTGCTGGCGCACGAGCTGGGGCACTTCAAGCGCAAGCACATCCTCAAGGGCATGGTGATGATGTTCGCCATGAGCCTGCTGTTTTTCGCGCTGCTCGGTTACCTGCTGAACCAGGAATGGTTCTACGCCGGCTTGGGACTCAGCTACCCTGGCCATGCGAGCCCGGCGATGGCCCTGCTGCTGCTCACCCTGGTGCTGCCGGTGTTCACCTTCGTGCTGCACCCGATCCTGAGCTACTCTTCGCGCAAGCGCGAGTTCGAGGCCGATGCCTACGCCGCCGAGCAGACCTCGGCCCCCGCGCTGATCCGCGCCCTGACCCGTATCTACGACGACAACGCGGCCACCGTGACGCCGGACCCGCTGCACTCGGCCTTCCACGATTCACACCCGCCGGCCTTCATCCGCATCGGGCGCCTGAAATCGGCCGGCGCGGCGGCCGCATGAGGAAATTCCGATGAGCGATACGATCAGCGACCTTGCTACTCGCCACTGCGCCGCCTGCCACGGCGGCACCGCCCTGCCCGAAGCCACGGTCAAGGACATGCTGGGCCAGGTGAAAGCCTGGGAACTGCTCGATGCCCGCCTGGTGAAGACCTTCGCCTTCAAGAACTATTACGAGACCATGGCTTTCGTGAACGCGCTGGCCTGGGTATCGCACAAGGAAGACCACCACCCGGACCTGGTGGTGTCGTACAACAAGTGCCGGGTCGAGTACTGGACGCATGACGCGAACGGCATCACCGAAAACGACTTCATCTGCGCGGCCAAGGCCGACGCACTGCTCAAATTCTGATGCGGGGCGCGCCGGTCGCACCCAAGGGAAATGCAGCAGATGCGGCGCATGCATCAGTCTCCGGCCAGCCGCTGTTGGGCCAGGTAGTGGCGGTGTTCGGCCGCCGCTACGAGATTCAGACCCGCGATGGCGAGCGCCTCGACTGCGTGGCGCGCGGCAAGAAGCACGAGGCCGCCTGCGGCGACCAGGTCGAGGTCAAGCCTACCGGCCCGGGCCAGGCGGTGATCGAAAAAGTGCTGCCGCGCACGAGCTACCTGGAGCGCGCCGACGCCTACAAGCGCAAGGCGATCGTGGCGAATGCCGACCTGGTGCTGATCCTGGTGGCCGTCGAGCCCTGGTTCTCCGATGAGTTCGTCACCCGCGTGCTGCTACTGGCGCGGGCCGCCGGCATTCCCGCGATGATCGCGCTCAACAAGATCGACCTGCCCGGCGCCGACGAGGCGCGCGCGCGCCTGAAAGTGTTCAGGCAGGCGGGGCATGAGGTGGCCGAGATCAGCGCCAAGGGTCGCCACGAGGCCGGCTGCGCCGCCCTGCTGCCCTACTTGCAAGGCAAGAGCACGGTGCTGGTGGGCCAGTCCGGCATGGGCAAGTCCAGCCTGGTCAACGCCCTGGCGCCGGACGCGCAGGCGCGCATGGGCGAACTCTCCACGGCCCTTGGCACCGGCAAGCACACCACCACCTTCTCGCGCCTGTACCACATCGATGCAGGCACCACGCTGATCGACTGCCCGGGGATGCAGGAAGTGGGCATCCACAACCTGGACTTCGACCAGCTGCAGCATGGCTTCGGCGAGTTCGAACCCTATCTCGGGCATTGCCGCTTCGCCAACTGCCGCCACGACCGCGAGCCCGATTGCGCCCTGCGCGGGGCGCGCGACAGCGGCCGCATCGACAAGCGGCGCTTCGAGCTGTTCTGCAACCTGCGCAACGAGATCGCGGCGGCGCCGCAGCGCTGATCGCCTGAACCCACGGTCCCATGAAACGCATCTACCGCGCCGGCCACCTGGTGGAGGCGATGCACCTGAAGAACATGCTGGAAGGCGCCGGCATCGACTGCTTCCTGCGCAATGAATTCCTGATCCGGGTCGGCGGCGAGGTGCCCTTCGACCAGTGCTGGCCCGAGGTATGGATCCGCGACGAGCGCGACGAGCCGCTCGCGATGCGTGTGTTCGACGACTTCAAGCATCCGCTGCGCAACCGCGGCCCGTCCTGGAGCTGCCCCAAGTGCAACGAATGGCTGGAAGGGCAGTTCAGCCACTGCTGGAACTGCGGCACCGAACATCCCTAGCGTGAAGCTACGTACCTAGGGCCGGTTCACACCATGGTCGCGACGGCCAGCAGCATCAGGAGCAGCAGCCAGAGCACCAGGGCACGCCAGGCCAGGCCCACGGTGCTGTTCAGAAACCCCGCATCGGCCTCCTCGCCCACCCCGATCTCGACGCGCTCGTCAATCGACGGGCCGACCACGGTCACCCCTTCGCGCAGGGTCTTGCCCAGCTTCACGCCGATGGCGCCGGCGCCGGCGGCCAGCACGATGCCGATTTCCGGGTCGCGCCACTTGGCCGCCTGGTTGCGCCAGCAGTAGATCGCGTCCTCGAAGTTGCCGACGATGGCAAAGCCGATCGCCGTCATGCGCACGGGAATCCAGTCGATGTAATGGAACGCAGTGTTGGCGAACAGACCAAAGCCGCCGTGCTCGGCGCCGGTCTTGGCCCCCCAGCGGCTGCGCAGCATCAAGGCCATGCGGTAGAGCACCGCCCCAGCCGGGCCGGGCAGGAAGGCATACCAGAACAGCACGCCGAACACATGGTGATGCGCGGCCATGAAGGCCTCCTCGATCGCCACCCGCGCCACCTCGGTGGTGTTCAGCTCGTCGGCGGGCCGGCCGCGCCACTCTCGTGTCAGCAAGCGCGCGCGCGGCAGGTCACCCGCATCCAGTGCCTTGTGGATGTCGGTGAAGTGGTGGCTGAACTGGCGAAAGCCCATGGTCAGGTACAGCAGGGCGACATTCCACGCCCAGGCCAGCACGCTGTTGACCTGGTAGAGCAGGTAATAGATCGCAGTCGAGAGCGCAAGCAGCGGCAGCACGGTGAGCAGCCAGGCGGCGGTGCCGTGATGGTGCGCGCCGGCGTTCAGGTTGTGCTCGATGAAATCCAGGCTGGCGGCCAGCGGGCGCGACAGGGCCGCGCGGTCGTTCAGCGGGCGTATCTGTTCGAGAATCAGGGCGGCGATCAGGGCAAGGACGGTCATGGTTCAGGTCCGGCAGCGTTCGATCGGTAGCGTGATCCACTCTCGGAGCGCAGCGAAGATAACACATGCCGCCATCATCGCGGGCATGGCCGCCCCGCGCCGCCCTGCTTCTAGGCGCGCAGGAAGTGGTACAGGTTGCGCAGCATCGCCGCGGTGGCGCCCCAGATGAAAAAGCGCCCGTAGGGCATGGCGTAGAAATGGCGCTCGCGGCCGTTCCACGGGCGGCTGCGCTTTTCGTGATTGGCCGGGTCGAGCAGGAAGGAGAGCGGCACCTCGAACACCTCGGCCACCTCGTCCTTCTGCACCTTCAGTTCGAACGGTGGATGCACCAGCGCCACCACCGGGGTCACTTCGTAGCGCGTCACCGTGTAATAGTGCGGCAGCGCGCCGATCACCTCGATGCGCTCGGCCGGCAGGCCGACCTCTTCACGCGCCTCGCGTAGCGCGGTGGCCACCGGGTCGGCGTCTTCCGGATCGGCGCGGCCGCCGGGAAAGCTGATCTGGCCGGCGTGGTCCTTCAGGTGCGAGGTACGCTGGGTCAGCAGGAGCTGCAATTCCTCGCGCACGACGATGGGCACCAGTACCGAGGCTTGCCGGTAAGGCTGCACGCCAACAGCGTCCGGGTCAGTGCCCAGTTCGGCGAACTGCTGGTCGCCCAGCATCTCATGGGTCCACTCGCGGGTGTCGCGAAAGCGCTGGCGCAGGGCATCCGCCGTGAGCGCCGGGACCGGCGCCAGGCCGGCGTTGTACAGCGCGGGGTCGATTCTTTCGATGGCCTGCGCTTCGTCGTTGGAAATGGAAACGCGGGCGGGCCTGGGATCTGACATGGCGGAGAAGCTTAAATCAAAACAAAACGGGGCGCATTGATGCGCCCCGTTTGGACTCGCCGTGACCGGCGCGATGCCAGCCGGTCTGCTTACTTCTTGGCTTCGGCGGCGGCGGCGGCCTGGGTCTGCGCCTGGCGCGACGACAGCTTTTCCTTGATACGCGCCGACTTGCCCGAACGATCGCGCAGGTAGTACAGCTTGGCGCGGCGCACGTCGCCGCGGCGCTTGACTTCAATCGAAGCGATCAGCGGGGAGTACAACTGGAAGGTACGCTCGACACCTTCGCCCGACGACACCTTGCGGACGATGAAGGAGGAACCGATGCTGCGGTTGCGGCGGGCGATCACAACACCCTCGAAGGCCTGAACGCGCTTGCGCTCGCCTTCAACCACGTTGACGTTGACGATCACGGTGTCGCCGGGGGCGAACACGGGGATGTTCTTGTTGAGACGGGCGATTTCCGCCTTCTCGAGTTCAGCGATAATGTTCATGATGACTACCTTTCTCTATGGGCCCGCGTGCTCCGCGAGACTGGACGGTAGAGCAAGAGTCTCGTAACCCTTGATGCCGCCATTTGTAAAGTTCGGACAAAAGTAAAAACCTACTTTTGTCCGGCGCTACCTCGCATCAAAATCGCCGGCAAAGCCGGTCAATTTTGATGAGTCAACTGCTACAACTACTTCGCAACTACCTCAATGCCGCCGCATCCAGTTCCGCCAATGCTTCCGACAGGACCTTTGCTTCTTCCTTGCCCATTTCGCGCTTCGTCCAGACATCAAACAAATCCGGGCGCCGCGCCTTCGTGCGCTTGATCGCCTCTTTCAGGCGCCAGCGCGCGATCTTCTTGTGATCGCCGGAGAGCAGCACTTCCGGTACCCGCACTCCCTCGTATTCCTCGGGGCGCGTGTAATGCGGACAGTCCAGCAGACCTTCCGCAAACGATTCCTCCAGCGCCGACGCATCATCGTTCAACACGCCCGGCAACTGGCGCACAAGGGCATCGATCAGCACCATCGCGGGGAGTTCGCCGCCGGAGAGAACGTAGTCTCCGATCGACACCTCGCGATCGACCTGCCGTGCAAGCACGCGCTCATCGATACCTTCGTACCGGCCGCACAGCAACACCACTCCGCGGCCGTCCTGCATTTCGTCACGCAGGGCCATCACCCCGTCGTGGTCCATCTGTTTGCCCTGCGGCGACATGTAGATCACCAAAGGCCGCAAACCCGCGCCCACCTGCGCATCCTTCGCCGCGCCGATCGCCGCTTCCAGCGGTTTGGGGATCATCAGCATCCCCGGGCCGCCACCGTAGGGCCGGTCGTCCACCGTCCGGTACGCGTTGTCGGCGTAATCGCGCGGGTTCCACGAGCCCAGGTGCCACAACCCTTCCTGATGCGCGCGGCCGGTGATGCCTTGCAAGGTCACCGCCCCGAACATCGCCGGAAACAGCGTTACAACATCGAATTGCACGCGCATTTCCGTTCCTTCAAACCGGGATTTCAGTAATCGCGTTCCCAGTCCACCTTGATTACCCTGCCCGCCAGATCGACACCGTCGATGTACTGCGCGACGAAGGGGATCAATATTTCCACCGGCTTTGCATCGCCCGCCTTCTCGTCCCCGGCGGGCGCCAGCACCCTCAGCACTTCATGCGGCCCCAGGTCGAGCAGGCCTTCCACTTCGCCGAGCGTCTCGTCCTGCCGGTTTTTCACCGCCAGGCCGATCAGGTCGGACCAGTAATACTCGTCGTCCTGCCGGCTGTCCGGAAACAGCGAGCGCGGCACCCCGATGCGCCTGCCCTTGATGGCGAAAGCCGCGTCGCGGTCATCCACTCCAGGCAGCTTGGCGATCAGTACGCCGCTGTGCTCACCCACTTCTTCCGGTTCCACCAGCCGCCAGTCAGGGCGGCTCTCGGAGCCGTAATCGATCCACCACCCGTCAAAACCGGCCAGACCCGCGCCTTCCGAGTAGCTGTACAGCTTGACCCAGCCCTTGAGCCCATAAGGCTCCTTGACCTGGGCCATCGCCACCAGGTCCGCCGGCACCGCTTGCGCGGCGGCCGGTACGGACGCGGGGGATGCCTTAGGCCGCAACAGCGGCCGGCTTGGCTTGCTTGGCAAACTGCTTGAGCAGACGTGCGACGGAAGGCGAAATCTGCGCGCCGACGCTGACCCAGTAGTTGATGCGCACCTGGTCGATGCGGAACGGCTCTTCACCACCCGCGGCGATCGGGTTGTAGAAGCCGACGCGCTCGACAAAGCGGCCGTCGCGGCGGGCACGGGAATCGGCCGCCACGATGTTGTAGAAGGGGCGGCCCTTGGCGCCGCCGCGATTCATGCGAATGGTAACCATGAGTTGTCCTTTTCCTAATTAAGCGGCTTCGCCGAGAACCGAAACCTTGATGTTGGCAATCACGTCGGTGTGCAGAGCCACCGAGATGTCGTTGTCGCCAATCGTCTTGATCGGGCCGTTGGGCATGCGGATTTGCGACTTCTCGACCGGGAAGCCCTGCTTGGTGAGCGCTTCGGCGATGTTGAAGTTGGTGACCGAACCGAACAGGCGGCCGTCGACGCCGGCCTTCTCGGTGATCTGCACCATCATGCCGTCGAGCTTGGTGGCGGTTGCTTGCGCTTCGGCCAGCTGGGCGGCGGCAGCCTTTTCCAGCTCGACGCGCTTGACCTCGAACTCGGCCTTGTTGGCGTCGGTGGCACGCTTGGCCTTGCGCTTGGGGATCAGGAAGTTACGGGCGAAGCCGTCCTTGACCTTGACGATGTCGCCCAGGTTACCCAGGTTGGCGACTTTTTCCAGAAGAATTACTTGCATGTTTTTTCTCCCCTGCGCTTAGCGGATGGTGTGCAGGTCGGTGTACGGAACCAGCGCGAGATAGCGGGCGCGCTTGATCGACTCGGTCAGCTGGCGCTGATAGCCGGCCTTGGTGCCGGTAACGCGCGCGGGCATGATCTTGCCGTTTTCCTGGATGAAGTCCTTGAGCAGTTCCACGTCCTTGTAGTCGATCCACTCGACCTTGCCGACGGTGAAGCGGCAGAACTTCTTGCGCTTGAACAGGCCCTTGTTGGGGTTTTCCTTGCGCACAAATTTGGGTTTGCCGAAGCGTCCGGTAGCCATGATTTAACCTACTTTCAGATGAATTCGAATTCGTTGATATGCAACACCAGCGCAACCTTGCCTTTGCCGCGATGGGCGAGAAAGCCTGTGACCTTGATCCGCGCGCCCAACTGGGCCTGCACCATGCGCCGGGCAATCTCCCCGGCCGCCACCGCCTGCACTTCGCACACCACGGTGCGCGCCTTGCCTGCTTCTTCCTGCGGTGACTCGTGATCCAGTTTCAGTTCGACTATCGGGATGCCCGCCGGGGTGTAGCGCAACGCATCGAGCGCGCTTACCACTCCCGTCAGTTCAACCCGGTTCAGCGGGTCCAAGCAGGTTTACTCGGCCTTGGCGGCTTCAGCCGGCTTTGCAGCCGCGGGCGCTTCAGGAGCCTTCGCTTCCGCCGGGGCCGGGCCCGCGGTCAGGTTGCGCGACTTCTCTTCCTTCATCATCGG
>Ga0307511_10008325_pt1 | contig 10380 bp, 4 predicted proteins | sample 13_EM_MG_FD_200266 | JGI IMG/M metagenome (GOLD analysis project Ga0307511, IMG submission 200266) | Populus trichocarpa ectomycorrhiza microbial communities from riparian zone in the Pacific Northwest, United States - 13_EM | ecosystem: Host-associated > Plants > Roots > Unclassified | place... | reverse complement strand
AGAAATTTCGAACACAAAGCACAAATCAATTCAACGTAAATCACTGCTGCACTAGACGATTCCCTAAACATGCACCTAATTAAGAGCCAGTTTAGTGAAATCCCAAAGAAGCTCAACCGTGAGGTCGATCTCGTATTGCTCAAAGGTCGGAGTCGCCAAGAAATCATCAGGTTCCACTACGACATAGGGATGAACGGACTTATGTTGCTGTGGCTAACACTCTAGAACGTGCAGAAATTGAAGAGGTAAGAACAATGGTATATGGGATTAAGGAGGAAGATGTTGAATGGCTTAAGCAAAGTTTGGTTGGTGTTTTTTCTTTTAATATGGATTATGTTGCCATTAAACCAAAGCTACGTACTGCGAAGTGGAATGGAATTGATTGACTTTAGATTATTGGGAGCATCTCAAGCAGTTTTAATAACTTATATGATTCTATGATGACGGCTTTTAAGTCAGATGAATTTGACTGGGGACTATTTTTCGATGAACTCAGGCCATGGAAATGCTCATATAGGGCTTTTGATAAATTTGCATGGGTTACTATCTCTGGCTTACCTTTGGCAGCATATAGTAAGGATTGTATATCCTCCATTTTAGCAGCTCAAGGAAAGGATATTGGTTATGATTTGGGCAGTGTTAGCTACAGTTCCATATCTGGAGTTCGTGTTCTGCTTGCTACATCTTCTTAATGTGTTCATTGAATGACAGAGTTTGTAAACTTGTTAAAACATTATATGATTTATACAAGTTTCTAAACAATAACATGAAAAATTAACAAAGTTATGTTATTAAATAGTTTAAAATAAATGAAGGAGATAAATGTTATATCATTGTATGTCTTTATGTTGATAATATGTGCTATTGTAGGCACCAATGATCACATAATCAAATCTACTAATTATCCCTATTTTATTAATAAATTTTCTTAAAATAACAATATCACTGTTAAATCACCAATTGATATAAATGTATATATATCTAAAAATAAAGATATAAAAATAAACCAATTAAAATATCATTAAATATTTGAAAGCTTATTGTACTTTATGAACTGTATAAAGCTTGATATTTTTTATTCAGTTAGCAAACATAGTAAATTTACTACTAATTAAAGTATGAGAGATTGTTTTGAATAATTACATAAGATTACCATTTAAATTAACTATTTTAAATTTTATGATTCAATTTTGATATGATCATTTTATTCAAATCCAATAATGTCAATTAACTTCTTAAATTTATTATTAAATTTTTATATTTTATTGCCAAAGAAGTAAAAATTGGTATGAATTGCAAATAGACGACGAGATCCCATAATGGATTCAATCAAAATCAAAATGTACAAATATTTTATATGATGTGTAACAATTGTGCTAGTTACACGTGTACAAGTGAATCCTTTATCTTCTCCAGATTTATTTTTAAATATTTGAGGACTTAATATATATAAATTTAGCATTTCTAAATTTATTTTTAGCGGAAAAGCCCACTGGGCCCAAATGAAAGGACAAACCAATTAAAAATAAATAAAAAAATTGCTCGATGCAAATCCAGCTAAAACTCCCCGGCTACTACTAATTAAAGTATAAGATAAATAGCCCTCCGAATCTGCGTGAGATCATGTGGATGCCAAAATAGACAGCTCAACATATTCAAACCACGGCTTATAGTACCTTTCAATTATTATTATTATTTTTTACTATAAATAAGTTGGATGGCTCCCATTATATATTCATCCCTTTTTTTTAAGAGAGAAGTGTATATAATAACCTATTTAAAGTGCATTCAGTTTTATTTACGCCTGAGTTTTTTTCCTTTTTGGTTAATGAAATTTGAGTCAAAATAAATTTAATTATAATTATAAATTTTGCTTAAAGAAAAAAATTTGAATTATCAAATTTGTAAGTAATTTATAGATTAAATTCAAGATTAATTAGTTCCAGCAGTAAATATTTAGAAAACCCAACTTGAATTAATAAATTTGATTAATGAATTAATAAAACATGACAAACGTACTATGCCCCAGTATACATAAATAATTGCTTGAAAAATAATTGATTAGTGAATTCTTGTTCTCTCTCTTTGAAGTACAATTTTAAAATTTGCCCTTAATAAGTCAGTTATTTTTTCGTTAATTTCCTTAAATTTCAAGCACAATTCAAGCCATTGCAAGGACAATTAAATCTGTTCTAATCGTTGGCTTAACTAATCATTAAACTTTTTGGAAAAGGATTATCATTTATTTTATTTTATGTTTGAAAAGTGTTTTTTTAAATAATTTTTAATATTTTTTTACTTTAAATTAATTTTTTAAGCGTTTTTAGATATTTTAATGTATTAATATTAAAAATAAATTTTAAAAAATAAAAAATATTATTTTAAAATTAAACTAAAAAAATAATATATTTCTAAATAAAAAAAATACTTTAAAAATAAATCAATACACCAACAACAGTAACAAAATCCAAATGTATCTAAAGTTGAACTAAAAAACCTACCTGGTATCTGGTTGTCATGAAAGAGAGAGGTCTCCGAGATTATTTAATGATAAGAATCATAAATTTTTCAAGGTATCAATATATGCGTGTACAACACTTGAACAATAAAAAAATAAAACAGCTAAATCACTATATGTATCTGTTCATGGTAAACAAATCTTGCACAAACATCAAACAAAGTTTGGAAAATAAAATTATCATTATGACATTCAATTAAAGAATTTGAACTCGGTGGCACACGCCTGCTTGTAATAACAGAGCATCAACTTTCTTTGCTGCAGTGAAAGAGTCGAAAATGAGTTGTAAGAATGTTGAACAGCTACTAACATTGAGGCAGATCAGCTGGAGGTGGCGGCAAAGTAGAGTCTTCCGTCGGTCCATTCTTAACGACGAAAGCTGTAGCTAATCCCCAGGGCAAGTGCACATCTAGATGACAGTGCATGAACCACACACCTGGATTATTGGCTGTGAATCTTATGACTGCCCATCCTCCCACTGGAACACCAATGGTGTTACGTGATTGTGGATTGACGAGATTGAACTTCTTAGGGTCTTTAACGGGATCATAGTTTCCAAACCCTTGAGCCAACACATGGAAATTGAAACCGTGAAGATGCATGGGATGATTCTCCACGGCAAGAATAGCTGTGTTCTGTAACACCATCTCCACCGTGGAATTATACTTCAACACCTTCACGCTTGTTGATTTAGGTGTAATTAACAGGGATGGATTTAGGGCGTTGATGCTGGCGTTGGTGTAGTCAAATTTTATTGGAGGGGTATCAGGGAAATCAGGAGTGTAGATTCCGCTTACATTGAAAAAGAAGGCTTGCAGCATGGACAAAGTTGTAGGACTCACAAATGAGAAATTGTTCATGCTAGCAGAGAGTCGCGTCCCATTTGAACACGTTGGGCAAATTGAGAGCCCCAAGCCCATTGTCACAAACATGTGCTCATCAATCTGACGTGGGACTGGGACCCAATGAGGCCCACCAGCCAGGCCAGTAATGTTGGTGAAAAACTTATGGGCAGTTGGGGTGTCATTGAAGGCAGGCATTAGAGGCATTATGGGAGTTGCTGATGTGGGTGCTCCTTCGTAGACAACAATTCCTCTAGTCGTCGTGTTATCAAATGGCGCACCAGCAGCACTAGAATATGCGTTTGCAGCCATGTAATAAGATCCCACTTCCTGGTCTGCTGCGAGGAGAACGTCCACGGTCTGGCCGGGGCCGATGACAACAACGCCAGTGACGTAGGGCACCGTGTACCCGGCATCAACAGCAACAACTTTCATATTATGATTGGCTATCTTGAAAAAGAGCTCATTATTGAGTGCAGCGTTGATTATTCGGAGGAGATAAGTCTTTCCTTTCTGTACCTTAAGCTTGAATATTCCTGGGATTGCACGGGCAAAATAAACCATGAACATAATAAGAGCAAGACGGTTTAAAATGAAAATAAATGTGTCACCATTAATATGCTTGGACATTTCATCTTCTAGACGGACCAGTAATATTTATACCATGAATACCGATGATGACTGAGGATGATGATGGCATAATATTATTACTTACTGTTTTGAGAGCAAGGGTAGAGATCCCCGGGGAGTCCATTAATGGTGAAGGCATCCGAAGTGTTAGGCGCTGCACCACTGGCTAGAGCCTGGTTTTCGACATCAACAACATTAGCATTCCACCACTCTCCTGCAATCATATATATAAACATATTTTAATTACCACGCATTGTCATTAATCTTAAATTCATAATAGTTGGAGCATTAATCATGTGACTTTAAATTAAAAATCAAGGGTTACCAAATAAAATGGGAACTTCTTTGTCGGGTTTTGGGAAAGGGTAAGGGTGGCCGGATCTTGGACGGATAATGAGTGCCCCATAAACTGTTGCTCGGAGCCAACTGACATGAGCATGCCACCATAGAGTACCTTCTTGCTTGAGGAGTTTAAATTGGTAGGTATATTTACCTCCAGGCGGTATTGGACATTGAGTTACCATATTAGGTCCATCCGCCCAGGCACTAAGTAATTGAAACACTCCATGCCTGCATAAAAACAAAAAAAGTTCAATAATTAGCCACTAATAATTTATCGAATAATGATAAATTTAAAAGATATAATAATGATATTTATAGAACCCAATCTTTTAATAATTTTTTTTAATCATGATTATATATATTAGCCTGCACGGTAGTTGAAGAATAACTTTCTCAAGTTTTCAATTAGAGTTTTTTAGTGGATAACATGAAGACAAATTCCTCATAGTATCGTTATCTAAAGAAAAGAATGACATCTCTCAGAAGAGTTAAAAACAGAGCAAAGAGTGACTGATAGAGAGACCAATTTAACAAGAGGTAACGTTATTTTATACAGCCAAGGAGCACGCAGGGTTGTTCTCCCCAGAAGATCTTGTATTCGAGCCTTTCTTTATAATAATAATGAAAAAAAAATTATTTTATACATTATAATAAGTCATGCCAGAATTATTAAATTGCCGATTAATTTCTTGGGAAAATTCCTAGCTGGGTACGATTTCTGACAGAAAATCAATGTGTTTATTTTCTGATCCACTCACTTCTAGCTTCTTATGTAATTAACCAAGGATTTACTATTACCAAAAAACCATGGATTTACCAGTGAAGTGTCATGTTGTAGGGTGACTTGTTAAAAACGTGGACTTTAAGGGTGTCGCCCTCTTGAACGCGAAGTGTTGGGCCTGGTAGGCTTCCATTCACTGCAGTCACCACTTGCTCAGTGCACAGCCGACGAACTGTAAGGTTTTTCACCTAAAACATTCACAACAAAACCCATCAGTTTGCAATTAAGGTTTAAGAAAAGTAGAAAATCGTTTTGCCTATATATATATATAGCAGACTCATGTACTAGCTAGAATATGCAAACTTGGTCAGTCCAGAAGAGATGAAAAACTTTTCCCAGTAGATTATTTAAATTATGGGCAGAACTGTGTTGGAAGTGTATTGAGTTGCCGACACCCATGTTTCCTTCCAAGTTAGTAGGCATCTCGAGCTCGAGCCTTTTGTAACGAAAGAAAAGAGTTTACTGAATCTTGGGACGTCGCAGAATCAAATCTTTTTCCTTGGATCCTTTTCATTCAAAGTGTGAACATGATTTTGATCTCAGGAGCTCAAGATGAAACAAAAGCGTATGGCTAATTTGATGAATGTAATTTTTCCTATGTCAAAACTCTAGGTTAACTTCGTAGGAGGATATAATAAACCCGCTTACCATCCTATCCTCACCCCTGATATTTCTAATAATGACCAAAAACCCTAATGCAACCTTTGCATGGCATAATTTATCAAGACGGGAACCTATAAGGACCATTCCACAAAAAGTGTTAGTACTAATGTAAGATAGAAGAGCTTAAAGTCAAAGAATTACATAGAATGAGTGTTCCACAATTGCAGCAGAAGCCACTGAAGAAGCTAGAAGAACCAGAGCACATGTTAACCAAAACAGAAGACGTAACATGTTTGAAGAGAGAAGAGTACTGCTATGAATGAATGGAGAGAAGCTCTAATTTATAAAAAAGTGGCTTTAGCAAATGTTTGTTGGTGCAATTTCGATATCTCAACACACACATATTTATAGAAGAAACATACAAGTTTAGATGGTCATAGCCTCCACACGATTGCGTGCTTAGGCACTTAATTTCTTCTATGGAGTTTTTCAAGTGACTTGAAGTAGAAAAACTCAACGGGTTAGCAAAAACTTCGTTTTCTAATAGATTAAGTTAGGCCATCTAAATATTAAATATACATAAAGAAAGTGCAAGTGTTAAGAATCTTGATTGCTCAAGCAAACCAACATTTTCGGCATTTGTGCTGTGGTCGCGAATTCATTTTTTTTAAAAAAACAATTTCCTAATTCTATATATTCCCTTGCCAAAACATAACGATTATAGAACAAGTATTTTCCATTTCATGATTAGTTAAGGACTATGAATATAGTTAAAAAGAACCCGGTAGTCAAATGACAACTAGAGTTGGCAATCTGTCATCTCGATCGAGTGTCAAACAAGCGCTTAAAGGAGACCTTTCCCATCTTCAATTACGTCTGTTTTATAAAAATCGAATTAAAAAAATGAAGGCGTGATGGAGCTGCTAGAGAAAATAATACTCAAAGAAAATGAGCAGAGGCAGGCCAGGTTGGAATTTTACTTCCTTGAAAACCAATCTAGTGATTAAGTGTCTCTAAAAATATCAAACAAATTAAGTAGCAAACCATTGAATCGAGTAAACTGAGGGGGAAAACAACTCATGAATTCCAATTTTAATCACAGATTATTCGAACCTTTCGTTACTCCCCATTTGGATGCCGAAGGGAGACGGTGCAATATATAATTATGCTAGGAACGAGGGGGCCTGGCCCCCAGTTGGTTTTTTTTTATAACCTAGCTTAAAAATACGTGTTAATTAGTAAAACAAATAATTGATAAAAAATAAAAAACATAGTCACCCAACTCTCTCTCTTTACGCGCTCCATGCCAAAAATTATTTGCCCCTCCCTCTCTTTCATCAAAATTAAGAAGGTAATCCAAACTCAAAAACTATATATTATTTTTTCTTGTTTTCATTGTCTTTTGTTGATTTTGTATTGTTTTGTTTTTATATTTGGATGGGTCATCATTAATTTTTAATTTGATTGAGTTTTTGTGAATTTGAGTGGAATTAAAGATACCAATTTCATCAATTTATGGTCTTGATCTTTATTGTTGTTTTTAATTTTGGATTCTCTTAATTAATTATTTATGGTCGGTGTTCCGTCGGTGTTTGGTTTTTTTATTTCCGACCGAATTAGCGACGGAACGAGGAATTACCGATGAACAATATTTCGACAGACGGATTTCGTCGGTAAAAATGTTACCGATGAATTATGTGTCTTACACCGACGGAATGAATATGTCGGTAAAACTGTTTAATGGTGTAGTGATTAAGGTTTACCTATTTCATCTGTTTTGATTTTAGGTTGATGTTTTGATTTCAAGTTGAACCACGGTTATGATAAGAAGAGAAAATGAGAATTTTTTTTGATGACTCACAGTCTAGTGAACCAATTTCAGTGTGTAATGTTGAATTGATGGTTGAAGAGTCCTAACCTACTTCAGTTTGCGAAGAACCTGCATTGATTATTAAGCAACCTCATACTAGAATTGTATGTACTAAACAAAAATATTGACATTGTTCATTTAATTTGAGATCCAATTAATTGACCTCAAATTTAGAAATACCTAGATAATTAACAAGATGAAATTCAAAGGGCTTACATTAATTTAGAGCCATATCAACATTTGATGTTTGAATTTCTGCTAACGGGTAACACATATTTCAGTCTCATTAGTTCAAAATGAAAGCTTTTCCTAATATGGATATAAAGAGAAAATGTTGTCTTTTCCTATGCTATTTATTTGCAAGTAAACCAACTGGAAAGAACATATACATTTATTGTTAATGGATTTAATTATTAGAAGAAAGTTAATGATAAGGAATAATGTGTTTTTTTGACTCATATGGAAAAAGGTCCAAATTCAGTTTATAGATTTAATGTTGGATGTTTGGATAATTTGAAAAATCAGTTATGTCATATTGAGAAGGTGGTTGGGAGGAAAACTTCTCAAGAGATTATAAATAATTGATGACATATTAAATTCTTAATAGATATTGTTTGTTAGCTCACATTTCAAGCATGTGCATTTAGAGGACATGATGAACGAGTATAATAAAAAAAATCAGGGTAATTTTCTTGAAATGATGGAACTTTTAGCATCATAAAATGAACAAATAGGTGCTTTTATTTTTTATAATGCTCCATAAAATATTAAATACACATCACAACAAATTCAAAATGAAATTTTGCATGTCTTTGCTAGAAATATTCAACTTTTAATTCATCATATGACTGGTGATGCAAAATTTTGTTTGATTATTGATGAAGCTCTAGATGAATTTAGAAGAGAGCAAATGACCCTTACGAGAACATTTTGTAAGCATAAGGACATTGAAGTTCCTAATATGGATGATTGTTTTTTTTAATATGGGACAATCTCACCATAGAAGGAATTAGTAACAATTGAACATCACTACCGAGTTGATGTATTTACAGCTATCATTGATCAATAATTGCAAGAGCTAAATAATAGATTTAGTGAGCAGAAAACTAGGTTTTTTTTTATGTTGAGCGCATCTTTGAATCCAAAAAAAAGCCACCACATTATTTAATACTTAAGATATAGGCAAGCTTGTTGATAAGTTTTATCCTGAAGATTTTTCTAACCAAGAAAAAATTTAGTTGAGATTCCAGTTATAAAATTATAAGCTTGGTAGACTTACTCATCCAGAGTTAAAAAATTTGTCATCCATTGATGATTTATAACAAAGATTGGTAGAAACTAGAGAAATAGTAATTTATTCACTAATTGACAAATTAATTTTACTTTTTTTGACCTTTTTTTTATGACAACCATTGAATAAACTTTTTCAACAATGAAGATTGTTAAAACAAGACTTTACAATAAGATGAAGGATGGTTTTCTTATAGATTATTTGATTTGGTATATAGAAAAAAACTTTACTGAAAGATTTTCAATAATATAATATTTGATGATTTATATTTTATGAAAAAAAAACGAACACAATTAAAATAAATATGTAAGAAACTTTCTTTATTATTTTATTGTTATTGTAATTTATTTCAAAAAATTTACAAAATAAAAATAATACTTTATTTTAGCTAATTAATGTTTCTTATAAACTTTGTATGTTTATATTCAAGGTATGAAAACTAACAAAATTAAAGTGGTGGATCCATTATGAAGATAAAATTAATTTTATAATTTTGATTTAATTTAGTATTGCTCTTAACTTCTTAGCCCATACAAAGATCGTTCTATATTTGTAGTAAGTTTTTACATTGCTTATCTTGTTTGAAGTAAATATTGCATTGTTCTATGTTTTTCTTTACGTAAAACTAAATTATGCAATCTTTTTTTATTTACAATTCATGTATGGTAGATCAGAGCAATTTATATTCTTAGTATGTCATCGATCTGTAATATTCAATTCTTTCATGTTAAGCTAACCCTTTTGAGTATTATTATATTTGTTTTACTAGACAATGAATTTTCTATTTATTTCTATTTCTATTTCTATTATTCTTTAAATTTTTTCTTTAATTTATGAGTGATATTAAGATATTTCATAAACTTCAAGGATAAAATTGAAATTTGCACACATTTTCCATTACTATTCTTTAAATAAATTAATAGAGGACTAAAATTAGAACAAAAATAAAAAAATTTAAATGAAATTAAGATAACACAGTCAAGAGACAAAATAAAAATTGCCCCAATAAAAAAGAACAAAGAAAGACAAATTTGTCATCCCATTAAATAAATGCAATAAAAACATGCAACAGGATTACCAACTCCTAATTAATTAATGGTGAGTTCATTATATTCTCATGGGTTAAAATGAGGACTCTTTTGGAAATCAATATATTAAAGGTATAAAATTAAAGAAGTTCGTGCTCCATTGGAAGAATTGCCTATATGGTATGTTTGTGCAGTTGATTTTTTAATTTAGTATTTGGTCAATAATTATTTTATTTAAGAATCAAAGTATATAATATTTTTTTTAAAATTATTTTATTCTTGAATTAAGTCAAGGTATATCTACTTTTAATAAAAAAAATAATAAAAGTGTTTATCGTGAAGAATAATTTTTTCTTAAGAAAATTATATTTGTTTTACAAAGCTTGCTTCTCTCTCTCTCTCTCTCTCTCTCTCTCTCTCTCTATATATATATATATATATATATATATATATATATATATATATAAAAGTATAA
>Ga0307511_10008324_pt1 | contig 10380 bp, 6 predicted proteins | sample 13_EM_MG_FD_200266 | JGI IMG/M metagenome (GOLD analysis project Ga0307511, IMG submission 200266) | Populus trichocarpa ectomycorrhiza microbial communities from riparian zone in the Pacific Northwest, United States - 13_EM | ecosystem: Host-associated > Plants > Roots > Unclassified | place... | reverse complement strand
TGATCTCCAAGTGATAATTTCAAGTCATACATGTTGGAAAGATCTTTCATGCATTAAAAAACATCAAAATTGGATGTATATATATACATACCTTTAAATTATTGTAAGTAGAGTGCATGTGACAAGAAAATATTAAAAAGAAACTTGTAAAAGTTCATTATACAAACAGATATACAAAGTTGTGAGACTTGAAGCATCTTAAGATATATTTAATTGGTGATTCAATAAATGAAATCCCAAAACACCTAAAAGGGGGTAATTAGGTGTTCTAAAAACTAATTTCATAATTTTTGGTTGTTTTCAAACTAACACAATGAACTTAATAGCACCCTCAAACCCTTTCTAATCTCAAGTCAACACACAAATATAACGTAATCTCAGAGCAATAATAAAGAAAAAAAATAAATATGTAATGGAAGAGAGATTACACATGGATTTTATTGTGGTTCAACACTAATTACTTCATTTTCTAAATATATTTTTGAGGTTCTATTATCACTCATGATCTACTTCACAAATGAGGCCACACCTTTTACAACCAGGTTTTTTTTTTAAATCAGATCTTTTTTAAAAGATTCAAGATTCAAACATTCATAAACACTATTTTTTTTAGGTTTAAGATTGAAACCTAACCGATCTTTTTCTCAAGCTTAAAATCAAAACCTAACCGATCTTTTTCTCAAGCTTAAAATCAAAACCTAACCAATCTTTTTCAAGGGATAAAGATTGAAACCTACCCAACCTTTTTCATATTTTCGGGGTCAAAATCTAAGTTACCTTTTTCACGATCTCAAATTCCAAACATATATGGTCTTTTTAACATGATTAAGACTAAAATCTAAACACACAAATTCATACAAAAGCTCACAATTGAATACCCATGTGGTTATAATGCCATTTACACTTTAACAGGATTTTTTACTCATAAAGAATGAAAACAATACTCACTAACAAAAGTATAATACAATGTTTCAAATCTCAAGTCTTTTGTTTTAAATATTTTAGGTAAAGTGAAGGGTGAACTAAAATGAAAAAGAGAATAATTAAAAAGTAATCTCAAAGTAGTAATAAAATAATTATGTCAAGATAATAATAATTTTATCAAGTTGTAATGGTGGAAGGAAAGGTATATTTCGAAAAAAATGGCTAACTTAATCATTTAGAAAAAGAGAGAATATACCAAAATCTTGAATTATAGGAGGTCTATTATACTATATGGTTCAAGCCAAATGATGTAACAAATATGATGAGAACCAACAAGCATAACCAAAAGATTTATTAGAGGTGCCGATTTGGTCAATTATAAGGTCAAAAAGATTAAAGAAGCATTCAATGAGGTTATTCAAGATATTTGAGCTAAGGTAAGTTTTAAAACTTCAATAAAGGATGAACAAGCTTTAATTAATGTGATCCATGCAAAGAAATGAGACCATTATTGGGTTTGAAGCATTTGGCAACCTTTATAGCATAGGAAGAGGTAGCAATAGCTTGTGTTTCCTTTTGTTTTATGGATTTTATCTTTGACAAGGTTTTCTTATTATTCAAGGATATTAAAAATAGTTTTGGACTTATTTTCTATAATGCATAGTTTTATCCTAAGTATAATTCTCTTATCCAACCATTGGATTAGGCTAACATTTTCCAAAAGATTTAAAGACCTTTTTTCTTCTTTAAGGTTAAGATTTTTTAGCGATCGTACATCGGGAAGGCTTTGTAATAAAGCCTAGAAGCTATTTTGCAAGAATTATATTATTTTCCTAGTTGATTTAATATTATTTTGTCTATTTTATTTAAATTTTTTTTGTTATTTTCCCAACATTGTTTAGGATGTTTTACCTAGTATAAATAGGGTTAATTAGCTTATATTTAGGTTTTTTAAGGAAGATGTGGTTTTATTTAGAAATAATATTGTGTGCGCGCGAGGTTGCTCATACTCTTGGTTCTTGATCCAACTCTTCAGGACTTATCAAAGATTAACTGTCTTTGTGGTATTCTTGTTTATACTTCTAGTTTTTTATTATTTCTAATCATGTAGTTGGGGTCTTTCATCTAATAATTTTGATTTCTTGGTTTAAATAATCATTAGGTCAAGTTTCCTATCAATTTGATTTGAGTTTTCTTAGGTTATCCCTATTTTTTTTATGGGTTTAATGGTTTTTATCTTCGAGTTCACATTAGTTGGTATTAGAGCAAGAATCTAAAATAAAGTTTTATTTATCTATCTATCTTTAAATTTCTTCGCTGTTTCTCAATTATTGAATTGCGACAGCTAATATAAAAAAACACAGTTTATTGTCAAATTTACCTACTACCGAAGTAGTATATTAAAAAAAAGCTAAAATTATAAGTTTTTATTACTATCGTTAAATTGAAATTTACAATTTTTAATTTGGTACTTGAGAAAATTACAATATATATTCTTCTGAATTGGTTGTTTTATTATTTGGTGTTATTTGTTAAAATCATGATTTCAAGTTTCATATTAGTTTTTATTTCAACTTGGATCTAATTAGTATGTAATTGTTTGTTTACAATTGAATTCAGATTGTTTGAGTCTATATTAGTTTTCAAGTTATATAGAGTTAATTCTTGAAATTTTGTTGTCGTTTTCATTTTTGTATTCGTTTTTGGTTTTGTTATCATATATTTTTTTATTGTCATGTATCTTGAATTCTATTGGTTGGACGTTACGAAACTGAATTTTTTTATTTTTTTTTATTTTAAAGAACTAAAGAGGAAAGCATGTGAGGTACATTAGGAAAAATAATACATCTTCAAACTTCTAGTAAAATTTTAGTTTAATTCAATGGTCATATAAAAAATAATATTTATTAGAGTAAGATTATTCATTAGAAAAAATAAGCCAAAAATCGCCTCTAATGCCAAAATTAATTAGTCCACCATTGTGAAATAATTAGGTCCATGTTATAGATGGATTGTGCCCCTTTTGCACATATGTTAAATTAACTAAGATATGATCTTTACTTGTTGATGTATCTTTCTTAAAATTCACCTTGATCCAAATATTCTGAATAAACTTATTAATGTAGACATCTTCCAAGATATGCTAAAATCAAATTTGAATGGTTTGAAACTTAACCCAACAAGAACCTGTCTTGGAGAACTAAATTTATATATAATGATCACTCACATCTTATACCTATAATTGTAGATTCAATTTCTAATTGTAGTTTCTTCATATTAAAAGGAAGAAATGAAGAACAAATAGCATATTGAACTCAAATTATATGTCGGGTCAACAATTTCCTAAATAATTGATCATTTAAAATAAATTTATTTTTTATAGTTTGATTATTGATATTTAACTATGTATGAGAGTTATTATAAAAGTTAATATTTATATGGATTGACATTTATTTTTTATCATGGATTAACTATTAAATATTAATTGTAATTATAAAATATTATATTTTTATTAATGAAGAGTCACTGAGCCCATCCCAAGCTTGATAGGAAAAAAATTCTTCCACCTACGCCAAATCCAATTATTTCTTATGAATGCACCTAATTTGCATATGAATGACTTCCATGAGAGCTGATATAAGATAGACTCAGTCTTGATATATATATTGACATCCAAAATAAATATATAGTACAGATGACTAATAATAATCTTGGGAGAATTCATGGTTGAATTAGAAAATGTCATGGAAGAGGTTTTTCGGGCGTTTGGCAATGCGTTTGAAAAGCGCTTTTGAAAAAATTAAAATTTTTTTTTGTTTTAAATTAATATGTTTTTGATGTTTTCAAATCATTTTGATATGCTTATCTCAAAAATAATTTTTAAAAAGTAAAAAAACATTATTGACATACTTTTCTGAGTGAAAAACACTTTGAAAAGCAATCACAACCACACTCAAACACGTAAGACTTTTATAAAATGATTCAAAAATCATTTGGGTAGGTGAATTTTGAGAGTTTTTCCTAATTAAGATTTTTTTAATTAGAAACTACCTCCTAGGTCTGGTTATTTTCCTTTCTTGTAGAACAAGAAATTAAATATTATGATTATTATTTAAGAAAAGATATCCTTGTAATTCTTTGGCTTACCCTGATACACAATTTAAACTTTCTCAAATTTTCAACAATTTATACTTGTGATTTTCTATGTAAGTTTATTTATAGCTGTATGTTTTATCTTTCTTTACATGATTTTAATTTGTATTGAATTTTTTTTACTATGCAATTCCACTCTTTTTCATAGTTTTGATAGCAAACCTACTTGATGTGAATTTATATAGTTTCTCACAGTATATCTCCATGGTTTATTACTAATGTGAATAAATTGATAACTTCTTTTGTGAAATTTTAAAGTTTCATTATGGTAACTTTCATGATAAGTAAATTATTACAGTTTCTTTTTATAGATCACTTTGATCTTATGCTCATGTAGACATTATTTGTTTTTGGATTAATGTAGAACAAAAATTTTATTTTCAAGTTGAACATAATTGTTTAATGATTTTAATATTTAATTTTTTTTATTAACATGAATGTCCAAGTCAGCTTGCGCGCACCTCAACTAATCATATAGATCTTGTAGTTAACGACCATATAAACCTCTAGTGATCTTGAACTGGTGACCTCTAGAAAGTAAATTTATGATTTAATCAATTAAGCTACACCCCTCATGTTCATGTTATGCTCTATAGTGTAAATTCCAGGAAATGATTTAATTAAAGCTGTGCAAAAGACCATGTCATCAGATTTGAAGATAATCGAAACGCATTCAACTGTTTAGTATATGCCTCGCACGTGCATGTGTATTCTTTCATGTCCAGTCCAAAGTCTCGACACAGAAACAGATGCGGGAATGAAACAACATTATCTGACTCCTACTTCAGTATTCACAGAGCAAAGCGCCCAGCATTTGGATATATGTGGTTTGATGCTAGATCAAAGCCCCAAGTCTGATCTTTTATTTGATAATCTGATGAGAAAACACTTGCATCGTTTGCCATATTTAACAATCAGTGTAACCCAGTGACGGGTTTCAAACACAAAACTCTTTCCAACCATTTTGACATGCCCGAGGATGTATAAACAAAAAAAAAAAAAAGCAAACCCCAGAGAGATCAAATACATAACAGTGTCCGTCGTGCACATTTAGTTCTAAGTAAAAGAGACGAAGCCAAGGATGAATTGCCTGACCGATGACACGGTCTTCTTCCATATTTTCACTGAACAACGGAAGTGTGGTGTTGGGTTCCTCTGCAAATAAGCCTACTGTTGATTTCCATGCCTCCACCAAGGTGAGTAGCAATACCTGAGAACCGGCGTTCTGGCTGCCTAAAAGTGACATTGCTGTAGGAGACACTGGTGATGTCAGAGCAGGTAGTATTTGAGGCACCAGATTGTCCGGTTCCAGACTGATAGCTTTCTAGTTCTGATGCATCATTCTTTACGTGTGAGTGGATGGTATCTGTGACATTACACTGACTAGGAGTGGGATCAGATTCCTGGAGCTTTTTTTTGCTGAGAAAGCGTCCACCAGATCCTCGAACCCTATTCAAGGCATGAATGTGCCGAGACTCGTGAAGGTATGGCTGCAATCCATTAAGAGCAGCATGGTAAGTCAATAAATAACAAATTAAGGAGCATTGTACATTTTTCTTGCATAGTAATCTGTGCTCGGGTTTACTTCCCAAGAAGGAACTAACTATCGTGCTCTAAATATTATAGAAAATAAAAGAGATACAAAAATAATTCAGATTGCTCATTAACAAAACGAAGCTAAAAATAAATGGTTGATGAATAGACATACCTTTCGATTTTTTACCAGTTTGTTTTGAGCCTCAAGCTTTGCCCGTGATTGTCTCCTTCTGATAATTCCACGGTACTGTTTAGCATTAACATAAATTGGTCCATCATCTGCAAGATCAACAGGGAGTGGGACTCGTCCAGCTGTCATCCCCACCATATGAGAACCCAGATGGGGCTGAATCTAATCAGGTTCCAATGATAATCAGATCAAGAGATGAGGAATAGTTACAACAAATTAGAAAGAACATGAATTCTAACTAAAAGAGAACATAAACAATATATAAATGAGACTTTAAAATCTTAGATTATCACTCAAAGGATTAAGATCCATCTTTCACCATCAGACAAATAACATAGGGAATTCAAAAGTGCCCTAACTAAGTAGATTGCAAAACACAACAAAAAGGGAAATTGCATATAAATAACAATCAGTAACATATAAACAAATCAAAGAGAATCAACACTACCACAGATAACAAGATCATAGCACAGGACAACTCTACCTAGAAATAGATTATATACACATGTAATCAATCATACTTACAAAAGCATGAAGTTCATATGGATTACACAGCCCACCAAAGTAAGGATCAGCATATGGAGCACGAACCTGATATGTGAAAAGAAGTTAATTTATAACTATAACCAAGATGACAAGCAGGGGCCCATGTAATTCCAGCTCAACCTACCATTGAATAGCTACAATCAGCTTGTGAGTGATTAGACACGCTATCTGGAGTACTCAACAAGAGAACTGGCTTCATTTTTCCCTTCACGCCCTTCCCACAACTTTCATCTTGATCAAGTACATGGAAAAACAACCAGTTCCATGTTAAAGATAGCTTAGCAATATACTCATATAAAATAAAATAATGGCATTGATTTGTAATATTTCCAGTAAAGAGCCACTTCAGCCTCATAAAACAGCAATATTTACATCACAATAAATGGTACCATTGATACATATTACAAAGTACCATATCCAGCAGAAGTACTGATACAGTTACACGCTCCACCTTAACTCCAGTATCAAATTATAAAAGACATTAAAAGGATCTATAAAAGGATCTCTGTTTACTATATGTGAAGAAGTGCCAAGGGACTAGAATTCCAGTGGATGTCAAAAACAGGCGAGAATTATTTCAGACGAGATATCTTCAGGATAGAAACAATTAGTAAAAGAAAAGGGCAAATTCACCAAAATGAGAAAAAAAATAGATAAATTACCAGAGGGAAAAATACTACGAAACAGAAAACAGATGAAGAATTTGAAAATCTGAAACTAAACATCTTGCAAGATCCATAAGAACAGTTTAAAATGTATTACAAAAAAAAAAGGAATACATGGCACACAGTAGTTGAGAGAGCTCATTGATTAATTCTGTAGAATTCAGGTGTGAATGTACAAAAACCCAAACATAATGTGAGACTGAGAATAGAAAAAGTCACCAACCATAAGGGTGTTTAATGACTGATAAAATAAAATAAAAATATTAAAGACTATTGAACAGCACTAAATTGGTGTCAGGAAAAGGAAAGATAACTAAACAAATAGAAGGCAGCACATTAAATATAACACACAAAGCATTCAGATGGTTTGCTTTCAATTGAACTCTCACAACTTCTGATGAAATGCAACATGAAATCATCTGAATACAATTGGAGCATTTCTCAGTTATCAACTTAAAGAAAGGAACAGAATTATTTCATGTATTACATATAGTTTGGAGTTTTTACAAACTGATATTATGAAAAAATAAAAATGAAAAAAATTGAGTTTTGACTAGCTTCTTGTAAGCTCAGCCTAAATTGGAAACAGAGACTGGAAATTTTTTGGTAACACAATAGCTGTTAGTTTTAAACATCTCACGGGACACTTTATTCTACAAGAAGAAAAAAACACTTATTTTATGTTAGAAGGATTCCTAGACCACAAATTTCTATGGGACCATAATTAGCTTTTGAAAAGAAAATAAATATGTTTTAATATATTTCTTCTGCTATTGTTAACATTATGTACCTTCAGGATAAGACATAGCGTAATTGGTAGCCACGCCTACCCTCTAAAGTTGAGAAAAAAAGTTGAAAGCACCCTTCCCTAAGACTAGCTGAAAAATAAAGTCTGTAGTCTGCTAGTGTAATGCAAATATAAAGAAAATAATATGTTGAATACATTTGTGCAACCAAAGATAAGTACCAGATTCAGATGGAATACACTGATCTTGTGAATTGATCCCTCCCACAGAACTCATTTCATTGTGAGATTGACCAATTGATAGAGTTGAGGATGATTCCTGGTCCAGGAGATGAAATCCTAACTGCTTTGATTCATGATAAGGTTGGTTTGGAGAGTCTACTTTAAAGCTTGTGTTCTTGGATAAAGATGGCAAAAATTGCTGTTCATTTGAATTCCACCATGATGGGCAACTAACAGTGAAGTAAGGTTCATCAAAGTTTTTCTTCAGCAAGTTCTGAATTCGTAAAGCCATCAACTTTATCTATATGTATATATATCATGAATTTGAAGGAAATCCTTAAGCAAGCAATCACGGATTCTTTTTGGCTCGCCTTTGAGATTACTGTTTAACTGTCCAAAGAAACACAAGATCCATTGAGCTAGGTCTGCTTCAGTTACATAAGAAAATGTGATGAAAAATCTAAAATCAACTAAAAAGGATAGGTAAATTGACATGAAATACACTCAAATAGACTAGTTTTGCACCATGAAACAACTAAATGAAACTATTTGGCACAAAGAGAGATACTCTCATACTGAAACAACTGGTCAGGTTAAATCACCACTGTAAGCAAAGCTGAAGTGACCAAGGGTTTGTATGGTTTAAATAAAAAACAGTGAATACTCAAGAAAGGATGGGAGACGCTGAGACTACAAGCATAGTACAAAATCAAAATGAAATAAGAAAAATTTTAAATAACATTTACATCAGAAACACCTGTATTTAACAGTTCTTGGTAATTTTTGGAAGTTAGAAATGCAAGTTTTTTAGAGCTTTATACACCACTTATGCAGCAACCAATGACTGCAGTCATTTCAGGCTTCAGCTACCACATAAGAATCCCATGGTTTACCCATGTTTCCAGGAAACTTGTTCTAGGCAGGGGTAACTAAAGTTATATCAACAACCCTATACCAGCATCAGAATTCAAAACCCAATTCGCCATCAGTATAACTAAAGAGCAATGGGTGTGCAAACATTGTGGTTGCTGCTGGCATGAGGTTGCTTGTGTGGTTAACAAGGACATCTTGGGGAAGAAATGGCCCTGACTAATTGTACAAAAATCAACAGCAGGAAAGCATTTTATGATAAAATGTATAAACAAACCATAGCTTCACACTAACTAGCTGGCATGCATATTCACTACCATAGCATGAGAGTCTTTACCACTACTCCAATTTAGTAAAGTACTTTTCCCTAAGAGAACAAGGTAAATAACTACAAATAACATTTGTTTTGCCTATTTAAAGAACACCAATAGCCATTGATATCAGAAACGAGTTTCCAATCAGTAGATGAGTCACGTTGCACCTAAGTAACAATGGAAGGAGGTGTAGTCTACGACTAACCACTATCCATGATTGGCCTACCTACAATTTTCCAAAAGTGGGTGAAGCATGCATCATTAAAGCTTGTTACATATTGAACAAGAGTGTGCATCATCCACCAAACCCACAAAACTATTGAAGATAAGAAGAGCATTAAACTAGGCACGCGGTGTAAAAGCATGGAAAAACCAGATATATGGCCAACTTAATGATACAGACCTCAATAACTACCAGTTTTGAATTGTGACTAAGAATCTAAAAAATGCACCATGAGATCTCCCTTTTTTATACTGACATATGACTGTAACAGGAAAAATAAACCTACAGGACCTCCTAGTTTTCAAACAAAAAGTTCTCAAACTTCAAAACTGATGGAAATAAGGAAGAATCTACCAAGGAAGCACTTAGATGCTACAAGTGCAACAAGACAAACCTAAAAGCCTATGCCGGCAATCAACTGTGCTCTGCAAGTAAGGCTTGGCCAAAAACCTAACAGGAATGATTAATATGTGTGTGTGTGTGTGTGTGTGTACACACTCTCACACAAAGCAGTAAATCTAGCATTGAACATCCAAGAAATCAAAGTCCAGCCACACAAGAAACCTGTTATTTAGGTTACGGTTTACTCCGCCTGTAACCTCTTAATTGCATTTGGTATAGCAAGATTTACTTGAATAAGATCATTAAAGGAAATCCTCAAGAACCCTGTTCCAATAATTCCAAAATGAAAGACATAAATTTAATGTAAAACCTATTGAGAACCAAAGAGTACAATAAACTAAAAAATGCAGTGACAAAAAAAGAGCAGTGAGACCAGAGAGTACCTACAGTAAAAACAGTATATTTAGAACTCCTTTCACAACATCAAGAAAACATGCACACATAAAATAGCAAATAAAACATTCCCGGCTACCTGGATTCTACACTCATAAATTTTTATCCAAACCATCAAACAGAGTACAAGCAAGAAGAAAAAATAAGGACATGACGAAATAAAATAAAGAGAGAAGAAGAGACCCTTGGGATCTGAT
>Ga0307511_10008323_pt1 | contig 10381 bp, 7 predicted proteins | sample 13_EM_MG_FD_200266 | JGI IMG/M metagenome (GOLD analysis project Ga0307511, IMG submission 200266) | Populus trichocarpa ectomycorrhiza microbial communities from riparian zone in the Pacific Northwest, United States - 13_EM | ecosystem: Host-associated > Plants > Roots > Unclassified | place... | reverse complement strand
AATTAAAACAATTAACACACTATAAAAAAAAAAAAAAAACCGCGAACAGTGCAAGTGAATTGCACTGTTCACGTGAACAGTGCAATTCACAATTGAACAGCAGTGAATTGCACTGTCCGCAGGTTTCTACAGTGCATGCAAAGCATGCTTTCGTTGCTTTTTCTTTCCAGCGTTTTAAACGCAAAAAACATGTGGACCCCATACACAGTAAAGTAAGTTTTCTAATTACCAAACGACTGCGGACTGCATTTTAAATAAAACGCAGCCGCAGCCGTGTAGACAAACAGCCTCTAAAGTAGTAGTTGTGCAGCAATTTTTATGGTAAAAGATTATGATCTGATTCCTTGATAACTGTTAGATTTTTAAAAAAATAATTTTTATTGAAAATATATGAAAATAATATATTTTTAAAATTTTTAAAAATTATTTTTATATCTATCAAAATAAACTAAAAATACTAAAAAAATTAATTTTTTTAAAAAAATAATTTCAACAAAAAAACAAACAATCATTTCATGGTTTTATAGTACAAACTTGTTGCTTCCTTCTTCTTCTTACAAATATTTTTCCATTCTTACAAACCTTTTTTTTTCCCCAACTGTCACACTTTTTTTTTCTTCGTTTTCTTCTTCTTTTTTTTGCATTTCATAGACATTTTTTTTCTCAACGAACTTTTTTCATAGACGTTTTGATTTTGTTTGCATATCAATCTATTCATTTATAAGCTTACCTCTTTTCATGTTTCTCTTCTAATTAGTCCATATTCATTTTATGCTGCCACCCTTTGATTTTAAGTTTGTCTTTTTCATCTTCCTTTCTCTCTATCTTTTTTCTTTCTTTGAGTTTTCTTGCTTATCTTTTTCACACAAATATTTACATTAGTTTTGTTACAATCTTCTTCTTTTTTTGCTTTTTGTTCCATTCCCACTTGTTTGTTAAGAAACCCATTACATCTTAATAAAGGATTTTTTTAATTCATTGATTTTTTTATAACCCTTCATGTGTAGCCAAAATGCTTAAGTTACACTTCTATGATATTGGGGCTATTTTAACCCTCCTTTTTATGTCCATTCCACACTCCCTAAAGCCTGCTTAGACAGGTTGGATGTTGGTGTTCAATTTCTAGTTTCCATTAGGATGAAAAGTGCTTATCATAGTTCACGACATCTTGCATTATTTTTTAGGCTTGGGTTCATTCTCATGCTTTAAAAACTTAGTCAACCATTGACAAACACAACTTGAACCAAATCGCCAGTATTTGGTAACAAAGGAAGAAGAAATAAATCAGTTAAGATAAACAAGATCTGAAATCAAATTAAAAAAATAATGTAGTGTTTTGTGTAAATTAGAAGGCTTGTAGATTGTGGCAATCACCCTCTCTTTATATATGATTAGGGCAACATACACATGAACCCTTTTACTCAGGTGTATGAACCCTTTTATAATAATTATTGTAGTTGAATCTTCAACTCAATTAGTTTTACTAGTACTAGTGCCATCTTATATGGTGCCTGAGCTATTAGAGAGATACCAAACAATACGTCAATTGAGACTTCTACCTCTCTTTCTAGGGGTAGCCCTGATAATTCCTCCAGAAACTCATCTGGAAACTCTCTTACAATGGAAAGGTTTTCCATCCTTACCTCACCTTTTCCAAAATCTATTACATGAGCTAGATAAACCATACATCCTTTTTTATAAGCTTATTAGCTGTCATGTTCGAATTATACAATTTAGTATAACATTCCTCTCCCTCCTAAAAGTCACTTCTTTCCCATCTAATCCACGTGGGGTCACTATTTTTGTAAAACAATCCATTTAAGCTCTATAATTGCTCAACCAATCAATCCTTAGAATTACATCAAAATCATGTAATTCTAATGGCATAATATCTACTTTTGTATCATATCCCCCAATTGTGATTTTAACTCCGTTATACATATGTACAATAGTTATCGCATCCCTAAAAGTGTACTAATTAGAAATCTCGTTTCTAACTTAAGTGGTTGGTTTTTTAATTTATCTTTAGTTTCCATGCTACAAAAGAATGTGTAGCACCAGGATCTATTAAAACATACATAAACTAATTTTCTAACAATAAAATACATATTACTACATCTATGACAGTTCGTACGTACATCCTCTTAGATCATGTGTAACACCATGCCTTAGGTCCTCTCCCCCTGACCTCGAGATCAGCTACAATTTCCACTAGTCCCTGACTGCAATGGCTTGACAGGTCTATCCACAGTGACTGACTATTAATAGCTCTATATTTGTTGTCTCGGACTCTATCCATGCATATACTTAGCTTTCCTATAACATTCTTTCTTAAAATATCTATGATTACCACAATAATAACATCCCCGGCCTAAATAAAAACAATCTCGCCATATATGCCCATCCTATCGACAAATATAACATTGCCCGGGTGAGGCAGAACAATATCCAGGATGTCATTGCTTACACTTAACACGGTGTGGATATGTAATGGTCTTTTGTTCTGAAGCTCTCTTGGTAAAACTACCCTTCACATTTAACTGCCCCCCCAGTTGACCCACCACCTACAATTTGATGTGACCTAGTAGCTAATTTACTTTGACTAGCCTCCCCCTCCTTTCTTCTAGAATTAGTCATATTGTCCACTCTTTCCCTTCTTAAAAATGGGAGGCCTTAGGAGGTTTACTCATCGGATACTCCATCTCTTTTCTCTTACCATCATCTAATTGGTTCTACTGACCCTCAATAATACATGCCTCATTATCCCAAATTGCAGAGCTATCAACCTTTGTTTTAGTTCTTGTTTATGTCCATCTCTAAATTTCTCTATCATGTGCTGCTTAGTGGGCACATGATGTGGGGCAAATATTGAAAGGTCGTTGAACCTCCTCTCATATTCCAACACAGATATATCACTTTACCTCAATGTTAAGAACTCTTATTCCTTCATTTTGCGGTGATACCGTAAATAGAACTGATTCTCAAATTCAACTCTAAAATCTCCCCACATCCATAACCAATGACTTTCCTTGACTGCACTGTCTCCCACCATGACTAGGTTCTGTCGGTCAGTAGTTAAGAAGCATAGTCTACCCCTAGTTCATTTAGTACCTTTATTTGTTTCAGGGTCTTCTCTATCTTTTTTATCCATCTACCTGCAACTTCTGCATCTTAATCTCCCATAAAAGGTTTATAACTTATCTTTCTCATGCTCTTCATAATCCGTATCGAGGCAACTACATTGTCTTTAGGTGTTGTAACCACTGGAGCTGGTGACATTGTTGGGGCCATGAGGGCTGGGGCACTACCCATGGTCTCCATCGCTACCCTTACTATTTGTACTATAAAAGTAGGATCAACATACAGGGCAAAAGTTCCCATCGGTGCCGCTGGTAGAGGAGCAATCGTTTGTTCCTGTCAAGCTATCCTTTTTGTCTGCAATGCCCCAACATGTCTAGAAATAGTATCGTCATGAAGTCTAGTTACCTCATCTCGTCCCTTGTGAGTAGAAGCTGGTGGCACATAAGATATAGTGTCAGCTAAACGATCATTCCCTAGCTCTCACCTGAGTCTACATCTCAATCCCTCATTCTCACTAGAGAGAGATTTGTACTCATGTCATGTCTCGTACGAACCATCCTATAATAGTTTAACATATATCAATTTCCATAAAATTTCCTGATCCCAAGTTAGGGCTCTGATACCATCTATAACTCCCCAGTATTTTCATGCACTTTAAGCTTTATTTCTTGTAAATAATTACTATTTTGGGGTGATTTTGTTTTTTCACTTTTTGATATACATTTTTTAAAAAAATCATAATTTAACCCCATTTTTTGGTCGGGAGTTTACAGGCAACGTTGCAATCATCTTGGCGACCTTTACCTCCTTAGGTAATGTGTGTGGCTTACAACTTTTGGTTTGACACCAACGATCTTTTCTTTTTGTTTGCCTTATTTTCTCTCTCCTCCTTAATTTCAGCACCTGGCCCTTTAGATTTTTAAAGCAGTCATTCGATTTTTTTTTAGATTTAATCCTTATTTTTTTTATTACTATTTTTTTATTTAAAATAATTTATAAAATTATAGTTTTTTTCAATTTCATCCTTCTTTGATTTTTTCACTTATCGGATTCTATCCCCATTTTCTTTATTGCTATTTGTTTTATTTGAAATAATTTTTAATTTTTTTTATGATTTCATCCTCCTTCAGTTTTTTTCCCTATCAAATTTGATACTCATTCTTTTTATTGCTATTTTTTTTACTTTGACAAACTTTTTAAATTGATTTTTTTTTAAGTTCATTCTTGAACATTAAATTGGTTAGAAACTGAGCTTATTAATTGAACCTGGATCTAAGATTTAACAAGTTGTAAATTTGAAAGATTAACCTAGGTTTAAGAGATTCACTGGGGTTTGTTTGGTTTTTTAAAAAAACTTATATTTTTTCAATTTCATGCTTTAACACTTATTTTATTGGAGAATGGGTTCTGTTACTTTTATATATATATATATAGGATTTTTCACTAATATTGAAAATGACTCAGATTATCTTAGGTTTTTTTTATTTAATGTTATTTGTTAAATTTAGCTTATTTTTAAGAAATTTTATTTTTTAATTGAATTAAATCAATTGATTAAATATAAATATGAGATGCTCACTTCATGATATTTTATTGAATTTGCTTTCTAGGTCGTTGCTCTAACGGCGTATATAATCTCTTTTGGTGGCGTCGTGCAATTTTTCACAGTGGTGTTAAAACCCTCTCGGTGATCGAGCACTTTCTAATAGTGGGATGATGTCACGATGGAGTAACGACAAGTCTCCATTGAGCTTTTCTTTTTTGTTCTTCCGAGTATGATATTAACAACTTGTTTTTATAGTTAATTATTACCATTTATTTTTGTTTACCTTGTTTGTTGTTAATGCTTTTTTAAATTATATTATTAAACTAATTAAGTTTATTGAAATCAATCAAATCAATAATATGATTCTTCGATTTTTCTTGTTTTTTAAAAGACATTGATGTTACCTGAATATCATTTTTTTTATGTTAGAAAAATATAACTCGATCTGCATTGTGTCACAGATCAATTATCTAGTTATATACTATAACAAGTTCATTTGCTTAATCTTTTGATTATGCACTAACCATATGTATCAAACATAATAATTGCATTGCATTGAAATATTAAATTTCCAAGGAGTTCAAGGTATGAAATGGCCTAGGGCTCCAGTACACCTATCGGTTTGATGTAATGCTGGTTACAACAATTCTCTTTTATTTTATCACACCCTTGAGTACAAAATATCTCACATATTTCCCATCACTGAGAGGAAATTCACGTAATATTTTTAAACATCTCACCAGCTTGATGGAGCTCTTCATTTTTTAGTTGCCGTTTTACCCTCCCATATACAAACTCTTAGGAAATCAGTTCTTGCAATCTTTCCCACACTCTTGAAGTCTCCACACCAACTCTGGAAATTCTAACCTAATACATTTACCAAGTAAATAACACTTTAGTTTGCATATAGAGATATTTATACATACAATTTGTACCTGCAGAAAAATGTGGTTAGAATAATTAAATTTGGATAGAGAGTTGCATTTAATAATCACCTGTGCATGAATAGTGTGGAAAACCTTATCACCCACAGTTGAATAGCTAGCGCTGACAACTTCAGCTCCTTCATCGCTAAGAACAGTAATAACTTCATAAAACATGAAGTTCTTGTTCAGCCCACTAACCAACACCACTTCTATGCTCGACCCAAAATCTCTTAGTTCAATCACCGGCAATCTCAAGCCAATCATCATACTAGTCATGCCACTCCTGCTTGTTTGAATTGTTGTGATTGCTTGTTCCTTCACCCTCTTCAGCTTCTCTACTCTTTCTCTCATTTGTTTTATATAGCAGGCAGCAAGCTCAAGTTGATCTTGTTGAGATAGCATATCCTAACATAAGAAAAAAAACAATCAGTAATTTAGGATGTCAAATCAAAGTTATTAGTATTTAATTATATATGGATCTTGATAATGAACATCACTAATACGTTAATCAAGAAGTGATTCAAGCACAACAATTACAAATTATAATTAGCAATATACTCAAAAACAATTTTAGAATCCAAGCTTATCTAATTAGCTTATAGCTGATTTCTACACCATGGTAAAATTATGCACATGGCTTGGCTGGAATCCTGATTAAAAATATGGGTAAGAAACTAGTTAAGGTTAAATCATTATTACTAGTTACAACCTGTACTTTGTAGGCACTGCATCCGTTGCCATGTGGAAATGCATAAAAGAGTAACCAAGAAATAATTATTCTTTCAATTACTAGAATCTTACACAAACATCAGTGATATGCCCAAGTATGATCCAATGTTCATTCAGATTTCACCATGAATTTTGAAAAATCTTCATGCCTGAACTATATCTAATGACAGATAATAAATGCAACAGACATGCATGGTTTGCTTTTTAGTGAGGGAAAAAGATGTCTGCTTTCTTGGGATTACTTTATACGATCAGTCAATATCACTAGTTAGGGGTTGCCAGCTTCTGGCTAGCTGTTAGATGGAAGATTGGCTAACGCGTACGTGCTTTCCTGGTCTCAGATTCTAGCTGTTGGATGCAAGATTGGCTAACACGTACGTGCTTTTCTGGTCTCAGATTCAATATCGAATCGTCGGTTGTTTTCCTGATTATTATGATTAAGAGAAAAAAGATGTGCACATAAATTATCGACAGCAGATTTATATTTTCTTTGAATTAGTTATGAAAAACAGCACATAGTACTGTACTGGCTAGTTTCCTTTATTTCACGAGTTCAAATGGATAAGAAAACCAGAGAGAGCATGACCACAGAAAACTCTAAAAATCTGCTAGTTAAGCACTGTCATAATCTGTATTTTCATCCGCAAATGGGAGCTAGAGAACCTGAGGCCCTCAGCTTCTCATCTAATCTTTTTTTCTTCCCATGATTAAATGAAATAGGTGTTCTGATTACTGACAGCTAAAATGCCGACAGTTTTTTAATTATCATTTGGTGTTAGGGTTCTTGCAAGTAATCTCTCCTGTAATTACTACTTTAAACAAATGCATTTGTAAAAAAGTTTACTAGTCCACATACATCTTTTAACACCTTCAAAAACTATACATATTTTACTTGGACAAGAAGAAAATAATATGATCCCATGAATTTATAGCATACCTAACTTCTTAACAAACACACATACACGAAAAATACCTTGGAGGGTTTGAAAAAATGATGAGGAACTAGAGAAGCAAGCTTGAAGCATAAATCTTTCATGTGAACCCTCCGATTTTTCTCCACTGTTTTCCTATCAAGCTTGGATGTCTCACTGTTGCTCTTCTTCATCTTGACTCTCCAAAGAAAAAAGTAATTAATTATTTCCCTTCCTTCGTTTTGCACCACCAAAACCCTGACGCCCGGCAAATGCTTCAAGGCAAAGAAAGAAAGAAAGAAAGATGGAAGAAAATTGATAGGATGCAATAACTAGCTTTGAATTCAAATGGTTACAAGTTCATGCACCAGATATATATAGAGAGAGAGACGGGACGGAGATTCATTAATTCATTCATTCACGTTATAATTGAATGAATTGGCGGAAACGACACTGGAAACATCGTTTGTCAATTGTCAAAGGAATGGAAAGTAACGTAATCTGTCTATTGTCAAAGGAATAGAAAGTGGGTCCATGATGAGAAAAAGAAAAAGGATAATAAAAAACAATAGAAACACTTGGGAATCTAATCTAACCAGGGCTGATTTCCCATGTTATTGTAGAGTCCCTTGATCAACAGTTGCTGACCCTTGACTCTTGACATGTACCCTCTTCGACCGAAGACTTTAGCCTTCACCGACCATTTTTTGTACCTGGGGTTTCATGATTATATCGTGGTTTCAATTCTTAAATTATTCTCTCTGTTTTTTTTTATGAAATTAACTGAAAATTTGTGAGCATAGATTAGGTTATTTGCGTAGGCGGTAGAGTAAATAAAGTCAAATTTAGTTTATTGTAAGAAGTTTTTTTTTTTTTTCTCCTTTTTTTTTCCCGTTTAGTTTAAACTCAAAAGATGATATGGATAGTAAATCCATTCACTACCTAATCGGATAATGTCCAAAGGTTTTGTATGTCTTGTAGGTTATGAGATATGATATGTTCTTCTCTGTGAATTATCAATTATATATGTTTATGATAATTAATTTATTCCAACAAATTGCACTTATTATTATTATTATTTCTTGAGCACGTTGATGGTGGCTTTTTTAAAGAGTCTATGTTTCTGCATCGAAGTTCAACTGGTAATAATTATTCATACTTTGTATGAAGACGCACTTTTAAGCAGCAGGGAGAAGTCATTGAACGAGAGTCCTGTTGCAAAACACACCTGCTTTTCCAGAATTCCAACGTTGTATGTGTACAGAATCCAATAAGATCTCAAACCTCTATCATTATCATACGCGTTTATTCATAGTATTTCACTAATTAATTCCCACAACGATGCATGCATGAACTTGTTATTATTATAGTGGAGAACTCATCTTCTTGATCAAAATAAGAATTAATTATGGCTTTCTTTACTCCTATATTTTTTTTTATAGAAAACTAAGAGTGGGTTCGAAGGAAGGTGCGTGAAACTTGCAAGCAGGTGAGGTCACATACATGACATCCCCCATATGTATTATGCCTTCTATTAAAAAAAATAAAAATATTAAGCTTTTATATACAATTAAACCTCGATAAATTAATACTTTTGAGAACATGAAAATTTATTAATTAATCAATATATTATTTAATAAAAATATTATTTAAACTTTAAATTTAATTTGAGAACGAACAAAAATATCATTTAATCAATGTTATTAATTTATTGAATATTTATTTATCAATGTTATCCTTTTATGTGGCTTGCTCGCTCATTTCTATATCCTATTTTGAGTTTTGAAAAACCACATTATAAAATTACTAAATGGATCTTGTTGTAGATGTTTTTTCGAACAAGATAAAATCCGTAAAAAAATCTAAACTCATCAAATATATAATCTAATAAAAAAATTATAACTTTTAATTTAAATATTGGATCGCTTTTAAATTTAATCAAAAGATTCTATAAATCTAGTTCTATATGAAGTTCTAAACATTTTTCAAATTTGATTATATTGACAAACAAATTTCACTTGATTTTCATAACTAGCTTTTCATTGGTTATATTGCAACATCTATCTACTCCATACCTCATAATTTGATTCTATATAGATATATTGAAGAATTAAAAGTAAATAATATTTTCTCAAATTTTCTTTCTTCTCTAATGCTTTCCTTGTAAAGTTTTCTAGATTTCTTGCGTAAATGGAAATAAGAGAGAATGATTAATTAATGTGAAGGTTGGAAAATAAAGAACTGGATAAAGGAAATGGATGGTTTTGTTTAAGGACTTGTATCTAGATTTTCATAAGAAAAATATAAATTTTAAAGAAAAGAACTATTTGGCTGTTATGGTATTTCCTTTGTAGGATTATTACCTAATTTTTAGCATATTTAAGTAGCCAATCAATTATTTGGATAATTTTGAGGAAGCCATCATAACATTAGCTTCCATAGGATATATCAGTGATTTCTATATAAAAAATATATATATATAGCGGGCAGTAGCCCTCTTCATTCCCTTGAAGGCTCCGCTCCCGATAACTAGTTTATTAAAAATAAACTTAATCTTTATGCATAAAATTTGGTTATTGTTGAGATGAAAAAACAAAGTTGTTGATTTTTTTTTATTGTGATAGCATATTGATTATTTTAGTAAAAAGCAGGATAATTATTTTTTTCTTTACCTCGAGAAGATTTACTACCAGAAAATTAATAAATACAAACATAAATACTGACAAAAACAATTATATTAGTAAATTGTGATAAACTTTACCAACAAAATATTTTCTCGCCATGTCCTTAGGTATAAATCGATGAAGATTTTCTTTCAATGTCTACTGAGAGAGTTACAGTGAAAAAGGAAGGTATGAAAAAAAATATAAAAAAATAACGTGTCATTCTTACAAACGGTATTACTGATGTAATAAACTCATCGCTAATATTCATCAGTGAATCCTTCGATAGTTTTTAAGTTATAACCTGACAAATAACCCCCTTCTCTCCCATCCTCATTTCTTCTTCTTCTTCCATGTTTTCTGCAAAAAACAACAAAAGATCAGTAGCTACTCGCTCAGTTTATGTGATCCTGAAAAAGAAAAAAAGTTGAAAAGTTTCTCCTACTAGCTGGCCTAGTCATTTAGTTGGAAATTATGTAAGCAAAATTACCTCTTTTTTTTAACTCATTTTTAAAATGTTAAATA
>Ga0307511_10008321_pt1 | contig 10382 bp, 10 predicted proteins | sample 13_EM_MG_FD_200266 | JGI IMG/M metagenome (GOLD analysis project Ga0307511, IMG submission 200266) | Populus trichocarpa ectomycorrhiza microbial communities from riparian zone in the Pacific Northwest, United States - 13_EM | ecosystem: Host-associated > Plants > Roots > Unclassified | place... | reverse complement strand
GATTCTTGTTGGACCAACATCATGTTGAATCAAGGTTGTAATACATGATATGATCATGTATTAAATGCTATCCTTTAATCACTAAACTATCCTTTCAGTTTACAAAAAATCTTATATGTAAACCTACATGCAATAAATGCTAATTTAAACTTGATGATGTGTGTATGTATGAACCTTATCTTACGCCCATCACATTTAAATTTGAACCAAAATTTCCTCCTCATTTTCAAAAAAAAAATAAAAGATAAATTAATTATCTTATTTGTTAATGGAAGAGATTGTTCATTCAATTTTCCTATGATGTATTTTTGAGTTGTTGAGCTTATCATTGTCCTTGGATGTCCAAATATTAAACTACTATGATTTATAAAATTAAGAACACCAGATTGAATTTATTCCTTATATCTAAGAATTCTCTAATATGTTTGAAATTTTTTTGAGAATATTTTGTGGATCATATACAAAATAACTTTTTTTGATGATTAGATAAATGGTTTGTGCTATATGATAGTTTGAGTTAAATTATTCCCGACATAAAAAAATATCCATTCATGTCAACGCTTTTAAATAAATAAAAACTGTTTTTTTTTGTAAACCACATATTTTATCTGATAGATAGATACTCTACTATTAATTTCTTCATATTTTTGTACAAAGAAAATTTAGTAATTAGTTAATTTTCTAAGTACAAATAATCATGGTAATAACTCAATTTTGAATTTTATTTTTGTATATATTTTTTTAAAAAATAGATAATTTTAAAAAATATTTCTCACTAAATTTAGTCAATTTTAATCATTTTGTTATTTTTATTTAATTTTTGTGTGTTAAAAAATAAATCATAAAAATTACAAAAATACAAAAAGTGCAAAACAATTAAAAAAATAAAAATAAAAATATAGTTGGAGTTAAAATTGGATCAATAATCGAGTATTATGGGTAAACAATTGAGTTTGGATTACCATGAGGATTTAATTAAAGAGAAATTGAAGAAAAATACTTTAATTTGATCTTTAGTTGGCTAGGTATTTAAGAATGCGATAGCAGTTGAGTTCAAAATGCTTTTTGCACGGAAATGTATCAAAATAATATTTTTTAAAAAAAAATATTTTTGACATCAGCACATCAACACGATCTGAAAACATAAGAAAATTAATTTTAAGTAAAAAAAATTAAAATTTTTAAGGAACGCGATTTCAACCGCATTCCCAAACACTGTTTAAGATTAGAAAAGTTAAAGAGCAAGGATGAATTTGAAACACAAAGCCAAATTAAAAAGTCATTTAAACTTAATTGAAGAGGAAAAGCCAAAATTAAGGGTTAGATAAGTTATAATTGCATAATTTTGAGAACTAGGGATGAAGGTGTGACAGGTAGCCAAATCTAGGGGTCTAAACCAATTCAAGGATTCATCAATTCATTCCCTCCCTATACACCGCCGAATCCAGCAACAATGAAACCAATAGCAAAACCCAGCCATTCTTTTTTTCCCCTATTTCCAGAAACAATTCACAAATAACCATCATATCAGCCTTTCCCATCTCTTCTACCACCTGAAAAATGTAACCACCACAACACCATCAACAACCAAAAGACCATCATCCTCCCTCACAAACCCTCAGTCGAAACCCACTGACCCATTAATACAGGAAATTCTTTTTAGTCTTCAATCAACACAACCAAGCCACCATCACCGTCCCATCTCTTCAGGCCCGAACCACCATTGCGGTCCTGTACTTGGGCCACCACCCTTTTCTCGCACTTGAAGGACAGTGCTCCGATGCTTGAATGGGGAGGTGTGATTGTAAACTCAAAAACAGGTGGACAACACACAACAACTGAAATGGAAAGTGGTCATTTTCCTCGAGAAGGCTTTAGAAAAGCTGGATACTTGAGGAATATTCAAATCATTGATCCTAGGCACTTTTACCTCCCAATCCAATTGCTATGATATCCAAGAGGATCATGTTAGAGAATGGGGGGTCCTGGTAGAAGCCCTAGTTGCCCATGATCTCATCTTCGAAGAAATGATTTGAGTATCATCAATCTGTATGGAAGGGGACTTGATCAAGGAAAACAAATTACTTCTGGACCTAATCGATAATGTCCCTATAGACTGGAGACTTTTTTTAGGTTTGCCCAAAGAAAATCGATGCTCTTTAATGTCCTCAGCCAGTAACTTATCGTCCAGAGTTCAGCGGAAGCTTCATTCTTACTGCCTGCATTAGCTATACGCATTCATTCAGCTATGAATAAAAAGATTAGCTAGTCCCATACCAGTAGCTAACAAGCACCTCAAACCCCAGACCGCTTCCACCTGTTAAATCCCATCGGCTGCTGTTAGTTGATCTAACAGGCTAGCCATAAGATCTATAGAACATAGTTATTTCCTAGCTTGATGCAATTTCAGACTAAGGTAATAATCTAACAAAAATCATAAATAAAACCAAAGAGACCAAATCTTCAGCAAGTAAACTCTTGAAGGATCACCTTGCTTTGCACAATCAACAATGGCCTTTGTTTTATGCCAAATGCAGGATGTCTTTTCAATCGCAAAAGCGAGTCCCTTCTCTCCTATGATCTCAAAACAAAATGCTCATATACATACAAAAATGCAAAGCCATAAAAAATCGGCCTAATGGTACAACAAAATTTCCTTCTTTGTTTCTGTATTACCCTTCACCTGTTAGCAAGATCACTTCCCTTCAAAGATTGCAGGCTTATTATCTCCAGAAACTGAATGCTCATTTCATGCCACCTCCCATCACAAATGCTTGTACAATTTGTCTTCTAAAATTCTGATGCTTTTTACACGTCCTCAATGTCTATGAGAACGCTTTTTTCTGCCAAAACGTGGCTCTCCCTTCTCCCTGCTCCTCCTATATAAGATCCTCATGACACAAGATATGAAACCTATAGCAGCCATGGCGTAAAATACCCTGTATGGCACCAAGCCCAAACCAGCAACATAGGAATAGTAGCCGGCGAGCAAGTAGATGAAGTCCAATCTCACTTCCTTCCCAAATATTTCTGGGAAGGAAAACATGGAGTTGAACTCAGGCTTTGAGTTGAGGATACCATGAAGAATGACACCAATGCAAAGAGCTGAATCAAGGAACCATGGAAAGCTATGTCCCATGCCTATTCTCTGCAGTCACACAAGTTCCTCTATTAAGGACAGATCATGTTCAACCAGAAGTGCAAGGAGCACAGTGCATACACTTTGAAGATCTTGGTGCTTTAGTATCCTTGTGAACTAGAGATGAATTCATGTAAGGTACGATATTATGCAAGCACACACAGAATATGCAAACACTGTAGATTGAATATCGTGCAACAGTAACCACATAACTACACATCCATAAACTATTTCTAAATTCATGTGAAGCATATTATATATTTTATTTTTTACTGAGAAGCAAACAAATCTAACATATCATTGAGGAGCAATATATTCCATTTGAAACCATGCATGAGAGAGAGAGGGAGGGGGAGATAGAGAGAGTGGGAAAAGGAGGGGGTGGGGGGGGGCTTTTAAACTATTATACCATTCGTTTTTAAAGTTGGAAATTTGGACGCAGCTTATAGTGGTCATAAAATAATGTCTCAGCTTGAGTTGCCAGATCTATGGGTTATATTGGCTGTGTGCCACCTCAAAAAAGCAAAGCAGATGGTCAAACTAATTCATTGCAGAAGTGATACATTCAATACTCAAGGCCAATAGAGGAAAGAACACGTTATTCATACCTGCAACCAAGCCACAAAAGAGGGGACAAACATTAGCGCTGCAAGAAGATGCAGAATCAATAAACCATGCCGGTGATGGAATATCTCTAATTGGGTGTCCCCAAAACTTCTTGAAGAGTCAGGACTACTGGAGCTGTTCTCTTCCAGCTGGAAATTCTGGTCGAGTCCAGCATCATGTTTAGATGCAAATTGCTGAGATCTTTCATTCCCAACATCTTTAAAATCAAGCAACTCTTTCATTCGTGCATGGCTGCGAAAGGAAGCCGTAAAAAAACTGTTACACAAACATGGAGAAACGCTTAGGACGGGTATCACTTGTTCTGAAAATGAAGCGAATGCGCAACAATGATAAGTACAAGGAATTCAAACTTGAAAAGTACCTGCACAACGCATTATGACAGCACAAAGCATGAGACAAGATCAATATGAATAAACCCAGTGCTGGTTGGACAAAGCACCCCAAGGTAATAGCAGTCAGTGCAGTAACAAGTAACGGATTGACTCTAAGAACCCTCACAACCTGCTTTATGAACAAGTTAGATCAGGTGAGCAAGCTAAAGCATAACTTGTGCCCATAAATTTGGGGAAAACAAATATAGAAGGAGATAAATATGCCCCGTGACCATGAGAGAATAAAGAGAAATCAGCATAAATAGACTACCGAACAAAGTTCTACAGGCTTTCTGTAAAGTGGAGTGGTTTCCAGTACAAAGGACTACTTAAGGCTTGTTTGAGAGTATAGTTGAGATTACTTTTCAAAGTGTTTTTTGCTCGGAAATGCATCAAAATAATATATTTTTTTATTTTTTACATCAGAACATCAAAAGGATCCAAAAACACCAAAAAAAATTTGAAGCTAAAAAAAAAAGAATTCAAGAATTTTCAAAAGCGCGGTTAGACTGCAATGCCAAACAGTAAACTCTTTTTATGCAGCTGATTATGCCATTTTACATCGAAAACGGAGATGACAATGATTTATCCCAGTGTGCCTTACCTTTAATGAAAAGAAACCAGAGGATAAATTAATAAACCAATGAAGAAATGCCAAGCAAATATTTCCTTCACATTCTTGCCACCTGCAAAGTATAAACTCTTGCTGTTCAGCATCAAATGTGATACTTTAACATATTAATACCAAATGGATAACTCATTTGAGGTACAGGAAAGAAAGTAGGGGCTCCATTATGCTATGATAAAGAGAGAAAAAGAAAAAGAAGAAGAATCCCATCTCAGATCCTGTGTGCATCACATGATTATCAGTTCCCATTGATAATCTGCAGACACCTCTAGGGTAAGGTTGTGGATGGTGATGGTCAAAATAAATTTAATTATGCAAAAGAAGTTAGTTATGGGCATATAATATATTCTTTAATAGGAAGGTCACTTTTCAAAATGTTTCCAAATGCACTTGAAAAATTGTGAGACCCTCTTGCTTTATTTAAGCAAAATAATAACCAATCAGATATGGAATGATAAAAACAGCAATTTTCTTTTGTTTTCATTCTCTCCCTTGCACGCAGCCCCTCCTTCCCCAGGGGGGTCTTTGACTAAGACAGTTGAAACATTGGTTAACATGTCATCCATATCCACATAGTATGGAGCAGAGAGAGGACAAGCATACCAACCTTGACTTGATGAAAACATGTATGATTGCAACCCCATAGAACACCAATTGTGAAACCAATACCAGAAGAATCACAGATCCATTTGCAAAAACATAGCAAATCGTTGATACAAAGACGAAGCTTGCCAATGGTGGAAGTGGTTGAGACTTTAGCAAGGAAATGAACAAGGAAAACAAAATGGGTACAAAGCCTAGAAGCAAAAATGGCCATGGAATTCTCAAATTGGACTCAACAGCCACCAGCATTGAAGGCATGGGCAGATCAAGATCCCATGCATGTGCTTGTCGCATCAGAGCAAAAAAGATAACCGCAATGGAGAAGCCAACTATCTGCATTAAAGAAAACTCATGACATGATATAACTTTGATTTCCCAAGAAGTAACACTAAGAATCATTAATATAAGCATGTCATCATAACAGCATTAAGCCATTCCCATCTCTTGGAGCATCTGATTTGACAAATCACTACTTTTCTTTTTTCCTTTAACAAATAAACCCATGTAACCATGTCTCCAACAAGATATAATCCCATATATGTAAAGGCTCAATGTCTATGTGGATAAATTAACCAAGAAGGAAAATAATAATGCATCAACGTCTCTATCCAATTAGGTGTTTCTCATGGTTAGATACTCCCATCTTAAGGACCTTTGGATGACCTAAAAGTAATTCTTTCTACCTCTGCATTCCACATTAATCCTGCAACTGCAAGTCTTTTCTTTTGGCCTTGTGTTTTAAAGCAAAAGGTACCTCAACACCATTGCAACACAGAAGGTTGTAAGCATTACACCACATCCTCCTCCTAATTAAACTCAGGTCTGAATTTTCATTTTATTACTCCGGTAACTCTTCAATGATTTAAATCATACCAAAAGACCCAACCAATATCTAACCACAATTGCATGCTTAAGGAATTGCCTTTAAATGACATGTTTCAAAGAAAAGCAGTAAAAATAATAGCAAATTACAAGAAGACAATGCAAGAAAACAAAGGCACTTTCCAAAATTAATTTTTAAAGTAAAAAAAAAATGATATTATGCAGAAAATTCACAGGAGGCTCTAGAATCACCTGTGAGCTATACAAAAGCAAAAATCTGCTAGCAGCTGCAGTTTCTGAAACAGCAATTCTTGCTTTATATGAACAATGAGGATCAACCTGAAGAAGCATACAGAGATAAAGACCTCTACTGGTTAACAATTAAAGCTAAAACATTACATCTATATATCTACATTACAAGAGTACTGTAAACACCATCATACCAGTAACATAATGGTGGTTTTTTCCGACCCCTGGGTAGAACTCCATAGGGCAGGTGAGGAATCAACCATAATAGTTTCACTGAACAAATTTGGAAGGATGTGAAGACCTGATGTATGATCCCAGGCAAGCGCTACTGGTGGGAAACACCGCAGTTTACAAAGCCCTGAATACCAGGAAAGCTAACTTAGTGGAAAAATGACACACGTGTAGGAGAACCTTCAATTGTAAATAAATCGACATGGAATGTTATAAATGATAGCTGTCTACAGGTTTATATCATATAACCAAAGGGATTTGTATCCAAGTCAAAATCAAATTACTGAAATGGGGCATGGAATGAGTTCACAAGAGTTCAAAACCCGCAGTTCAAAGTAAAGTATTGATAAATCCATCAGTGAAACTAATTTGAGAAGTGAAATTGAAGCAGTGTGGAAATCCATGATATCTTATAGAACGCCTCAGACAGATTTGTAGCAATTATGCATGCTTAAGAACAAGAGGATTACATGTAGATCCATAGATATTAAAACAATTGGCTGACTAGAAATAAATTAAATTCCTTACTACTGTTTTCCATGTCTCCAACCTCTTCTGCCAGAAGGCCAGACCTTTGTATTCCACACCCTGTGGTCGTCAAAGATAAAGAAATGGGCAGAAGGCCTAAGCTAACAGTGAATGATAAATTGAGAGCTAGGGGATGATCCTCCTTCAAAAGTAATTCCTGCACAAAAAGAAGTTATGAAACTTTCAAGGCCAGTTGTCTGAAAAGGCATGATTTAACTAACCCATTATTTTAAGATTCCATGTCTTACAACCCTAAGAAGTACACGTATTTAAAAAAACATTAACCTTCTGAGAATGGCTAGATAGAAGCATAAACTGAGCAGATAAATCTCTCTTTCCGTCATCTGGGTTAAAGAACTGACCAACTGCCATGGAAGCTGCTGGTGGAGGCCTGCCTGAAATTGTCTGACCATCAGAATTAATCATATCAATTACCACCATTTCAAAGCATCAGTGAACAAAAGCACAAAAGCACCATTCAAAAGAATGCAGAGATGAGAAAAGGCTAATACAAACAACCCTAGTATAAGCAGTAACTCAGCTCTTTTGGTGATTGAACTACTGGTGGAGATCATACTCCGAATTGCCAAAAATCAAAGCATGTGATTTACATATTAGTTGAAGCATTATTGGTGTGAGATATTTTTTAGGTTCTCCAATATTTACTTGAAAGAGCATTGTATGGATTAAGAAACATGAAGGAGACACAAAAGTAGGACACAAGAAGGCATCATTGGATGGAGTGATAAGTTGTCAGTAGTAGGGGGGAAGAGGGGGACCTAAGTTAACGTGAAAGTTAGTATTGGAGGATTTAAAATCTCCCAATTTTGAGGCAGATTCGATACATGATCACATGGAATGGCACAAAGGATCCATATAGCCAACCCCAACTAGTTCAGGACTGGTGCTTGGTCGTTGTTGTTGTGTCAAACACAATAGTAGATGAAACTATTATTAATTACAAATTTATTTGCCAAGCTAATTCATAATCACTCTTCTTTTGAACTGGCAGGCATTTTCAGTGGACATGCAACTAAGATTTGATCGAGGTTAATTCACAATCCTGTTACTAAGCAAATTCTGAGCTGTTTGTGAACAGCTTGGTGTAGTTGCAGCCCAGAGTTGTTCCCCTTCCTCCAAAGTTTATGTTTACAGCTATCACTAATTTGACAAAACAAGGCAAGGCAATGAATTCGAACATATGCTCCTAAAAAATAATCTATGAGAGGAATAGAACTTTGAAAGAAAAGTAAAAAGATACAGACTAATTTGATGCAGAAACCATTCATGGAAAAGGAAAAGAAGCAAGAATGGCCAACAATACCGGACGAGGAGCAACTGAGACAGTCAAGAATCTGAAACCATGCATATCTTCAGGACTCAACCAGAGTACAGCAGATGGAGGTGCTTGCTCGGTCTGACTTCCAGGTTCAATCTGATTAAAAGAGAGAGAGAGAGAGAGAGCATATTCAGAAATAAAAGCAAGTCTATCAAACACTTGAGAAATAACAGTCCAGCTAATCTCTAATAGCTAGAGAAACTAAACCTCATAACATATCATAAATTTCCCTAATACAAGACACAGAGGGAATATAAATGACAGGCAGCACCAAACATAATTATGGTAAATATATTTACATGAAAGAATGCAATAAACATATTTAGTACCTGTCTTGGTGCTGGTCCTGATGGAATCTGCACCAATTTTGCTGTAACCTCTAGAACCCTTTTACTTGCAGCCATTTCTGAAGCAGATTTCCCCTTATCAGGCCATAAATGAAGTCTAATCCCAAAACATGGAGCGAGATTTGTTACAAACATGAAGTGTCCTTTTCCATCTGACCCCTATGCACATAAATTGCAGATAAGTAACTCCACATTTTTTAGAGTGGTCTATCAGAAAGAAAAGGTTGAATATTTAAAACCACAGACCTTTCTTTAAATGCACAAATTCAGAAGCTTGAACTACAAAGCCTAGAACATTATTCAACGTTTGTAGATTATTTATCAAATTCCAGGACAGTTAAGTTGGACATGTATTGAGGCTCATTTACATGCCAAATTTAAATGAAAATGAAAGGAGAAATATAACCAGGTGCCAACCTGACTTAAAATGGGAGGTAAGGCTTAAATCAACTCTTGAGAATCAGCAATTAAAACATTTACATGTAGGAGTCAGGTTGAAGAGAAAAAATATAAATTAAAACGTTTTGGAACTACTAATGAGAAGCTTTAACGAGGCTAACCAATTTATGTATATCCAACCATCGTCTCCTCCCATCCATTGCCAAAACAGTCATGGTAGTTGTCTGGATATATAAATCCCTATCAAGGCCATCATCATTCCAGTGAACATTGTTGGGGCAACTGGAAAAAGTATGCACTTGAGAACCTGCAAATACAACATGGACTGTCACTTCAAATTTATAATTAGTCAAAATAAATCATTAACAGTTTGAAAATACAGTCATATAGTTATAAGAAAAACATTGTTGTCCACATTATGCAACCTAAGAAAGAGTTCTGCCAGCTATAATCCCAAAACCAAGCACGCACACTCTACTTGTTCTTATACTACTCATTCTGCTTTCCAGCTGTATTTCACATGATAAGCCACTTTTAAACTGCTTGACTGTCATCCATTGGTCAAACAACATGGAAGAAACCCAAGTATTTAACAGGTTCCAGGTTCCAAATCACACTTATGGAATTCATCTGCAAAACATAACGCTGGTTTAAAGAAGTTTTTCATTTCTTTTTCCTTGCCCTTCAAAAACCTGTTTTAAAGATGGCACCCATCCTTTAATTTTCCCAAACTCAGATGCTTGGTTAGTACTCGTAGTGAAAAGCACCACCTCTAACATGGTACAAGAAAAAAAGAAAACAAAGCACAATCACTAACAAAAGAAGGCATCAATAGGGTATATGTAAAGGTGACAGCATCAGTGGCTGTGAAGGTGATGACAGCACAATGTGGATGTGATATCATCTCCCTTTACTACAGTAGTAACAACAGGCATATATCTAACTATTGATCTTTAATTAATCATTCACTTGTCTTTGTTGCTAATATATTTGCACTCGTGAATTCTTTCTCTTTCTAGTTAATTCTTTATTTCTTTATCATCTCAGTGAAGAGGAAAAAAATTGAACATTTTAATCCATCAAATTTCCCGCTACTGCA
>Ga0307511_10008320_pt1 | contig 10384 bp, 11 predicted proteins | sample 13_EM_MG_FD_200266 | JGI IMG/M metagenome (GOLD analysis project Ga0307511, IMG submission 200266) | Populus trichocarpa ectomycorrhiza microbial communities from riparian zone in the Pacific Northwest, United States - 13_EM | ecosystem: Host-associated > Plants > Roots > Unclassified | place... | reverse complement strand
CTGTGGACATCATCAAGCAGTACATGGCCAAGGGCGACTCGCCCACGCGCGGGCGCGAGCTGAACATTCACTTCGGCCATCCCGCGCGCGACGGTTTCATCGGCCAGATCTCGATGCTCGGCGACATGATCCCGGTCATGGCCGGCATCGCCCTCGCCGGCCGCATGCAGAAACGCAACCTCGTCGGCATGGCCTTCATCGGCGACGGCGCGTCATCGACCGGCGCGTTTTACGAAGGGATGAACTTCGCCACCGTGCAGCGGCTCCCGCTCGTCGTCATTCTCGAAAACAACGGCTACGCCTACTCCACGCCGACATCGAAACAGAGCGCCGTCAAAACGCTGGCCGACAAAGCGCAAGCCTTCGGATGCGCCAGCGAAGTGGTCGATGGCAACGACGTCCTGGCCACGTACGCCGCCGCGCGCCGCGCCGTCGAGCGCGCACGCGCGGGCGGGGGCGTGACGCTCATCGAAGTGAAGACGTTCCGGATGAAGGGCCACGCGGAACACGACAATCAGTCGTACGTCCCGCAGGCGCTGATTGAAGAGTGGTCGGCGAAAGATCCAGTGGTTCGCTTCGAACAAACGCTGGTCGATGCCGGTCTCGCTACGACCGCCGATTTTGAAAAGAACCAGTCGCGCGCCCGTCGCGACGTCGACGCCGCCACCGACGAAGCCGAGCGCTCGCCGATGCCACGGCCAGAAGAAGCGGCGATGGGGTTGTTCGCTGGGGATGGTTACTGGGATGCCTGAGACCACCTACCTCGACGCCATCCGCGAGGCGATGATCGAAGAGATGCGGCGCGATCCGCGTGTCTTCCTCATCGGCGAAGACGTCGGTGCATACGGCGGCGCGTTCAAAACCAGCGCCGGGATGATCGAAGAGTTCGGACCGGAGCGCGTCATCGACACGCCCATCTCCGAGATCGCTATCACCGGTGCGGCGTCCGGCGCGGCGCTGATGGGCATGCGGCCGATTGCCGAGATGCAGTTCATCGACTTCATCACCTGCGCCTACGACATGCTCGTCAACTTCGCTGCCACCTCACGCTACCGCGTCGGCAGTCCGTGTCCCATCGTCGTGCGCGGACCGGCCGGCGGAGGCACGCACGGCGGGCCGTTTCACTCGCTGAATCCCGAGGCCATGTTCATGAACCGGCCCGGAATCAAGATCGTCGCGCCGGGAACGGCATACGACGCCAAGGGATTGCTCAAAGCCGCCATCCGCGACGACGATCCGGTGCTTTTCATCGAGCACAAGTACCTCTATCGGCGCATCAAGGAAGAGCTGCCAACCGACGACTACATCGTCCCGATCGGCAAAGCCAACGTGCGGCGCAGCGGCAGCGACCTCACCATCATCACCTGGGGCTCGATGATCTACGTCGCCGACGATGCAGCGGCGGAATTGGCCAAGGATGGCGTCTCCACCGAAGTCATCGACCTCCGATCCATCATCCCATTCGACGAAGACGCGATCCTCAACTCCGTCGCCAAAACGAATCGCGTCATCATCCTGCACGAAGCGCCGCTGACCGGCGGCGCCGGCGCCGAGTTCGCCGCGCGCATCGCCGAGAAAGCGTTCGACTACCTCGACGCGCCCATCAAACGGGTGGCCGCGCTCGACGTTCCCACGCCCTACTCACCCCCTCTCGAAGCGTTCTATCTACCGAATCGCGATAAAGTTCTTGCAGCGGCAAGAGAACTGCTTGCGTACTGACCGTGTCTTGATTCAGGAGCAACCCCGCAATGGCCATTGATGTCGTCATGCCCCAGATGGGCGAATCCATCGCCGAAGGAACCGTTGTTCGGTGGTTAAAAAAGGTAGGAGAGAAAGTCGAGCGCGACGAGCCGCTCCTCGAGATCTCCACCGACAAAGTCGACGCCGAGATCCCCTCGCCGGCCTCCGGAACGCTGACCGAGATCATCGCCCAGGAAGGGCAGACGGTCGGCGTGAACACGGTCGTCGCACGCATCGCCGCGGAAGGCGAAGCCGCCGCGCCCGCACCGGCTCCAGCGGCCCCCGCACCTCAACCTGCCGCGGCCGCACCACCACCGCCACCCGCGCCAACTCCAGCGCCCGCACCGAAACCCGAGCCCGCGCCTCCGGTTGGGCAACCCGTCAACCTGGCAACCCCGCAACCCGAACCCCAGCAACCAAGCAACCAAGCAACCGAGCAACCCGCCGAAAGCACCTCCCTCGACGAACGCCGCCGCACCAAGTCCTCCCCCCTCGTTCGCAAGATCGCCCAGGAGAACAACGTCGACATCTCCCGCATCCAGGGCTCCGGCGTCTCGGGCCGCGTGACGAAGAACGACATCCTCGACTACCTGCAACAGCCCGAAGCGCCCGCGCAGCAACCAGCAGCAGCCCCGCAACCGCCGCCCGCTCCTCGCCCTCCCGCGATTACCTTCGCCGCTGGCGAGAACAATCGCATCGAGCCGCTGTCGGTCATGCGCAAGAAGATCGCCCAGCACATGGTCCTGTCTAAACAGACCTCGGCACATGTGACGACGGTCTTCGAAGTCGACTTCACCAACATCGACAAGCTTCGCCGCCAGTACAAAGATGCCTACGCCGAACGCGGCACCAAGCTCACCTTCCTCCCGTTCGTCATCCAGGCCGTCGTCACCGGACTGCGCGAGTTCCCCATCATCAACGCCTCGATGGACGAGTCGTCCGTCATCTATCACCGCGATCTCAACATCGGAATCGCCGTGGCGCTGGAGTGGGGCCTCATCGTTCCGGTGGTGAAGAACGCGGACGAGAAGAACATCCTCGGCCTCTCCAAAACGATCAACGACCTCGGCGAGCGCGCCCGGACGAAGAAGCTGTCGCCTGACGACGTCCAGGGCGGCACGTTCACGATCACGAACCCCGGCATCTACGGCGGCCTCTTCGGAACTCCGATCATCAATCAACCGCAGGTAGCGATCCTCGGCATCGGCGGTGTGAAGAAGCGGCCCGTCGTAGTCGAGACAAAAGAAGGCGACTTCATCGCCATCCGCTCGATGTGCATCTTGTCGCTGACGTTCGATCACCGGCTGATCGACGGCGCCGTCGCCGATCAGTTCATGGCAAAAGTGAAAGCGTTCATCGAAGCCGGACAGTTCACGCTGTAAAACGTAGCGCCGACGGCTCGTCGGCTGGACCGCCAGCGGCTCGCTGGCGGTTTCCGCTGGCGCTACGATATGGCTCGCGAACATGCGCCGCCTCCTCCCGTTCGGCCTCCTCCTTCTCGCCTCCGCGGCACCCGCCCAATTCGTCCCTCCCGTCCTCAAAGGCATCAAAGGCGACGCCACGCCGAGACAGATCAATGCCCCCATCCCCCTCCCCGCCGCCGATGAACAATGGCTGCTGGCACGGTCGAAACACTTCGTCTTCATCAGCAGTGCGGATGAACGACGCACGCGCACCGTCGCCGCGGAGCTGGAGACGCTTGCCTCCGCGCTGACGCAGGTCGACTCGACATTCAGCGCGACCTCGGCCACACCGACGCGCGTCATTCTCTTCACGCGACGCCGCGAAAGCCGGCCCTACTTCGACATGCTCCTCAATCGCCGCGATGCGGAAGTCAACGGCGTCTTCGTCTCGCAGCGCGATGGCGGAACGATGCTCATCAACTCCGACTACAGTTGGCGCGGCGGCGATCGCGCGCCGCTGCACGAGCTCGTCCACTACCTCATGCAGTCGGGCGACACGCACGCGCCGCTCTGGCTCGAAGAAGGCATCGCCGAATACTTCAGCAATGCCACGATCCGCCCCCGATCGATCTCCGCCGGCGAGCCGATGCGGAATCACATCGCCAGCCTCAAGCAGCGTTCCCGCCTCCCACCGCGCGAGCTTTTCACGGTCGTACGCGAATCCGACACGTACAAACAGCCGGCCGACCAGGCCATCTTCTACGCCGAGAGTTGGGCCATCGTCGATTGGCTCGTGCGCACCTCGGGCAACAACGGCGCCGACTTCTACGCCTTCGTCCACGACGTCTCGCACGGAGTGCCTGCCGAGACGGCATTGCAGACGCGCTATCACCGTTCGCTGCGCGACATCGATTGGGCGCTCTCCCGATTCTCCGGGCCGCAGCAGTCCGCGTCCTGGGCCATCTCCATTCCGGTGCCGGCAACCGAGACGACCGTCGCCATCGAGCCGCTCGATCGCGCGTCGACACTCTGCGAGCTCGGCCGCTTCCTGGCCGGCTTGGAGGAGCTGTCGGGCGAAGCGGAGCGGCACTATCGCGCCGCTCTCGAGGCCGATCCGAAACATGCCCGATCGCTGGCCGGACTCGGCATGTTGCGCGCCGCGGCGGCGAAGTACGCCGAGGCCATGCCCTTGTTCGAGCGCGCCATCGCCGCCGATCCGAACGACGTCGAAGTGAACCTCGCCTATGCCGAGGCGCTGATGCAGGACCAGATCGGCGCGCTGGCGCAGACCTCGGACACGACCGACGACGACCTTACGCGCTTCCGCAAAGCGCGCGGGCTCGTGGAGCGGGCACTCGCTCATCGCGACGATGCCGGTTTCCCGGCCGGCCGCGCCATCGGCGACCTCGGCACGACCTACAGCGTCGAGAGCGACGTCACGCCCGGCGTCGCGGCACTCGAAGAAGCCTGCAAGCTCCTACCCGCCCGCACCGACTTCGCGCTGCACCTCCTGGCGATGTATCGCCGCAGCAGCAACCGCGCCAAAGCCGATCCGCTCTTTGCACAGCTCGAAGCGACGCACAATCCGCAAGTCTCATTCGCTGCGCGTGCCGTAATCGTCCGCGCCGAGCTCACGCGCGCGAACGCGCTCACGCACGAGCAGCGCCTGGACGAAGCGGCGGCCGTCGTCTGTGAGCTGGCTGCGAACACCTCGGATGAAAGTGCCCGCCGCGATTTCGAGACGCAAGCCGCCGAGCTGACACGCGTCGCCGCCCAGAATCGTCAGATCGATGCTTACAACAAGATCGTCGCCCAGGTGAATGCAGGGCGTTATCGCGAAGCCATCAAGGCGATGGCAGAGTTCCTTCCGACAGCGACCGATCCGGACATCCTCCGCGATGCGACGAAGCTGCAGAAGGAGCTTGCGGATTGGAGACCGTAGCGCCAAAGGCGTAGCGCCAGCGAGCCGCTGGCGGTCCAGCCGACGAGCCGTCGGCGCTACGCTTCAAACGAAATCCGCGCGGTTGCAGCACGGTTCTAGATCCGCGAATGCGCGCGTGTGAGCTTCGCAACCTTCATCTCGTCACCTACGAGAACGGCATGCGGTTGCAGCAGAAACTCGTGGAGATGCGCCAGCAGGAAGCGATTCCCGATCAGATCCTCCTTCTCGAACATCCGCCTGTCATCACCCTCGGACGCGGCGGCGATGTTGCCAACCTGATCGCACCGGCCACGACGCTGCAATCCGAGGGAGTCCGCTTTTACGAGACAACTCGCGGCGGCGACATCACCTACCACGGTCCCGGTCAGCTCGTCGGATATCCGATCATCCACCTCGGCGAAGGGAATCGCGACGTTCGCAAGTACGTGACGAAGCTCGAAGAAGTGCTGATCCGAACCGTCGCGCACTACGGCATCACCGCCGAGCGCGCCGACGGAAAGCGCGGCATCTGGGTCGGCAACGACAAAATCGCCGCCATCGGCGTCCGCATCGCGCGATGGGTGACTTCGCACGGCTTCGCGCTGAACGTGACCACGAACCTCGATCACTTCCGATTGATCACGCCATGCGGTCTGCACGGAACCGGCGTGACGTCGATCGCCAGCCAGATCGGCCGCGACGTGGCACTCGACGAAGTGCGCGAGATCGTCGCGGCAAACTTCGCCGAGGTTTTCGAGCGCGATGTCGTGGCAAAACCGGAGAGCATCCGCCTGGTCAAAGTCATCGTTCACGACGGCGAGCGGGTTCTGCTCCTCCATCGCCGGCCGGAGCGTGGCAACTTCTGGCAACCGATCACCGGCTCGATCGAAGACGGCGAACTGCCGATCGATACAGCGCGACGCGAGCTGGCCGAGGAGACGGGACACACCGGCGATCCCGAGCCGATCGGTCTGGAACAGTCATTTATGGTCGAGTCGCACTTTCTCGAAGCCAAACACCCCGTGCCGATCGTTGCCAACGAGACCGGTTTCGCGTTTGAGATGCGCGACGGCACGTCGATTCGGATGGACGCCGCTGAGCATGATCACTACGGCTGGTTCTCATTCGCCGAGGCATATGAAAAGATCCGCTGGAGCGACGACCGCGAGGCGTTGGAGAAACTGGAAAAGAGGTTGCCAAGTTGCCGGGGTGCCGAGTTGTCCTCGGCAGTGGGCAACCTGGAAACGCGGCAACCCGGCAACCCACAATGACCACTTCCGATCCCACTCCCGCCCCCATCAACCGCCGCGCCGGGCATCGTCCTGCGTGGCTGAAAATCCGCGTGCCGGGCGACCTTGTGCAGCTTCCCGTCTCGAAACTGATGAACGATTTGGCGCTCAACACGGTCTGCCAGGAGGCGCGCTGCCCGAACATTTTCGAGTGCTGGAGCGCCGGCACGGCCACGTTCATGATCCTCGGCGAGATCTGCACGCGACGCTGCACCTTCTGCGCCGTGGGGAAAGGCAAACCACTCGCTGCCGATGCCGATGAGCCGCGTCGCGTCGCCGCGGCCGTTGCGCAGATGGGCGTGAAACATGCCGTCATCACCATGGTAAATCGCGACGACATGCCGGATGGCGGTGCGGAACATGTCGCGCAAACTGTGTGTGCTGTCCGCGCAAAAACCGGCGCCGCGGTCGAAGTACTGATCTCCGACCTCGAAGGAAACCGCGACGCACTGCGCACCGTCATCGCTTCCCATCCCGAAGTGCTTGCGCACAACGTCGAGACCGTCCCGCGGCTCTACACGGCTGTGCGTCCTGTCGCAAAATACAAACGCTCGCTCGACGTCCTGCGCTGGGCCTCCGAGGAACGGAACGACAACATGTTGACCAAGTCGTCGCTCATGCTCGGCCTCGGCGAAACGGAAGATGAAGTTCTCGACGTCGCCCGCGACCTGCGCGAAGCCGGCGTCGACATCGTCACCTTCGGCCAGTACCTCGCACCGACCGGCAATCATCATCCGGTACGGCGCTACTACACCCCCGAGGAGTTCACGAGCCTCGGCACAAAAGCAAAGGCGCTGGGCTTCCATCATGTCGAATCCGCGCCTCTGGTGAGGAGCTCGTACATGGCGCATCGGGCGCTGGAACGATAAGTTGCCGGGTTGCCGAGTTTCCAGGTTGCCTCTCGCGCCAGTCCAGCACTCAGCCATCCCTTGAGCGGCAACGTGGCAACCGGGCAACTCGGCAACCCCGTAATACAATCCGCCCAATGCCGCGGGTCACGTTCGTCGACGAGGGAAAGGCGGCGGAGTTTCCCGCGGGATCAACGCTCCTCTCCTGTGCAGGCAACATGGACGTCCGCGTCAGTCACGTCTGCGGCGGCGACGGCGCGTGCGGAACTTGCAGGGTGGAAGTCATCGACGGCTGGGATAACCTCACGCCGCCGACACCCGATGAGACGTACAAAGAGCTCGAACCGCCGTACCGGCTGTCGTGTCAGTCGAAGCTGGTCGGCGATGTGATTTTGAAGGTCGCAAAGATAGAGTGAAGCCGTTGTCTGTTGTCGGTTGTCGGGGCAAGTCAAGCTCCAACATCGACAACCGACAACCGACAACGAGGCACAAATGACGACAATCGAAGCAACCCCCGCCCTCCTCACCAACCAGCAACTCAACACCCTCTTCCAGTACACGGTCGAGGCGTACAAGACGTTCGAGAAGCTGGCCGAGAATCTTCAGAATCCGCTCACCGCGAATATGTTCAAACAGTTCGCCGTCGACGAGCGCGCCACGCGCGACTTGATCGAGATGAAGATCGCATCGACGGGAACCGCCAAAAGCCGCGTCACGCTGGCGAACGATCTGGCTTTTCAGGACATCCTCGAAGGTGACCTCTCCTATCGCGAGACTACGGAGTTCCTCATCGCGCGCGAACGGACGATGGAGCGCAAGCTGGCCGAGCTGGCCCGCGGCGCGACCGTCATCGATCGCGGTTTCGTCGTCTACCTCGGCGCTTCGAAGCGCGCTCACATCGTAGAGCTGGAGCGGGAGCTGGAATTGACGAAGCTCGACCGCGATTGGTTCAAACGCGAGGATGCCGAGGCCCGGCTCGTGCGCGGCCCGGCAACAGCATGAACCTATCGATGACAGAAGCCGCCGCCGAGCACCTGCGGAGCGATCTCGACGGACGCGTTCTTCGGATCGCCTTCACTACGGGCTGTGGAGGCAGCGGCTACCGCCTGGCTTGGGCCGACGCTCCCATCGACGGCGACAGAGTCGTCGACGTCAGCGGCATCCCTGTGGCCCTCGACGACATGTCCGCCTCACGCCTCGACGGGGCCGTCATCGAGTACGACGCAGGCGACGACGGCTACCTCCTCGACCACCCAAATGCGGTAGGTTCCGTTTGGTGTGGTTGACGTAGCAGGAATTAGGGGCATAATCGGCTATCCCTGTTACCTAATGGAGGAATTATGAAGCTTCGTAGGATTCTCTCGGGCGCATTGATCGTAGGTGTGATGGCCTTCGCCATCCCTGCCCAGGCAGGCCACTGTATGAACCAGAAGCACGGCTGTTGTACCAAGGCCTGCAGAAAGGTTTCGCACAAGTGCTGCCAGAAGGGCGGCGGCGGCAAGTACTGCTCGCACAAGAAGAATTGCTGCAGCAAAGAGTGCGGCACCGCGGATAGCTACTAGGCCGGCACGGCCGGCGGCGTTGGTGGCCCAAGGCTCCGCCACCGTCTTCGTCCAGTCTTCAGCCGTGTAGGCTTTAGGCCCGCTTTGCGCCCGCGAACTCCATCGCGTGATACGTGATGATCAGATCGGCGCCCGCGCGCTTGATCGAAGTGAGAACTTCGTTCATGACGCGCGGCCCGTCGATCCAGCCACGCTCCGCCGCGGCTTTGACCATGGAGTACTCCCCGCTGACGTTGTAGGCCGCGACCGGCAGATCGAAGTTCTCGCGCGCGGCGCGGATGACGTCGAGATAGGCCAGCGCCGGTTTGACCATGATCATGTCGGCGCCTTCGGCCACGTCGAGTTCCATCTCCCGGATTGCTTCGCGAACGTTGGCCGGATCCATCTGGTAGCTGCGCCGGTCGCCAAACTGCGGCGCCGACTCGGCGGCTTCGCGAAATGGTCCGTAAAACCCCGACGCGTATTTTGCCGAGTAGGCCATGATCCCAACCTCGGCCAGGCTGACATCGTCGAGCGCTTCGCGAATCGCACCGACACGACCATCCATCATGTCCGAGGGCGCCACGAAATCGGCGCCGGCGGCAGCGAACGAGACAGCCTGCTTCGCCAGCAGCGGCAGCGTCTCATCGTTGTCGACGTCCTTCACTCCGTTCCGATCGACGATGACACCGCAGTGGCCGTGGTCGGTGTACTCGCAGAGGCAGACGTCGGCCATCACCGTCAGTTGCGGCACTTCGCGCTTGATGGCCTCGATCGCCGACTGCACCGGCCCCGTTGGATCCCACGATGCCGAGCCGATGGCATCCTTGTACTCCGGCAGTCCGAAGAGCAGCACTGCGCGAATGCCGAGGTCGTAGGCGCGGCGCGCTTCCTCGACCGCTTCGCGAACGCGGAGTTGCCAGACGCCGGGCATCGATCCGATCTCCACCTTCGGCCGCGTGTTCGGGACGACGAAGAGCGGATAGATGAGGTCCTGCGGCAGGACGACCGTTTCGCGAACCAGGGAGCGGATTGATTCGGTCCGTCGCAGACGGCGCGGACGCTGTGCCGGCGCAGTCGTTGTATCAACCGGCAAGATCGTCGTCGTCGCTTTCGAGGTCATCGCTGTCTCCGTAGAAGTAGGCCCGCGCGCACTCCGAGGAGCAGAATCGCCGTCCCGTGGCGCGGTAGACGCAGTCAGCGCAGAAGTGCTTTCCGCAGGTGGGGCAATGCTCGAGGATCGCGCTCTCCTCGGGATCTCCGCATCGGATGCAGTTCCGCCCCTGGTCGGACATTCAAACGCTCCGCGCCACCGAAATTTTCTGCGCCGCGCGGCGTTGAGTATATCCTCCGACCCCACCCATGGCGGTGTAGCTCAGTTGGTTAGAGCGGGCGTCTCATAAGCGCTAGGTCACTGGTTCGACTCCAGTCACCGCCACCAAGATCCTACCTTCTCAACTATCAATCGCTGATGTCACAGTCTTCTCCGCTACCCGCGAACATGACAGAGAACGCGGACGTACGAGCCGTCAATCACAGTTGCCCAAATTAGCTGCACCACATCGCCGCGGAGCGGCTTTGGAAGGTAGCCAGGGGTGGGAAGCGAAGCGAGCACCCCTGGTTTCCGGGGATTCCAGGATTT
>Ga0307511_10008319_pt1 | contig 10384 bp, 14 predicted proteins | sample 13_EM_MG_FD_200266 | JGI IMG/M metagenome (GOLD analysis project Ga0307511, IMG submission 200266) | Populus trichocarpa ectomycorrhiza microbial communities from riparian zone in the Pacific Northwest, United States - 13_EM | ecosystem: Host-associated > Plants > Roots > Unclassified | place... | reverse complement strand
CCTGTGGTTCATCCAGCGTCGAAGATCGAGACCGGAAACACTCCTCCACACTGGTCCCCCATCTTCCCATCTTGACACTGCCGGACTGTGAAAGACTGGAAGGTGAGGTTCTCATTGCAATCTGGCCTACTTGCCATTTTGCTGACCACTTCCACATCTCACAAATACCAAGGTCGTGGAAACACAAAACCACAGCAATTCCGCCGCAGCAAGATCGATCCTGCACTATCTACACACATTTGCAGCTTCATACCAGTCCATCTCTTGAATTCCATATCTCGTCGCCCACGGGTTGCGCTAATTTCTCACACTATCCCACATTTCTCTCGCTTTGCTTAAGCTTGACTTGCCAGGCGTCCTGATACTCTTACAGCCCAATAAGCTCCGGCTGACCAGCGCAAGCGAGGTCTTAAAATCTATCTAATACACACCACACGCTCACAACTCTACGACTACCATTCAAACGTTAACCTACTTGCATTGTATCGTTTCATCCAGACACCCAACCCGTGCAATTGGAAACGTTGCCTCATTTAAATGTTTCCACGGAAGACGCAGTAGCCAGTAGCAGGCGACCATTCGAGAAATTGGCCTTGAACTGGAGCCCATACCTTCCCCCTACCTGCTTCCTTCCGACAGACCAGCTCTTGGATTTCGTTCACTCTTCTCGACAGACCGACCACAAGACGTTTTCTCGCTCTCTAGAGTCTTTACTGCTCCAGAATCCCTATACCAATACCAATTTACAAGACTCGTTCTTGTTCTCCCTTGACAGTCGCTCTCAACGAGTTCAGTAGCCCCTCCTCCCTCACCGACGAAAATGCCCCCAATCGTTGTCGCTAGTGCTCCCAGGAAAATGATCGACCCGGTTAAACCTGGGAAGTTCAGTGTCAAGATCGGAGACAGCCTCAAGGATCCAAGCAGCGGGAAGAAGAGACTAACAAGTCTCAAATGTAACGATTCCACTCACATTTGGTCCCGATCTAATTCCGCTGACTTCAGTCTCACAGACAACTACAAACCTTCTCCAGCGCTAAGCAACGGCCGAAAATCTACCCTAAAGCCCGATAGTAGAGGAGCAGGAAACGAGGTCACACTGGACATTGCACCTGTATGCCATCTCCCTAAACGTAACTCTGCAGGCGACGGAGACTAACATCGTTCCCATGCAGAACGACGCAGTCGAACCCGCAGTCACATTCTCTGGTGCCCAAGGACCCGCAAAAAAAACGGAATGCGTTCTTATCTATGATCCAGCTACAGGGACCTTTATGCTCGAGAAGCTCCTGTCAACGTTTACACTGAACCTCACCTCTGCCGGAGCGAGCTTACACCAACCACTCAGCCTACCAAAGTACAACCCAGGTCAAAGTGACGACAGTGGTGCGTCGGATGACGGGAGTTCAGATGGGGAAGCGGACAAGGAGAATCCGTTCGACTACAGGAACTTCATCAACAACAAATTTGAAGTACCAACAAGCTCATCCCGGCTACGAGACGATAAAGACAGAAAGCAGAGGTTAGAGAAGTTACACGAGGAACTATCAGACCCCAACGCATCAGCCGAGGATGAAGACGTAGAGGAGGACAATGGGAGGCTCATAATAGAAGAGAATCCAATAATATCAACACCAGCTCCAGTACGACAAACACTGCCTGCCCGTCCTCGAGCCACCCCCTCAGTCGCCACATCCAAACCCCGAGCAAAACCTACCCCGAAAACACCAGCAACAAACAAGAAATCTTCCGCAAATGGGCCCATTTCCCTATCCTCCACCGCCAAAAAGGGTGCCGTCCCAACAGAAGAAATCGACCTCACCCCATCCCATCCACAAACCTCCAACAAACGCCCGCGTGGCGAAGTCTCCTCATCGGAATCCGGCGCCGACAACGAATCGGGCGAATCGGACGAAGACGACAACGAGTTCGCTGGATCAGGGGAGCTCATTGTCGAGGGCGAGGATGCAGATGATGGAAGGAATAACAGGTCGAGATCAACCACTGCTGGCCTTGGATCTTCGTGGGCTGGTGGGAATCGCGGTGGACCAGTTTCGTTGTCTGCTGCTGCCCAGGGAGATGTGGAGATGGATAGTGATGAGGATGAAGAGGAGGAGATGGTGGCCCCAAGTCCGATGGCATATAATGAACCGATTTCGCTGTCAGGCAGGCAGGTCAATACGTTGGATGAGGATGAGGAGAGTAGCGATGAGGATGATGAGCCGTATCAGCAGCAGGCGCACAGTGCGCCGACACCGAATGGGAATGGGGATGGGGAGTATGAAGAAGAGGAAGAGGAAGAGGAAGAGGAAGAGGAAGAGGAGTATGACCTAGCGGGGATGTTGGAAGAGGCGTTGGATGAGGGTGAAGAGGAGAGTGAGTCTGAAGAAGAATAAACAGGATATGAGGCTGTGTGAGTGGCACTGAGGGGGATGTATTTGTAAGAATGTGTATATGCGGCACGGGTGGGCTAGGCCTGTTGGGTTTGTGAGAGTGTTGTGCTGTGCTGTGCGATGATATTCTTTGGGTGATAACGGCGTTTTTTTCCTTTTGGTTCTAATTTGGGACGTGATTTCTATTTGGGTATTTCAATTTGCTTGAGTTTGGGGTGTCTCTCTTTTCCTCTTGCTTTCTCTTTTAATTGCGATATTCCTTCGCTGGTATTTATTCCTTGTGGGTTTCCTACATAGTATGGCGTGGGTAAAGAATGTGTACTGTTACTTCTGCTGCTATTGCTGCCGGTATACTCGAGTCCTATTGTAGGAATTATATGCAAAATCTATTTCGGCTGTTGTACTTTCGATTCTAATCTACTGTACTTAGACCAACTGATGAAAGTATTTACTTGTCCCTGAATGACTGGTTTATCATACTCTCCACAAATCCATATAAGTTTTTGTGTGAATCACATGCCCCTGTTTGTGGGCTGGCTGTAGACGACTCTCCGTTTGCTACAGCTTCACTTCGAGACAGGGTAAGAAGTAAAGGGAGTAGATTACCCTGAGCTCATTATTAGTTATAGAACAGGGAAGGAAAAAGCCAGTCTGCAATGTGCTCCATCTCTATTAATATAAATATATATATCCCTGTAGCCCTCAGAACCAACAATCTAATAATGTACCTGATGTAGTAAGAAATCCTCAAAATCCAATTCCAAGGCGTCTGAAGCAACGCCAATTCGGCACCTATGCGTGATTTGTGATAGTTTAGGTTAGGCCGGTGATGCTTAGTTTGGGAGCTCCGACCGTAGTTCCTTGTCCAGAAGGGTAATGCCTCCGGAGACAAGGTTGGGTCTACTTGGTCCGTCAGTAATGCCAAAGAATCGGGGGAGCTCAGTATGTTGAAGGGTACCGCGAATTCACAAAGTCTGGATGATTAAGCGTCAATTCGACCGATCCATGAAGAATATTGTCCACGGCCTCCACTCCCAATAGAAACGAGTGATCTTTTTACCAGCAATAAGCACATGCCCCTCAGCCGTCTATACCAACTCCAGAACACGCACCTTGGTTCCCAACCTCGTATTTCCAACTCCCAAACCTCCCTCTTGAATATATTCCCTTTTCTTTCAAGCGAGGAAGAACCTTATCAAGAATTTCGTTACGCTCCAGTGAGGGAATGGGGTATCCGTGATCAAATGATCTAAGGTAGACGCTGACAATCTCGTCTTCGGGCCGTAATAATTCAACGTTAATACAGCCACGTAGTGTATCTCCAACAAGAGTACGTAAATTCACAGGTTTCAAGGGGGTCTCGGATATCTCCATCATGAGCGACCAATAAGGGCCTGGCGTTGGTTTAGATGATTGAGAAGGGTCTCCTGAAGCGTGTAAGAGAGTTGGGAGCAAAGTGGAAGCGCCTGGTTGGTTATTAGATGAGTAATTGCTGAAAATCGTGGCCCGGTAGAATGGGCAGTTGCCCTCGGGAAAGTAGAGCTAAGATTCCACCTAAAGTCAATTATCCATTGCCATCAGCTCTTCAAATGATACTTACCCAACATTTATCACCTATTCTCTCTGGACGCTTTCCGCGAATTCCTACCCCAATGATGTGGGTTGTACTGTAGAGCAGCCCTCTACACAGCTTAATCAATTCTGAGTCGCCCAACATCGTTACCAGAGTATCCACTGCCATGCTGCTAATCAGTCGGCCATACTTGACAAGGGTGCCATCTTTCAGGGTAACAGTGTTATTCTCCACGTTGATTTTGTCGACTCTCCCTTGTGCCCCAAACCGAAGGTTAACTTCTGGCAAGGTTCTAGCCACTGCGCTCCAGATACCCCCAGTACCACCCCGGGCAGGGAAACGAAATGTAGCGTTTGGGCCCCAGTTTCCCGCGGGTTTCCCGAGGATAATGTTTCTTGTCACAGTCTTGATATCTGGGGCTGCAACCCTCTCTCCAAGCCATTCGCATTCCATCTGTAACGGAAAAAGAGGTAAGCAATTATGTGCTGCTCGTCCTTACATTGCTATAGTGCCAGAGTCCTACCATAGTTGTGGGAATACCCCAAACTTTGAAATTGTAAGGCCTCATGAATAAATTGGCAATTCCCTCACCTAATGTCTGTTAACTGTCTTCTCTTTCTTCCGTGTTAATATACTCATCACATACCCATCATTCGTAGTATCCATTCATCGAAATTCTTTGGCTTTGTGGTAGCGATTCTTGCTCCCAATGCAGCATCAATCAGACCGTTCATGCATCTGATTTGATCATCCTTCGGCAACTGCAAAATATTATTCTGAAAAGGGTATTGCACCCAATTTCCTTTGCAACGAACGTAAGACACCCGCTGGTGTGTATACCAATCCGATTTATTTGGTAAGGCTTCATCAAGGCAGTCATCGAAATATTTGTAATGAGAGAAAATGACGTGACCGCCAACATCGTAGAGCTACAAACAATTAACACGTATTTCACTCATTGAATTCGGCTTAGCTAGTACTCACGAAGCCCTCCGGTGTAACATCCGTTGAAGCAAGACCTCCTGGTTTCTCACAAGACTCCACCAACAACCACGAAGCAGTGTTCTGCATCCAGTGGTTGTCATCAGTATGAAAACTTTGGTACTTAGTAGGCTGCGCAATCTTCGTAATCATCACTTACTATCTGATTTAATCTCTTCGCCGCACCCAAGCCTATATGCAAAATGTAACTAAACAGCACCTGTAGTCGGAAATGGGATTTATTACCTGTTGGGCCCGCGCCTATAACAAGAACATTAACGGAGCTACACCCATAAGTCAGCATCTGATAATTCGCCCAAATTCTGCCAGAATGAGTGAATACATGTCCGGGGCAGCCATCACTGGAACTGACGACAACGCAGTGCGAGGACGCGAGAACACGAATGCGACATGGGTGATTCAACGCACCAGTAGATGTGCTTAGCACATCTTCTTCCATCCTTTATCTTGTGAATGAAGATCAAAGTTTGAATCAGTTTTGTAAGCTACGAAAGTATCATGGTCTCTTGCAGTCGTTCCCAATATATATGATTGCAGTCATCTAAGTTGTGCTCTAAATAGCTTCAGATTAAGCAGCCTCCTCCATACTTAGGATCTGGGTAACTTTCAATTCAAGTTGTGCGACATGGTGCGCAGCTACCTACTGCGAGAGCAACCTGGGAGTACCTATTAGTTGGATAATTCGATTATGGGAATATATAAATTATACCCCTACGGACATTGTACCGGTACTCGAGCCTGGTTCTCATCAGTTGCAAAAGTAAATTGCGGTTCTGATTTAAGGTATCTGAAATCACCACGACGCCTGAGTGGAGATCATTCAGTTGTCAGCATTCCGTCCAGCTACCTGAAAAGGTAGTTGGTACCAACCTTATAAGGTAACGGTGCCGAGCGTGCGAGGCGCCTATTCTTGACAGCTTGCGCAAAACTTATCACTTTGTTATGAGCAACGAATTTCAACAACTAGTCGTGAGGAAACAAGTCGTCCTCACCAATCGAAAATCGGAGATCAACCTTTCATCGCACTCTGCTTGCTGCACTAATAAACCGATTCACAGCAAGATGGTAGACGACAGTCTCAAACATACATCTGCAGCTGGTGCAAGCACGTCACCTAGGTCTCAAGATCAGGTGGAACAAGATATATCTCATCAGAATACTTTTGATCATGTCCGCAGTGTTTTGGAGGTACCAGAGAAATCATCCTCTCCAGCACTCTCTCTGCACCCCTCAATCTATGTCATGTCAGTATACGGTTCTTCTATTAGGCCTCATCTCACTTGCTGACTTCCTCCTACACAGTATATGGATATGTCTAAGCTCAAGTGTTATTCTGTTTAACAAGTGGATTCTCCATAATCTAGAATTTGGTACGCCATGAACCTTATGAACATTGTGTACATACGAGCTGATAGTGCTGATAACATAAGACTTCCGTATGGCTCCTGCTCTGTATGTCTGTCAGAATTAGGTGCTGATCGAGTCGACTTTGAATCAAAGCAATCTTCCTCACGACATGGCATTTAATTTTTGCAACAATTGCAACACGAGTTCTTGCATACAGTACAAATTTACTCAATGGACTTAATCGTGTACGAGTAACAAGGCGGATATTTTTCAAAGCCATCGTGCCAATAGCTTTCTTTTTCAGCCTGAGCTTGATATGTTCTAACCAGGCATACCTATATCTCAGCATCGCTTTCATACAAATGCTCAAGGTGAGCACTCGTTGGTATCACGTTTCTTACGATTCACTGATGAACAATCATTAAGGCTACGACTCCGGTGGCTGTGTTGCTGGCAACCTGGGCAATTTTCATCGAAGAACCCAATCTGAAGGTTTTGATGAATGTTTCCTTGATAGTTCTTGGTGTGGTTCTTGCGTCCTATGGGGAGCTTCAGTTTGAAATTGTTGGCTTTTTGTTCCAAGTTGGTGGGGTTATCTTCGAGGCAACCCGCCTTGTTATGGTGCAACAACTCTTGAGCTCCGCAGAGTACAAGATGGACCCCTTAGTTTCTCTGTATCATTTTGCGCCAGTTTGTGCGGCAATAAACTTCATCATATTCTTATATGTTGAGGCACCGGGCTTTGGGGTTGATGATATTTACAGAGTAGGGCCAATTATCTTAGTTTCGAATGCTGCCGCTGCATTCGGATTGAATATTTCAGTGGTTTTTCTGGTACGTCTTTCTAATACATAGTACAGCTCGCCCTCGGGGGAAAGCTAACTAACAGCATGGAGCAGATTGGGAAAACGTCCTCTCTAGTACTTACCTTATCTGGGGTTCTGAAGGATATATTACTGGTGGTTGCGTCAGTAGTTATCTGGCATTCTCCTCTTACCATACTTCAAATCTTTGGATATTCGATAGCAGTTGGGGGCTTAGTACTCTACAAGTTAGGTGCGAATAAGCTGAAGGAAGCAGTTGCCGGTTTTCAGATAGTCAGATCTAGGAGGAGGTACAGAGCTACCCAGAAAGCAATAACTGCTTGCATTGGCCTATTCTTGGTTATTCTAACTTTGGAGAGGATATACGCCCAAAAATTCACCCAAGGATTCCAGAGCCACCGGAAGAGGGCAATATCAGCGGGCGTATTTGAGCTCTACGGCATGGGTGCCACTACGGTGTCCTAGTGGCTGGTCCTTTCAAATAGATATTAAATGCCGTGGAAGCCTAGTCCTGGTGGGTGGGGTTTGGGTGGAGACGCTTATTGGGGAACCTGAAACTTGACAAGAGGGAATACCAACCGACTCGAAGGGACATATGGAACTCTGGTAAAGAGATTACCATTTAGGGCGTCTTGTGTTGGGTGATTTGCATATAGCGTTTACTGTTCCTTGCTTAATCGGTTGTGGCTCGTTGGATTATACAATACAAGAAGCTTAGGTATATGGTCAAAGCACATATAAAAGCTGAAATTCCCATTCTTTGCCACGTTCAGAATTCACTTGCCCGTCTATTAGAATTCGAATAAGGTGCGAAATATATTTCCCTCTAAGGGAAGTTGAGGCTCTTTTCGAACGCCAAGAAAGACGTTTTGGTTGCTGACGGAAAATATCGAACTAAGTACTTAAGTAATTCCACCCCTCATAGCCCCACTGACACGGTATCGAAACACCAAAATTCCCCAAAATACAATCCTGGTCAACTCCTTTTGGCACAGCTATCTACACCAAATAATTTGATTATATCATAGCTTGCTAACATGCAGGCACCTGTGGTGGTTATGAGTATGTCTCTGGAAGTCGTGGGAGCGGCCGTACAATTCTTTCTACGGAAGCTGACGGGAGTATGCTAGATACGGGGGCGGAGAGCAGGCAGACAGGGAGGAAAGCTCAATTGTCTAATATCAACGCCGCGAAGACGTATGTTACCTTTCTCTATAGTTTGCCTGACCCCACTCCTCTACTTCTCCGAAGCACGCCAAAGCTTACACTCCCTGGTTACAGAGTAGCAGATATCATCCGATCATGTCTCGGGCCCAAGGCTATGTTGAAGATGTTATTAGATCCCATGGGGGGTATAGTTCTCACCAATGATGGTCATGCTATTCTGAGAGAAATTGAGGTGGCACATCCTGCGGCAAAGAGTATGATTGAGTTAAGTCGGACTCAGGATGAAGAGGTTGGGGATGGAACAACGACGGTTATTATTCTTGGTTTGTTTCCTTACTTAGTTCGGTGCTGCTCCCAGCTAACCTCTGGTACAAGCTGGTGAAATGCTCGCACAGTCCCTACCTCAGCTCGAGAGAAACATTCACCCTGTCGTCATCATCCAGGCCTTCAAGCGTGCCCTTAACGATGCCCTTAAGATCGTCGACGATATCTCCCTCCCAATAGATGTCAATGACGACAAAGCCATGTACGACCTAATTTCCTCCTCCATCGGAACCAAATTTGTGTCACGGTGGTCCAAGCTCATGTGTGACCTTGCCCTCAAAGCTGTACGAACCGTTGCCAAAGACGTTGGTGGGAAGCAAGAGGTAGATGTCAAGAGATATGCCAGAGTTGAGAAGATCCCAGGCGGTGAAATTGAGGATTCGCGTGTGCTTGACGGTGTTATGTTGAACAAGGATATCACACATCCGAAGATGAGGAGGATGATCGAGAATCCAAGAATTATACTTTTAGATTGCCCGTTGGAGTACAAAAAGGGAGAGTCCCAGACAAACATTGAGATCTCTAAGGAAGAGGACTGGAATAAAATTTTGGAGATTGAGGAGCAACAGGTTAAGGCAATGTGTGATGCTATCTTGGCGTTAAAGCCAGATTTGGTTATCACGGAGAAGGGTGTTTCTGGTATGAATCTATTCTCTAGGCTGCAGGCGGACTCACTGACTTTTTCCCAGATCTTGCGCAACATTACCTCTTGAAGGGCAACGTTACTGCTCTCCGCCGAGTAAGGAAGACCGACAACAACCGTATTGCACGTGCCACTGGTGCTACCATCGTCAACCGTGTGGATGATCTCCACGAAGCCGACGTTGGTACTGGGTGTGGTCTCTTTGAGATTGAGAAAATCGGGGATGAGTAGGTTTCACTCCACTGTTATATTGGACTACTTCTAACAGGTGCCCTGCTTAGGTACTTCTCATTTATTACCAAATGTAAGAATCCCAAGGCATGTACCATCCTTCTTCGCGGCCCTTCAAAGGATATCCTCAACGAAATCGAGCGAAACCTTCAGGACGCCATGGCTGTGGCCCGAAATGTCTTCTTCTCACCTCGCCTGTCTCCCGGTGGTGGTGCTACCGAGATGGCTGTCTCCGTGAGACTTACTGAGCTATCAAAGAGCATTGAAGGTATTCAGCAATGGCCCTACCGGGGTGTTGCTGAGGCATTGGAGGTTATTCCAAGGACACTGGTGCAGAATTGCGGTGCAAGCCCGATCAGGGTCTTGTCACAATTGAGGGCAAAGCATGCGGAGGGCCACCACACTTGGGGTATCGATGGAGATACTGGGAAGTTAGTAGATATGAAGGAGTATGGAGTGTGGGAGCCAGAGGCGGTGAAGTTGCAGAGTATCAAGACTGCCATCGAGGTAAGTTACTCGCTATACAAGGTACTGGATGAATTCAGCTAATCTTTGTGCTTTGAAGTCGGCATGTCTACTTTTGAGGGTTGATGAAATTTGTGCGGCGAAGTCTTCTGCCGCTAGGCAATCTGCTGCCCCCCAGGCAGGTGTGGAGGAGTAATGGTCGAAGGACGTTGAACAAAATACCTAGTTTAGATGGAGGGAACATAATAACGAAGGCATGAATCGGAGTTCAAGAGCAATTCGTATACGCGTCTAGTAAATGCCAATTCCGTGTATAAGTTTATCATGAGTTTTTTGGTAACACAGAATCTCGAGAATGTCACGTGCTTAGGGTTGGTGCACGCTTATTTGACTTTCAATGTTCCCAAGCTACACAACA